>Ga0197143_1001422_pt1 | contig 20148 bp, 19 predicted proteins | sample GBS70_MetaG_FD_148603 | JGI IMG/M metagenome (GOLD analysis project Ga0197143, IMG submission 148603) | Sediment microbial communities from Great Boiling Springs, Gerlach, Nevada, United States - GBS 70_MetaG | ecosystem: Environmental > Aquatic > Thermal springs > Hot (42-90C) > Sediment...
GCGGTCAAAAGGACGAAACTTTCGCTGCTTGGGATTACGAACGGCTGACAAAACTGCCAAAGGTTATTTTCGCTATGCTGAGGTGAAAAGCCATGCTGTTGCTTGCTTTGTTGCTCTTTCAAAGCCCGCAGGAAGTCTATTACGCTTGAGGTTGGCATGGCGGTTACTACTTGACCAACGAATTTGCCACTCGCGAAGCCTTTCGCTATTCGCCATTCGCCGCCTTCCCGACCTGCCGATTTGCCCACCTCACAACAAATTGCCGAAAATTTGGCTCGGCATTAGCCTCGCCCTTCCCAAAATTCGCCGACTAAAGTTGACGCTCAGTGACAATCGTCATCAACTGCGGGTTAAAACCCGTAGCATGAGTTGCCTTTGATTGCGTCATTAAACCATGCATTTATGCCACTGGCTTTGGTCAGTGGTTGATGACAAACTGAAATGGGTGCTGGGTTTATTTGGCGAAAGAGGTGAAGGAACATGCGAATGAAGGGGCGTAATTTGTTGACGATTTTGATGGCGGTGCTTTGCGCAATTGTCGGGAAAGGGGTGATGGGGATGGAGTTGCCTGAACATCCGAGGTTGCTTTTCAGCCGCAAAGGAATTGACGATTTGAAGGAACGCATTGCTCGTTACGACTGGGCGAAAGCGCAATGGGAAGTGCTGAAACGACGAGCCGATGCCGCACTCAAGGAACCCATCAATTTGCCGCCGCGTGGCGGAAATTGGTGGCACTACTACGCTTGCCCCAAACACGGTGCTTCCCTTCGGACAGGCAAGCAAATCGGCGAGTGGCAATGGGAGCACATTTGCCCAGTTGACAACGAAGTTATCCAAAGTGACCCAACCAAGCCTGAACGAGATTACGATGGTGTCGTCATCATGGGCGTCCACAGTCGGTTTGCAAATCTCGTCAGGGACTTGGGCATCGTCTATCAAGTTACGGGTGACCGCCGTTACGCTGAAAAGGCAAAGGCAATCCTGTTGGCTTACGCCGATCGTTACCTGAGTTATCCCTTGCACGACATCAGGGGCAAGCCGAGTGTTGGTGGTGGTCGTGTCGGTCCACAAACTTTGGACGAATCAACTTGGCTCATCCCGATGGCTCAAGGTGTTGACTTGATTTGGGAGATGTTGACGGAAAGTGAGCGGCAAACTTTGGCGCAAAAATTGTTTCTGCCAGCGGCAAGAGAAGTCATCCTGCCTCACAAAATGGGCGTGCACAACATCCAATGCTGGAAGAATAGCGCCGTCGGGCTCGTCGGGTTTTTGCTGGGCGATGAGGAACTCATCAGGGAAGCCATTGAAAACCCAGAACGAGGCTACTGGACGCAAATGCGCAAAGGCGTTTCCGAAGACGGTGTTTGGTGGGAAGGTGCTTGGGGCTACCACTTCTACACGCTTTCAGCGCTCTGGCATCTGACGGAAGCGGCTCGCAACTGCGGCATCAACCTTTACGGTGACGAACTCAAACGCATGTTTGATGCGCCCTTCAAGTTCATGATGCCAAACTGGCGACTGCCCGCCTTCAACGACAGCACCGAAGTGGCTTTGCTGACCGAGATTGGCTTCGCTCGTTTCGGCATCACTCAGCCGATTTACGAACTGGCATACGCTCGCTATCGTGAACCGTTGTATGCTGCTTTGCTCTCTCGTGGCGAACGGAGAAGCGATTTCGCACTTTGGTTTGGTGTCGGAGAATTGCCACAACCGCAACCGATTCGCTGGCGGAGCGCCAACTATCCCGCTTCAGGTTATGCGATTTTGGCTCGCGGCGAAGGCGAGCAGGCAACTTGGCTATGCCTGAAATACGGACCTCACGGTGGCGGGCATGGTCATCCCGACAAACTCAACTTCGTCCTTTACGCTCGCGGTCAAGTTTTGGCACTTGACCCAGGCATTACCCGCTATGGAGTGCCAATTCATAGGGGCTGGTATAAGACGACGCTGGCGCACAACACGCTTGTCGTGGACGAGGCGAATCAAAAGCCTGCCGAAGGTAAATGTTTGGCGTTCGGTGATGAGGGTGGCGTGGAATTTGTCGTCGCGGAAGCGGGCGACATTTACGATGGCGTTCGGTTCGTGCGCTCCATTGCCTTGCTGGATGGAAATGTCGTCGTGGTGATAGACCAAGTGCGCTGCGGAGGGGAACGGCTGTTGGATGTAGCGTTGCATTTACGAGGGCAATGGGTGAATTTGCCCGACGGCTCAAAATGGGCGCCGCCGAACAAGGATGGCTATCGTTACTTGCGGGAAGCGACGGTGCGGCGGTTGGAGCGGAAGGCGGTCATCCAAGTCCGCCCGAAGGAAGGTTGGCAAATCGCTACCGCGCTCTTAACCGATGCGCCCGCCGACTTGATCACGGCGTTCGGGATCGGCAATCACGCCGAGGATTTGGTGCCGATGCTGGTGGTGCGGCGCAGGGCATCGGCGTTGACTTTGGTTTGGGGCATCGGGTTGGACGGACAACCGATCGCCCTTTCGTGGCGTCCCGTCCGCGCCGAACCGCCTGATGCGATAGTGGCTGCCGTTGAAGTGCGGTTGCCGAACGGCAAGGTTTACACCTTCGTTGCCAACCCTGATAGAGCGACGGCGCAAGTGACCTTGCCCGACGGGACGGCGTGGCAGACCAAAGCGGTTTTCAGTGTCCATCGTTAAGCGCTTCACAAGATGCATTTCCGACGCACCGAAAAGAGGGATGGGGAATGCCGCCACGAATGCGGGTTCTCGGCGTCAGTGTCCATTTTTTGCCCATTACCATGCGGATGCCGTTGAAGTTTGGGCGGGAAATCGTGACGGAGGTCGTTTGCTGTCGGGTGCGGATGAAAGTCGCCGATGAGCGAGGCAACTGCGCCGACGGTTGGGGTGAAACGCCCCTCATTGCCCAATGGGGTTGGGCAAGCGAGCGACTGCCTTACGCCGAGCGGTTGACAACGATGCAGGAGTTTTGCCTGCAATTGGCGAAGGTGTGGGCGGAGTTTGATGAAACGGGGCACGCCCTTGAGATCAGTCATGCTTTCCTATCGCAAATGCTGCCGTCACTCCTTTCGCAACTGAACGCCGAACGCGCCGACAATGAACCGATGCCTTACCTTGCAGGGCTCATTTGCAATTCACCCTTTGATTTGGCGCTGCACGATGCTTACGGCAACTTGGTCGGGTTGCCGACTTACGCCACTTATCGCCCACCCTTTTTGCGCTTTGACCTAAGCGCTTACTTGGAGCGGGATGAGGAGGCGGATTTTCGGGGCAAGTTTCCCGCCGACTTTTTGCTCGCCGATCCGCCGAAGAAGTTGTTGGCTTGGCATCTTGTTGGCGCAAAAGACCCGCTGACGGAAAAGGACTTGACAGGCGAGGAACCCGACGATGGCTACCCCGTCTTGCTGCGAGATTGGATTTTGCGGGACGGGCTGAAGTGCCTGAAGGTGAAACTGACGGGGACGGATTTTGACTGGGATTATGCCCGCTTTGTGCGTGTCGGGCAAATCGCATCGGCGCACGATGTCATGTGGCTGACGGCGGATTTCAACTGCACCGTCACCGAACCGCAATATGTCGTGGCGTTTTTAGACAAACTGCTTTCGGAACACCCGCGCCTTTGGCAGATGCTGCTCTACATTGAGCAGCCGTTTCCCTACGATTTGGAGGCGCACCCGATAGATGTTCGGGCGATCGCCGCACGCAAACCGCTGTTCATGGACGAAAGCGCTCACGATTGGCGCTTTGTGCGATTGGGACGAGAACTCGGTTGGACGGGCGTGGCGCTAAAAACTTGCAAGACACAGACGGGGGCATTGCTGATGCAGGCGTGGGCGAAGGCGCATGGGATGTTGCTGATGGTGCAGGACTTGACCAACCCGATGTTGGCGCTCATCCCTCATGTGTTGCTGGCAGCCCACACCGATACGCTGATGGGCGTGGAAGTTAACGCCATGCAGTTTTATCCCGAAGCGTCTGCGCCCGAAGCCCAAGTCCATCCGCTGCTCTATCGGCGGGTTGATGGCTGTGTGGACTTAAGCAGCGTGAGAGGGAGCGGGTTCGGTTACCGCCTTTCGGAAATGCGCCGCCTTCTCCCCAAACCTGCCTTGACCGTCGGCGAACTTTAGCCGCTAATGCCTAAAGTGCCTGACACCCGTGAAGACCATTGCGACGCCGTAGCGGTTGCAGGTGGCGATGACATCTTGGTCGCGCTTGCTGCCACCGGGTTGGACGATGGCGGTTACGCCCGCTTGCGCCGCCGCTTCGGGTCCGTCGGGCATCGGGAAGAAGGCGTCGCTCGCTAACACTGCCCCTTTCGCCCGTTCGCCTGCCAGCATCACGGCGATTTTGACCGACAAGGCTCGGTTCATCTGACCCGCCCCGATGCCAACGGTCGCTCCATTCTTCGCCAGCACAACGGCGTTGCTTTTGACATGCTTGACAACTTTCCATGCGAACCAAAGGTCGCGCAACTCACTGTCCGTCGGTGCCCGTTCGGTGACGACTTGCCATTTTTCGGGCGAAACATCGTGCCAGTCGGAAGTTTGCGCCAAGAGCCCACCGGCGACGGATTTGACGGCAAGTTCCGCCGCACAAGTGACAGGTGTCAAGGGCGCATTGCCCATGCCCAAACTGAGGATGCGAATAGTTTCACCCCAACCCTTGCGGGCTTTGATGCGCTCTAAGGCGTCAGGCTCGTAATCGGGAGCGATGATGGCTTCGTAGAAACTGCCCTGCACCAAAATTTCGTCCGCCGTCGCCCCATCCACTTTTCGGTTGACACCGATAATGCCACCAAAGCGCGCTTCGGGGTCGGCATCCCGCGCCTTTGCGAAGGCTTCCGCCAGCGTTTCGCCGACCGCCACGCCGCAAGGGTTGGTGTGTTTGATGATGCACGCCGCCGGCTGCTCAAACTCCCGAACGACATTGAGGGCAGCATCCAAGTCGGCGATGTTGTTGAAGGACAACTCCTTGCCCGAAAGTTGCGTCGCCGTCGCTACCGACGGGAGTTCCGAAAGCGGGTCAACATAGAATGCTGCTTGCTGGTGGGGATTTTCGCCATAGCGCAACTCCAACCGTTTGCGGTAACCCAACGCCAACTCGTCGGGGAAAGCGATGCCCGTTTGCTGGCGGAAGTAGGCAAGGATGGCGGCATCGTAGGTTGCCGTATGGGCGAAGGCTTTCAGCGCCAACCGCAACCGCTCCTTCAATGGCACTTCGCCATCTTGAAGCCAGCGCAAAACGGTCGGGTAATCGTCGGGGTCGCAAAGGACGAGGACATCGCGGTAGTTTTTCGCCGCTGCCCGCAGCAAGGTCACGCCGCCGATGTCAATGTGCTCCAACGCCGTCAGTTCGTCCACGCCCTTTCGCACGACTTCGCGGAAGGGATAAAGGTTGACAGCAACGAGGTCAAGGGGAACGATGCCCAGTTGCTCCAACTCCCGCAAATGGGCGGGCACATCGCGCCGTGCCAAGATGCCGGCGGCGATGAAAGGGTGAATGGTCTTGACGCGCCCGTTCAAAATTTCGGGGAAGCCCGTCACCTCCCGCACTTCCGTGACGGGCAAACCTGCTTCCCGCAAAAGGCGCGCCGTCCCGCCCGTGGAGACCAACTCGTAGCCCAACTCCTGCAAGCCTTTGGCGAACTCCACGATACCCCGTTTGTCCCAGACGGAAAGCAAGGCTCGTTTCGCCATCCCTCATCCCTCCGTGCCACGATTGTAGCGTCGCATCGGCGAAACGGAATGCCATTTTGTGGGACGGTGATGCGTTATGCAGCGATTGCGACCCGAAAGCGTTGCTTTGTTGATCGTGGATGTGCAGGAAAAGTTTGTGCCCGTCCTTTTTGAACCTGACCGACTTATTGCTGCTTGCCAGTTACTCATCGGCGGCGCCAAAGCCTTAGGCATCCCCATCTTCGTCACGGAGCAAAATCCCGGAAAGTTGGGCTTGACCGTCGCTGAGTTGCGGGAAGCGTTGGGTGACGCCTATCGTCCCATCGCCAAGATGGAATTCAGTGCTTTCGGGAGCGAAGAGTTTCGCCGCGCCTTTGGGGCATCGGGTCGGACACAACTGTTGCTTTGCGGTATTGAAGCCCATGTCTGCGTCTGGCAGACCGTTCAAGATGCGCTGGCGTTGGGCTACGAGGTGTTTGTCGCCGAAGATGCCGTCACTTCCCGCTACGCCTTTTTGTGGCGGTCGGGGGTGCAATGTTGCGTGGAAGCGGGTGCTCGTCGCACCAATGCCGAGATGGCGTTCTTTGAGTTGCTCGGTTCGGCAGAGCATCCGCAATTTCGGGCGGTCCAATCGCTCGTCAAGGAGTTGGCGCCCCGCATTTACGGCGAAGAAGTGCCGCTCAAAGAGCGGAGGTGGCAATTCGCCTAAAAGGGTCGTCGGTTTTTGTCGCAGCGAACATTTTCGTCCATTGAAGGGGCGAGGGAAGATGCCTGTCGTCACGATGACACCGACAGAGCAATTCGTCGTGGACGGGGTTGCGCCACAAAGCGTTTGGTTGCCTGAGACGGTGGAGCAAGTGGCTGAGGCGATGGCAGAAGCGTCCGCCAAAGCGTTGGCGGTCATCCCGTTGGGCAATGGGACGAAGCGGCACATCGGGTTGCCGCCATCTCGTTACGATGTGGCGCTGTGCCTGCGGGATATGGGGGGCATCGTGGAGTATTCGCCCGACGATTTAGTCGTAACCGTTTTGGCGGGCACACCGTTGGCGGAGTTGCAAAGGGCGTTGGCGGAGCGCGGGCAGTTTTTGCCCTTTGACCCACCTTTTCCCGACAAGGCGACAATCGGCGGCATCATCGCAGCGGGCGTTTCGGGACCGTGCCGTTGCCTTTACGGCGCCATCCGAGATCACTTGTTGGGCATCAAAGTCGTGCAACCCGATGGCAAGGTCACGCGGTTTGGCGGGAAGGTCGTCAAAAATGTCGCTGGCTACGATGTGACGAAGGTGTATGTCGGTTCGTTGGGGACGCTGGGCGTTATCGTGGAGGCAACTTTCAAAGTGCGCCCGTTGCCCGAAACGAGTGCCACTTTGCCTCTCTGGGCGGATGAACCGAACGCCATTGAAAACTTGCTGGGCAAATTGGTGCTCAGCGATATATCGCCTGCTTTCGCCGAGTTGCTGAACGCCGCAATGTGGGAGCGAATAGGGTTGTCACAAATGCTGCAACCGAAAGGAGCGTTTTGCTTGCTCTTGGGCTTTGATGGCTTTCGGGAGGAAGTGGGTTGGTGGTTGGCGGAAGCGAAGCGGTTGGCGGATGAAGTCGGGTTGGTGACAGGCGCTGCGTTGGACGGCGAGGCGGAGCAATGGGTGCGGGCGCAAATCCGAGACGCTCATGGTGGTGCAGAGGCAGGGTTCGTGCTGAAAGCCATCTTGCCGTCCTCAGAAGTTTGCGCGTTTGTGGAAATGACACAGAAAACTTTCGGCGAGGCGGTGGACATTATCGCCCACAGTTTGAACGGCATCGTGCGGGTGATGGCGTTTGAACTGATGGCGACGGCGCCGACAGAAGCGGTGCAAAGGCTTTTGAGCCACGCCGTCCAAGTCGGGGGCAACTTGGTCGTGGAGAAAGCGCCGACGGAATGGAAGCAGTTATTGCCCGTTTGGGGGCAACTGCTGTCGTCATGGCATCTGATGCAGCGGCTCAAAGCCACCTTAGACCCGCAAGGCATCCTGTCGCCAGGACGACTGTTTTGACGGAGGTGAACCCGATGGCGAAGGTGACGAAGGAACGGAAAGTCATCCGAACCGAACATCCCCACATCGTCCGCATAGAAGGCGTCCGAGGCGGGAAGGAGATTGTGGAAGGTTCGGGCGTGCCTGTTTGGGCGATCGCTTTTCTCTGGAAGACGGGGACGACGCCTGAAGAGATTGCCGAAGAGTATCGGCTGCCGCTGACGAAAGTTTTTGACGCCCTCAGTTACTACCTTGACCACCAAGCCGACATTGACCGACAGATTGAGGAAAGCCAAAAGTTGCCTGAAGGCTTTTATGTAGACGAACAAGGCATCGTGCGGCGAGCAAGTGGTGGTTAGTGATGCTGCCGATTTACCTTGACGACAGCAGCATGATGACGGCGTTGGAAAAAGCCTTGCGGTCGGAAGGTTTTGAGGTGGTGACGCCTGTGGAAGCGGGCACGGCTGGCGCTGAGGATGAGGTTCATTTGCGATGGGCGACAGAGCACGGGTTCGTCTTGTTGACCTTTGACAAGCACACGATGGTTCCGTTGGCGAACGAATGGGTTGCGTCGGGGAAGGAGCATAACGGCGTCATCGTTTGCGAGCAAATGCCGAGGAAGGCGGTCAGCGTCATCGTTCGTCGGCTGAAGAGATTAGCGCAAATGTATCGCCCAGAGGCGTTGAAAAATGTGACGGTGTATCTCGGTGCTGTCTGGGACTGAAAGGAGGCGGTTTAAATGGCGAAGGTGACGAAGGAACGGAAAGTCATCCGAACCGAACATCCCCACATCGTCAAGGTGGATGGAGTTTGCGGCGGCTTGGAGACAGTGGAAGGCAGGCGGGTGCCTGTCTGGGCAATCGCCAACTATTGGCGGATGGGGATGAGACCTGAGGAGATTGCCGAGGAACTTTCCTTGCCTTTAAGCCATGTCTTTGACGCCCTCAGTTACTACCTTGACCACCAAGCCGACATTGACCGACAGATTGAGGAAAGCCAAAAGTTGCCCGAGGGCTTTTATGTGGACGAGCGAGGTTTCGTGCGCCGAGTGGAGGAAAAAAGCCGATAAGGATGGCAGAGGCGATGTGGCGGTTGTATCTGGACGAAAACGCACCGACGGCGTTGGCGGAAGCGTTGCGCCTTCAGGGTTTTGAAGTCGTGCGCCCTCAAGAGGTCGGTTTGCAGGAAGCCGATGACGAAGCGCAGTTGCGTTGGGCGAGCGAGCACGGCTACATCCTTTTCACCTTTGACAAGGCGACGATGGTGAAAACCGCTGTGGCTTGGGTTGCGTCGGGGAAGGAGCACAACGGCGTCATCGTTTGCGAGCAAATGCCGAGGAAGGCAGTCAGCGTCATCGTTCGTCGGCTGAAGAGATTAGCGCAAATGTATCGCCCAGAGGCGTTGAAAAATGTGACGGTGTATCTCGGTGCTGTCTGGGATGAGCCGGATGAATTGCAGGAGGCGAGCAAGCATGTCGGATGAACGAGCAGCGACAGAAGTGACGGCGGCGGGCAAAAAGCCAGCGTTGTCGTTGGATGAGACGACCTTTGAGTTGCTGATGGATTGCGTCCATTGCGGGTTTTGCCTTCCCACTTGCCCGACTTTTGCTCTGACGGGTGACGAGGCAGATTCTCCTCGCGGTCGGCTTTACTATTTGCGTTTGCTGGCGGAGGGGCGCATTGATGCCGACGAGACGGTGCTGACGCATTTAGACCGATGCCTTGACTGTCGGGCGTGTGAGACGGCGTGCCCGTCGGGCGTGCAATATGGCTTGCTCATTGAATTGGCGCGGGCGAAACTAACGCAACAAGGCAAGGGACCGCTCCGCCGTTCCAAACTCAACGAGTGGCTCATCCGCCATGTCTTTCCCTTTCCCAATCGCATTGAAGCGCTCTTTGCTCCCTTGCGGCTGGCGCAACGGTGGGGCTTGACGGAAGCGATCGGCAAAATGCCTTTCGTCGGCAAGCAAGCGTTGATGGTGCCACCTTTGCCGTCGCTGCGAGAAAAGCGGTTGCCAGAAATCGTGCCCGCCAAAGGCAAGCGGGTGATGCGGGTCGGGTTGCTGACGGGGTGCATTGCCTCGGTCGTGTTCAGCCCGACGAACCGCGCCGCAGCGGAAGTCCTTTCGGCAGCGGGTTGCGAAGTCGTCATCCCACCAGACCAACTTTGCTGCGGAAGTTTGCTGGCGCATACGGGTCATCCTGACAAAGCCCGCCAGTTTGCCTGCCAACTCATCCAAACCTTTGCCCGCTACGAACCGTTGGACGCCATCGTCGTCACGGCAGCAGGTTGCGGGACGACGATGAAGGGTTATGGGCATTTGCTCGCCGACGAACCGACCATCGCCCAGCAAGCCGAAACTTTTGCGGCAAAGGTGAAAGATTTCAGCGAGTTGTTGGATGGTTTGGAGTTTCAGGTGCCGCTGAAAGCGTTGCGGTGGCGGGTGACTTATCACGACCCTTGCCACATGGTGCACGGGCAGAAAATTCAGGAGCAACCCCGTCGGCTCATCCGCAGGGTGCCTGGCATAGAGTTCGTGGAGTTGCCCGAAGCCGATTGGTGTTGCGGGAGCGCTGGCGTCTACAACCTTTTGCAGCCTGAATTTGCCGAGGAGATTTTGGAGCGCAAAATCGCCAACATCCGAGCGACGGGTGCAGAGGTCGTCGTGACAGCGAACCCAGGTTGCCTGATGCAACTTTGGTATGGCATCCGAAAGCACGGGCTTTCCGTGCGGTTGATGCACTTGGCGGATTTTTTGCGGGCGGCGTTGGCGATGTGAGGTAAATGCCCCATCCCTTCATCGTTGGCAGATCAAGCGTTGCAGTTCGGCGAGGCTGCGGACGGTGGCGACGCGCTTGGTGGCGTAAATTTCCCGCAGCAATGCTGTCGCTTGACCGTTGACGAAATCGCGCTCGGCAATCGTTTCGGGATTGAAGACGACGACTAAACCGTTGGCGGCGTCCAAGATGGCTTGCAAGTTGGCGAGGTTGCCCCGACCGAAAGGGACATCGGTCAAGACAACGACATCGGCTTGGGCGATGAGGCGTTTCGCTTCGTCAACGGCTCGTTCGGAGAGGGGCATGAAGGGGTCTTCTTCGGCGACGGGGACGCCGAGCAATTGCGCCGCTTCATAGTCGCTATCGCCCCGATTGAGGGCGCCTGCCGTGACTTGACAACCCGCTGCGACGAGCAATGTCAAAACTTCGCCCCCTGTCCCGCCCCCGCAAACGACATGGACACGGGTGCCATTAGCCGAAGCGATGGTGCGCTCGGTCAAAACAATCAACGGTTTGCCCGTTAGTGGGTGACGCAAGGTCAAGACAGGAACGCCGTAAGTTTGTTGGATGTGCCTCTGCGTCAGGACCTCTTCGGCGCTCCCCATCGCTACGAGGCGCCCTTGATGAAGGAGCAAAAAGCGCTGACCCAGTATCGTCGCCAAATTCAAGTCGTGCAGGACGACGAGGGCGGTTAAGCCGAGGTCGCGGTTGAGCCTTTTGAGCAACTCCACGACTTCCAGTTGGTAGCGCAAATCCAAGTTGGCGGTCGGTTCGTCAAGGAGCAACAGTTTTGGCTCTTGGGCGAGGGCTTTTGCCAACAGGACGCGGCGTTGCTCGCCACCTGACAGTTCGGTGAACAGGCGGTCGCGCAACTCCCAAATGTCGGTCGCTTCCATCGCCTTGCGGATGGCGTCCCGATCGCGGGGTGAAAGGGGCGCAAGGGGCGACGCGTGCGGGATGCGTCCCATCGCCACGATGTCCCAAACGGTGAGGGCGAAACTTAATTCGGGGTTTTGAGGGACGACGCTCAGTTGGCGCATCAACTGGCGGACGGGCATCGCTGAAATCGCTTTGCCGTCCAGCAAGATGACACCTTGTTGAGGCGGAAGGGCGCAGGCGATGGTGCGCAACAAAGTCGTCTTGCCCGCCCCATTGGGACCGAGGATGACGACGATTTCGCCCTTCGCCACTTCAAAAGTGACTTGATGCAGGGCGGTGACGGTCGGAAATGAGATGGTGACGCCTTGCACAGAAAGCAGGCAGGATGCTTCGGCGCTTTCCGTCGGTGTCGCCACTGTCGGAAGAAAAGCGGGAGTTCGTTCCATGCCAACGCCTCCTGCCATCGGACATCCGCACTGGTCGGCGGTGGGGGCGTTACGATTTTAGGACGGCACAAGCGATGCCGTTCTGAATGGGGTGACGGACATGCGGGTCTTAGTCGCCGATGATGAATGGCTCGTTCGCGAGGAAGTGAAGGCATCCCTGCAAGAGTTAGGGCATGTCGTCGTCGGGGAGGCAGGGGATGGCGAGACGGCGCTGCAATTGGCGAAGGCGATGCGTCCCGATGTGGCTGTCTTGGACATCCGCATGCCTGCCAAAGACGGCATTGAGGTCGCCCGCGAGTTGGTCAAGGAAGGCGTTTGTGCGGCGGTGCTTTTGACGGCGTATGTGTTGCCTGAATTCGTGCAACGGGCGACGGAAGCGGGCGCTTTCGGCTACTTGACAAAACCTTTTGACCCCAAAGCGCTGGACGCCGCCTTGCATATTGCCGTCGCCCGCTTTCACGAGTTCCGCAAGTTGCGGGAAGAAGTCAGCGAATTGGAAGAGGAGTTGGCGGCGAGGAAGTTGGTGGAGCGGGCGAAGGGATTGCTGATGAAGCATTACAACTTGGACGAGGCGGAAGCCTACCGCATCCTGCAACGGCGGAGCATGGAGACGCGCAAACCGATGCGAGAAGTTGCCGAAGCGGTGTTGATGGCGTTGGAGTTGCTGGAAGAGCCGACGGAAACGAAACGCAAAGGCGGCAGGCGCAAAGACGCCCGATGAAAGCCCATCAGGCAGGTCAGGTGATGGCAACGATGCGGATTGCGATGGTGACGGAGTGTTACCATCCCGTCCGCAATGGGGTTGTGTCGGTCATAGACACGCTGATGGCGGGATTGCGGGAGCGGGGGCATGAAGTGCTCGTCATCGCCCCTGACCATCCGTCCCGCCCTGCTGACCCGCCGTTTGTCGTTCGGGTGCCATCCTTGCCCAACCCGTTCTATCCCGACTATCCTGCGGCGAAGCCTTGGTCGCCCGTAATGCGTCGGGCGTTGGACGAATTTCATCCCGATGTCGTGCATACCCATTCGTTCATGTGGCTTTCTCGGTTCGCCCTAAAGCAGGCGCGAAAACGAGGCATTCCTGTCGTGATGACCTATCACACGCTGGTGACCGAATACTTGCACTATGCGCCCGTCCCGAAATGGCTCGCCCATCGGTTCGTCGCTTACTGGAGCGCTTCCTTTTGCAATGCTTGTCAATTCGTCATCGTCGTCTCGCCGTTGGGGGAGAAATTGCTGCGCTCTTTTAGGGTGACGACGCCGATAGAGTTCATCCCGACAGGCATTGACGCTAACCGATTCGGGCAAGGGGATGGCTATCGGGTGCGCAAAAGTTTGGGCATCCCGATGCATGGGGCGGTGTTGCTGTATGTCGGGCGCATCGCCAAAGAGAAAAATGTCGCCTTTTTGCTGGAGGCTCTATCGCCTGTCTTGGCGGAACGGGCGCGCACTTATTTGGTGCTGGTCGGCGATGGTCCTGAGATGGCGGCGATGCAAGCGAAAGCGAGGAAAATGGTGGGAGGCGAGCGCATCTTGTTTGTCGGTAGCCGACCGCATGAGGACATGCCCGACTTTTTTGCGGCGGCGGATATTTTCGTCTTCGCTTCGGTGACGGAGATGCAAGGGCTTTCGGTGTGCGAGGCGATGATGGCGGGATTGCCTGTCGTGGCTGTCGGGGAGGGTGGGGTTCGCTACTACCTTCGGGATGGCGAGACGGGGTTTGTCACGCCCCTTGATAAGGTCGGGTTCGCCAATGCGGTGCGAGCCCTTTTGGACAAGCCCCATTTGCGGATGGCGATGGCGGAGCGCGCCCGTTCGTTGGCGTTGCAGCAATTTTCCGTGACCGCTTGTTTGGATCGGTTGGAGCGGGTTTATCGGCAAGTGACGGTGGCGTCGCCCTCCCGTGTTTGAGGGCAAAGGGATAGGGGTAAAGGGGCAATGCCAATTTTTCGGAGGTGTTTGACCGTTGGCTGTCTTTTGCCGCCACTGCGGGAGCGCCATAGCAGATGGGGAGGTGCGCTGCGTTTGCTGCGGGGCAACGCTTTCGGCTTCGCCATCTCCCAGTGACAAACCCGTCAGTGGCAACCCTGTCAATGGCTATCCCGCCCCGACCCCATCGGCATTGCCCCGCGAGACGCCCGATGAATTGCTTCAACAAGCCTTGCGCCTGATGGAAGAGGGCGCCTACGACGATGCCATTCGGCTTTGCCGTCGGGCACTTTCCCTTGACAAAAAGAAGGTGGCGGCTTACGGGTTGTTGGGTGACCTTTACGAGCGGGTCGGCGAACCTGAACGAGCCTTCCAAGCCTATGAGCAAGCCTTAGCGTTGGACAGCAATTACGAACCCGCCAAGTTGGGCAAGGAGCGATTGAAGCAGGCAAAGGAGAAAGCGCCAACCCAACCTGAAAGCGTCCCGCCTGTCGTGACCAGTTCACCTTTCTGGTTGGGGCATCCGTTGCCCTTGTTGGCGGCGACAGCGTTCGTCGTGACAATGCTTTTTGTCGTCCGAGCCATCGTCCCACCCCCTGTGCCCAAAACGCCTTCTGAGGTGACCAACTCGCCCATCTTGCTGACGCCTTCGCCGACAACCTCCTTGCCGACGCCCCCCGTTTCCCCCTCGGTGCAAGATGCCATGAAGAAGGGGTTGGAAGCACTCAATCAGCGCCATTACGACGGGGCAATCCGTTGGTTTTCAGAAGCGTTGCAGCGCGACCCCAACAACAATGAAGCCCGTAGTTGGCTGATGTTGGCACAAGCGATGAAGGACGAGCAGCGAACCCGAAAGACGCCACCCATTGTTGCCCAAGCGACGCCCCCTGTCCCTCAACCGTTGCCCGCGCCCATGACGGCGACGCCTTCCGTGACGGAGACGGCGCGACCGACGCCTCCGACAGGTGAAGCAAGGAGAATGCCTGAATGGGGATGGCAACCGAGAACGGTGACGCCCCCGCTAATCCTTTCTCCGTCCCCAAGCCCCCCATTGCCATCCCGTCCCTCGCCTTCTTTTGCATCGCCGCCTCCCCCTTCCTCTTCGCCCAATATCCGACTTGAAACGCCCCCATCGGGCAACTTGCTACCTTCTCTACCTGCCCCTCCGCCCAGTGCCGAAGAGTTGGAACAGCGCGCCATGCAACAAGCGTTGCAAGGCAACTTGACGGCTGCTGCCGACCTTTATCGGGCGGCGCTGATCTACCTGCGCGACCCCAACAGGGAAGGCTACCTGCGACAGCAATTGGCATTGACCTTGCAACAACTGGGGCGCTATGACGAGGCGGCTGCCGAGTATGAGCGCGCCATCACTGCCTATCAGCGGCAAATAGAGCGGGGCGTTCAAGTGGAAGCCGCCCAACGGGGCATAGACGCCTGTCGGCGAGGCTTGGAAATCTGCCGACAAAGCCAATGACGCTTCTGCCGATGGCAGGTAACCGCGATGACAAAGGCGCTCGCTTCTCCGCAAAGGGGTGATTGTCTATGCGCCACATCTTAGCGATGCTCATCGTTTTCCTTGCCCTTCCCTCGCTCCTTTTCGGTCAATCGGCGGTGCTGTTGCTCCCGCCCCCCAATCCACCTGCTTCCGCTTCCGCCCAAGACCAATTCATCGCCACTTGCCGAAGCCTTTGGGAACGAACCCGATGGTGGACGCTGTTGACTTTTCACAAAGAGTCGCCGTCGTTGCTTCGGGCGCGACGGGAAGGGCGATTGCCGTCGGAAGCGTTGGAGCGCCCCCTTGACCACGCTTCTGCCCTTTGCGCCGAGATGGGGGCTAAGATGGCGTTTTGGGTGCGGGTGACGAAGGCGGAAGAGAAAGGGTTGGTGGCGATAGAAGCCCGCTTGCTTTCGCCCACCCAAGCCTCTTTCGCCAGCGACCTGCAAGAGCAACCTATCAGCGACCAAGAGCGAGCCCAATTGCAACCCTTCAAAGTCCCGCCCGCTCAACTTAGCGCGTGGGTGTTGGCGTGGCGGTTGGGGCAATGGCTGCGGGAGCAACTGCCTCGCGACGCAGAAACACCCCCGCCTGCCGATTGGAAAAGCGTTTCGGAGTTGGTCGCAGCGGGGCGATGGGAGGAAGCCATCAAAGCCTTAGACCGTTTGATTGCCGAAAATCCCGACGACCCTCGCCCCTTCCTGCAACTGGGGCAAATCTATGAGCGGTTGGAAAGATGGGACGATGCGGCGCTGGAGTATCGGCGGGCTTTACAGTTGCAAGGGGATTTGTGGGACGCTTGGCGGGGCATCGCCCGCGCTGCCGCCAAACGGGGGCGATGGGAAACGGTTTTGGACGCCGTGCGCCGATTGCATAGCGCCCAAAAGAGTGAACCTGCCGATTTAACTTTGGCAGCCCAAGCGGCGGCGACCTTAGCAACCGCTGCCGAGCAACGGGGGCGAGACAAGGACGCCGAAACTTTCCGCAACGAAAGCATCGGTTGGGACGAAGCGCTCCTTCGGGCAACGGACGAACCGCAGTGGCTATTGGATGCCGCCCAACGCTTGCTCCGCCACCAACGACGCGACCTTGCCGTGACCGCTTTGAACAAATTGACCGCCACCAAAGACCCGCTCATTTTGGAGCAAGCCATTCCCCTCGCCGTCGCCGCCCAACGCCCCGACCTCGCCTTTCAGTTCCTGTCGCAGCGACTGAACGGGACGACACCTTATGCTCCCTCTCGTGAGCCCTTTCAAGCGTGCCGAAAAGCGATGGATACGGAGACCATCCGCCTCTTTGAAGCCGTTCGGGACGCACTGACAGCGGTTGACAAAGGCGTCCTCAAATCCGACGAGTTTGCCCAACGCCTTCAAGCCATCAATGCCGATGCCGACCGCCTGCTGAAAACCGCCCACAAAATCCAACCGCCTGAACCCTTCGCTAACCTCTATCGCCGTCGCCTGCTTGCTTACGAGTTGTTTTTGCAAGCGACCTCCCTCTTGCGGGAGTGGGCGGAAACGAAGGATGCCCTCACCCGCACTCGCGCCGTCGTCTTGTATGACTTTGCCCGCACCGAACTGGAAAATGTCTGGGCGCAGGAACGGCAAGTCAAGTGACGGCGAGGACTTCGGGAAAGTCGTTGAGAGCGCCCATCAGGGTCAACCCATGCCGACGGACTGTTGGAGCGGCTATTAGCCGCAACAATGGCTGCCGAGACGAACCTCTGCCCTGAGAAACTCCACCACGCCATCGGCTAAAATTTTCCGTCGGGGATGCGCCATGAACGGTGCAGAGACGCTCGGCAAGTTCCTTGTCGGCATGGGTCTTTTGCTCGTCATCTTCGGGTTGATTGTTTTGGCGATGGGCAAACTGGGCGGCATTTGGAAACCGCTGCCTGGCGACATCGTGGTGCGGCGGGGCAATTTCACCTTCTACGCCCCCATCGCCACAAGCCTTTTGCTCAGCCTCTTCCTCAGCGCCCTCTTGACCTTTCTGGCGTGGCTTCTGAGTGGGCGACGATGACGCAGCAACGGGGTGATGCTGCCGATGCGCTTGGAAGAGTTGGATTACGAGTTGCCACAGGAACTGATCGCCCAAGAGCCGATAGAACCACGCGACCATGCCCGTTTGCTGGTGCTGAACCGACAGACAGGTGAAATCCATCATCGGCACTTTTACGAGTTGGGCGATTACTTGCAAGCGGGCGATGTCCTCGTCATCAACGACACGAAGGTCATTCGGGCGCGACTGAAAGGCGTTCGGATGGACACGAAGGGCAAAGTGGAAGTGTTGCTGTTGCGCCCCGATGACGACGACCTTCATCTTTGGCATGTCCTTGTCAAGCCAAGTCGTCGGGCAAAGGAGGGCAGCATGTTGGCATTTGGTGGCGAAGGCGTTTCTGTGACGGCGAGGGCGGAAGGGCGAAATCAAGATGGGTCTTTTCGGTTGCGCTTTGACCGACCGAGGGGCGATTTGCTAATGGCACTGGACACCATCGGCGAAGTTCCTTTGCCGCCTTACATCAAGACGAAGTTGACCGACGACCGTCCCTATCAAACCGTCTATGCCCGTGAGCCAGGTTCTGTCGCCGCCCCGACGGCAGGCTTGCATTTCACCGAGCGCCTTTTGGACGAATTGCAATCCAAAGGCATTCACATCGCCCGCATCACTTTGCATGTCGGTTGGTCCACCTTCAAGCCCATCAGCAGCGAAATTGTGGAGCGGCATCAAATCGGCGAAGAGTTCTACCGCGTCCCGCCCGAGGCAGCGGAAACCATCAATGCGGCATGGCAGCGGGGCAACAAAGTCGTTGCCGTCGGGACGACGGCGACACGGACTTTAGAAACCGTCGCCGTTGATTTTCACCGCGTCGTCGCCGACGAAGGATGGACGGGGCTGTTCATCACCGTCGGGCATCCCTTCAAAGCCGTTGACGCCCTCATCACCAACTTCCACTTACCTCGTTCGTCCAACCTCCTCCTCGTCGCTGCTTTTTGTGGCGGGATGGAGTTAGTGCGGAAAGCCTACTCGGAAGCCATCCGCTTGCGCTACCGCTTCTACAGTTTCGGCGACGCCATGCTCATCCTGTAGTGCGTTGTCGTCTCGCCGTGAAGGAGGGTTAGGCGGTGACCTTAGGCATCTTTTTCGTCGTCTTTTGGCTTCTCGTCGTGACGGGAGCGATTTTGCTCGCTGCCACTTACGGGATGCGGTGGCTGCGGGCGTGGCTTTCAACACCCGAGGAACTTCCTTTGCCCTCCCCCCACTGCCTCGGCGCGGAATGCGTCGTCTGGCAATTTGCCGACCAGTTTGTGGAAACGGTTCCGAAGAACCAAGTCCCCGAATGGAAACGCCATCGCTACACCGAATTGGCAGACGGAAAACTTGCCTTGACACAACCCTTAGCCGAAGTGATGTTGCTGGCAGCCATAGCGGAGTTATGGCGGCAAGGCTTGCTGCAATTTCGCCTCGCCCCCAAAACCCCCGACCCCTTTGACCCCCACAGCCTTGACTACGAAGTTTTGGTGCGCCTTAGCGAAAGCGTGCCCTTGACACCTTTGGGGCGAAGTTTTCGCATCGGTTACCAGCAAGCCACCAAACCCGTTTGGCTTTTGCGGGATGCTCGCCAAGAAGCCGTCTTGGAAGATTTGGTGGAGTTTTCCCTTCGGGAGGTGCGCCGTTGTTTGGGTTGGCGCCGTGCCCGACGGAGTAGCGCCGAAAATTTAGTCCGCTATGTCGCCGAATTCGCCCAAACCCATCCCGCCACCGAAACCGACCTCGTTCGCCTCAAAGAAACCCTGAACGCCCTTCAAACCCACGACCCCCAACTGGCACAAGCCCTCAAAAACGCCCTCGGTTACACCCTCTTAGCCCTCCAACGCTTAGAACCCAGCCGCGATGATTGGGGTTTTTAACGACGCCATCAACTTCCCACCGAGTATTCCAATGCACCCCGAAAAACTTCTACGGCTGGTCCCGTCATGGCGATGTGCCCGTCAGAACGCCATTCCACTTGCAAAGTGCCGCCGGGCAAATGGACAAGGGCGCTCCGCTTTGTCCGTCCCGTTCGGGCAGCGACCGCCAATGCCGCACAAGCCCCCGTCCCGCACGCTAAGGTCAATCCCGCCCCCCGCTCCCAAACCCGAACCTTCAACTCGCTGTCAGAAAGCACCTGCACAAACTCCACATTGGTTCGGCGGGGAAAAGCGGAATGGTGCTCTATTTTCGGGCCGACTTGCTCCACAGGGAACGACGCCACATCGTCCACGAAAAGGACGCAATGGGGATTGCCCATAGAAACGGCGGTGACCGTCAATCGTCCCACACCTTCCAAAAGCAGCGGCACTTCCACCGCCTCTTTGCCATCGCCCAGCGCCGTCGGGACGCGATCGGGGTCAAAAATCGGTGCGCCCATGTCCACCGTCACAGCAACGGCGCGGTCTCCTTCGGCGTGCACTTGAACGGTTTTGATGCCTGCAAGGGTGTCCACATGAACTGTCGTCCCTTTGGCGTAGTCGCGGTCATAGAACCATTTGACAGCACATCGGATGCCGTTGCCGCACATCTCCGCCTCGCTGCCGTCGGGGTTGAAGATGCGCATTTGAAAATCGGCGATGGCGGAAGGCAAAACCCAAATCACGCCGTCGGCGCCGACACCGAAATGCCGATCGCACACGAAACGGGCAAAGGCTGCCAGTTCATCTTCGGGCAAGGGCAAACCGTCCAACGCCCCGATGACGACAAAATCGTTGCCGATGCCGTGCATCTTAGCGAAGGTGAACACGACCCGATCACCCAAATCCCTCACCTCCTTGTCCCGCTCAATCACTCAGCGACCCCTGTCGGTTCTTTCACGGGAGCACGACGGGGACGCTTCAATCGCTGGACTTGCTGCTTGGCTGCCTCCGCTTGCTGCGCCTCCAAAATCAACCGCCCAATCACATCCCCCACAGGACGCAT
>Ga0197143_1001424_pt1 | contig 20134 bp, 15 predicted proteins | sample GBS70_MetaG_FD_148603 | JGI IMG/M metagenome (GOLD analysis project Ga0197143, IMG submission 148603) | Sediment microbial communities from Great Boiling Springs, Gerlach, Nevada, United States - GBS 70_MetaG | ecosystem: Environmental > Aquatic > Thermal springs > Hot (42-90C) > Sediment...
GAGCCTTTCCGTAGGCTGCAAGAACCTCCGTGATGGCTGACGTAAGGGTTGTCTTTCCGTGGTCGACGTGGCCAATGGTTCCAACGTTTACGTGGGGCTTTGTTCTTTCAAATTTTGGTTTTGCCATCTTACCTACCTCCTTTTAGCTTGCTGCAATTTTGTATTCGCCCTTTGCCCGGGCAATAATCTGTTCAGCTATGTTATTGGGCACCACATCATAGTGGTCAAACTGCATGACAAAGGTGCCTCTGCCCTGTGTAAGTGAACGCAGCTGGGTGGCATAGCCAAACATTTCTGCCAGAGGCACATAGGCTTTGATAACCTGAAGGTTTGCTTTTCTTTCCATGCCCTCCAGCTTGGCACGCCTGCTGTTCAGGTCTCCAATGACGTCACCCATGTATTCTTCAGGCACGGTTACTTCAACCTTCATAATGGGCTCTAGAAGCACAGGTGAAGCTTTCTGCATGGCCTCCTTCATTGCCATGGAGCCAGCTATCTTAAAAGCAATGTCTGAAGAATCAACGGGGTGGAAGGATCCGTCCACAAGAGTGACCTTTACATCAACTACCGGATAACCTGCCAGCACACCCGATTCAAGGGCTTCGCGCACGCCTTTTTCAACCGAAGGAATGAACTCCTTCGGAATGACACCGCCGACAATTTTATCTTCAAAGACAAATCCCTGTCCGGGTGCAGGCTCAACATTGATGATCACGTGTCCGTACTGTCCGCGGCCACCGGTCTGCCTGATGTACTTGGCCTCAACGTTGGTAACCGGCTTCGTTATGGTTTCACGATAAGCAACCTGTGGACGTCCAACGTTTGCCTGGACATTAAACTCACGCATGAGCCTGTCAACAATTATCTCCAGGTGAAGCTCTCCCATTCCCCAGATCAGGGTCTGGCCTGTTTCATGATCATAAGTTACCCTGAAGGTAGGATCCTCCTCGCTCAGACGGGCAAGTGCCTGACTCAGCTTATCCTGGTCTGCCTTGGTTTTAGGCTCGATGGCAACATTAATAACCGGGTCCGGAAAGTCCATGGACTCAAGAATTATTGGATGATTCTTGTCGCAAAGTGTATCTCCTGTCGTTGTATCTTTTAGACCTACAGCGGCCACAATTTCTCCAGCTGTAGCATCTTCCCTTTCCTCACGCTTGTTGGCGTGCATCAAAAGGATGCGGCTAACCCTTTCATCTTTTTCTTTGGTAGCGTTGTAAACGTACGAACCTGAAGTTATCTTTCCTGAGTAAACTCTGAAGAAGGTTATCTTACCGACGTAAGGATCCACCATTATCTTAAAAGCAAGGGCAGTAAAAGGCTCTTTTTCATCGGGTCTCCTTATTTCTTCCGCACCTGTTTTTGGATTTATGCCCTTTACAGGCGGCAGGTCAAGCGGTGAAGGAAGGTAATCCACAACAGCGTCAAGCAGTGGCTGAACTCCTTTGTTCTTAAATGAAGAACCGCAAAATACAGGTGTCATTTTTGCCTCTAGCGTTCCTTTTCTGATAGCCGCCTTAATTTCCTCCTCTGTGATTTCCTCGCCTTCAAGATACTTCATCATGAGTTCGTCTGAGAATTCCGCAGCATGCTCTATCAGTTCGTTGCGGTATTCTTCAGCCTGGTCACGGTAGCTTTCGGGGATATCACGGTATTCATAGTTAATACCTTTTTCATCAAGCCAGTAAATGGCTTTCATTTTTACAAGGTCAATAATTCCTTCAAACTGGTCCTCAGCACCAATCGGAAGCTGCATGATAACCGGAACCGTGTAAAGCCTGTCTCTCATCTGCTGGACAACACCAAAGAAGTCAGCTCCAATTCTGTCCATTTTGTTAACGTAAGCAATACGCGGCACACTGTACTTATCTGCCTGTCTCCAAACAGTCTCGGATTGTGGCTCGACACCGCCAACGGCACAGAAGATTGCTATCGCACCATCAAGCACACGAAGGGAACGCTCCACCTCTACGGTAAAGTCCACGTGTCCGGGCGTATCTATGATATTTATACGGTGGTCACGCCAGAAGCAGGTTGTCGCAGCTGAAGTAATGGTAATGCCTCTTTCCTGCTCCTGAGGCATGAAGTCCATGGTAGCAGTACCCTCGTGGACTTCACCAATTTTATGCGTTCTACCCGTGTAAAATAGAATGCGCTCAGTTGTGGTTGTTTTTCCGGCATCGATATGAGCCATGATGCCTATATTTCTAATCATGTGCAGCGGAACTCTTCGCACGCTCTAACCTCCTACCAGCGATAGTGTGCAAAAGCACGGTTAGCTTCTGCCATTCTGTGTAAATCTTCTTTCTTCTTGTATGCCGTACCTGTTTCGTTGTAAGCATCAATTATTTCATCAGCAAGACGCAGGTACATAGCCTTGCCGGTCTTTTCACGGGCTGCCTCAACGAGCCATCTTATTGCCAGTGAGTAGCTTCTCCTTGGTTCCACCTCAATCGGCACCTGATACGTGGCACCGCCTACTCTCCTTGGACGAACCTCAAGTGCCGGTCGGACATTTTCCACGGCCTTGTGGAAGATCTTTAACGGATCCTCACCGGTTCTTTTCTTGATTTCATCAAAAGCAGAATATATTATCCATTCAGCCACACTCTTTTTACCATCCAGCATGACCTTATTTATCAGCTTGCTTACAAGCACATCGTTATAAACAAGGTCAGGCTTTGGTTCTCTTTTAGGTACCGGTCCTCTCCTTGGCATCCTCGTTGCTCCCCTTAAGATTTTGGACGGCGTGCGCCGTACTTAGATCTGGACTGCCTTCTTCCTTCTACGCCAGCAGCATCGTAAACATTCCGGATAATCTTATAGCGGATACCCGGTAAATCCTTTACACGTCCACCTCTTACGAGCACTATGGAGTGCTCCTGAAGGTTATGGCCCTCACCAGGTATGTAACAGGTGACCTCATGACCGTTAACAAGCCTTACCCTGGCCACCTTTCGCAAAGCAGAGTTAGGTTTTTTCGGTGTTGTAGTATAGACACGGACGCATACCCCGCGCTTCTGAGGATTTCCCTCAAGCGCAGGTGTCTTAGTCTTCCATTTTGTTTTTTCTCTGCCAAACCTTACAAGTTGATTTACTGTCGGCATCCGACTTTCTCCTTTGCTTGTCTATATTTTTCCGCATTAAACTGCGGTTTTAAACAAACACGGCATAAGATTTTATAAAACAAAAAAAACCGTGTCAATGAAAAATTTTAATTTAAGCCCCCAGCAAGCGCTTCGGCGCTTGCTGGGGGAAACCTTCTACTCCTCTTTTTCTTCCTTACCCTCTATATTAAGGAAGGCCCTAGCTTCCGGACCCAGCTCTCCCTCGCCTGCCTGCGCCTCACCTTTAACCTTTGCTTCCAGCTCCTTAAGCTTTCCTTCCGTCCTTCTGAAAAACTCCAGCTCTTCCCTGGTGTAAAGAATTTCCGGTTCAGCACGGTGGTGCTTTTTGAATCCTGTGCCAGCTGGAATCAGTTTACCGATAATAACGTTTTCTTTGAGTCCGCGAAGGTAGTCAGATGCACCTTTGATTACTGCCTCAGCCAGCACTCTCGTGGTTTCCTGGAAGGAGGCAGCTGAAAGCCAGCTATCGGTTTCTTTAGCAGCTGCAATTGTCCTCAACAGGACAATCTCACCACGAGCAGGACGCTTGCCCTCTCTTCTCAGCCGTGCATTTTCCTCAGCAAATTCAATGCGATCTACGTACTGACCGGGTAGGTAATCGCTGTCACCAGGATCGATAACCATTACCCGCTTGAGCATCTGACGGATGATTATCTCAAAGTGCTTGTCGTCAATTTCCACGCCTTCCTGCATGTAAACCTGTTTGTACTCATTAAGAACATTTAGCAGCATTTCGCTGATTCCACGATAGCGGATAAATGTTCTTGCTTCTTCTTTCTTATTAAGTGCGTCAACAATTGAACCTGCTTCTTTTTCAGTTTCGCTTTCAAGTTCAACCACAACATCGATGTCAGCAGCAATCTCGTATCTGAGATCCTCGTTTTTCTGACAAATAAGGATATATCTTTCAGGTCTTATCCTTTCTAATTTAACGGTTGCAGCAAAGGGAGCTTTAATTTCAACGGTTTCATCGCTTAGAAGCAGGTCGTTCTTTTTCACTTCATCAAAAGGCGCTACCGCAAGCCCTACATCCTTTGGAAGAACATAGCGGTATTCTGTTCCGTATTCATTTTTGACAATCAGTTCAAGAACTTGCTCATCCTTTTTAATCTCCACCCAGCCATCGATTTCTGCCCTTATATACTCCGCATCTACCGTTGCAACAACATCGCCTCTTTTTACCTTTGTTCCTTCTTCCACCTCCAGGTTTACCCCGTCAGCAGGAAGTACAAATAAAAGTTTCTGATCTTTACCTTCAAGAATCAGCCTCTTTCGTCCTCCCAGTCTTTCTATCGTAGCATTTTTGGATGTAAACTTTGCCCGCAGTTTCTTCTCTTCAACAAGCTCTCCCTTGTGTTCGTCGAAGTGCCTTTCAATTTCAAGCTGGACCTTTTTCGCAAGCGTGTATCTCACATCAGTATATTTGCCTTCAACCATAACCATTTCAATTGGAGGCGTTGGGATTCTGAATTTGTGTGCCTTTCCAATACCAATTACACGAAGCTTGCTGTCGAATGGAGCTTCAACGGCAGCCTTTCCGCTGACAAAACGTGCCAGTCTATCGTTTATCTGGACTCTGTCTCCGGTTTTCTTGAGAACCTCTACATAGGCTGGAATCACATAAGTTATGTTCAGATGTTCGCCCTTCAGCTTGATAACTTTGCGCGGATCGTAGTAGATGATCTCAACTTCTCCAGCAGCATCAGACTTTATCATGACATTATCTTTCTTAGCAAGCACGCTGTTCTTCTTCACCCTGTCGCCTGTCTGTACAAGAAGATCATAGTCCTCCGGAACTTCGTATTCATACTCAGCGTTTTCGCTCACAACCCTTATGTAGGTCCTAGCAGGCAGGTCAGTTATCTCAACTGTTCCTTCAATTTCAGCCACGAAAGCATTTGTATCGATGTCGGCTATGACTTCTCCCTTGTGAACAAACTTTCCATCTTTTATACCCTGTCTCAGGATGGTAAACCTGGGAAGTACATAACCAAATCTGTGAGCATCACCTTTTTTAATTAGCCTGATTTCTCTGAATCCACCAATAGTCTCTACTTTGTAGTCCTTTACAAGCGCCCTTGCTTTAATCTCAATTACCCTCGGTGAAGCAACCAGCTTTTCGCCTTTTTCAACAAAATCTCCCTGCTTTACCTTGAGTTCGACATCCTTAGGAAAGACAAACGCAGCTTTCTTGGAATCATCTTCCGCCTTAAGAACAAGTATTCTTGAGTTAGCTGTTTCTGTGATTTCAACAATACCGTCAAAATCGGCCACTATTTTATCCTTGTCAACCCGGGCAATGAGCGTGTCGGGTTCGATCTGACCTTCAACATTTTCAAGCTCTACAAGGCTTTTTGCAGGAAGCTCGTAATATTCCGAAGAACCATCTACATATTCGATATCAATGAGCGTTCTTTCACCAAAATCATTGGCTTCTATGACACCATCGAAGTCAGCCAGAAGCTGTTCAGAGGAAAATGAGGCAACGAGATCGCCCGATTTCACGTGACCGCCGTTTGCAACGACGATTTCTGCGTCTGCAGGTATAAGGTACTCGGAGGCAATTTCGTTGTTAGAAATGGTGATCTTTTTACGCGGCCAGATAATCTCGGTTACCACAAAGCCATCAAATTCAGCTTTCAGCTCCTTGCCATCGGCCACAGCAAGAACAGTTCCTTTTTCAACAAACACGGGCTTTTCCGCATCGAACCTGACTTCAGCATTCTGCGGAAGAACGTACTTTACCTTTTTGCCCTCAGTCTTAAGCCTGATGATCTTTTTGCCTTCAACTTCCTCAATTTTTACCTGACCATCAAACTCAGCTTTAATCTCAATGTCCCGTATGCGCTTATCCACGGAGCTTCCCCTAACAACCCCGTCACCACTTCTTACACTGACTTTTGCATCTAGGGGCAGCAGATACCTTTGCTCTTCTTTCCTCTCAAAAACCACCTTCAGGGTAGCTCCTGCCTCGCGCTTGATACTCTTGATATATCCGTGAGACAGAGCCTCTAGCTTTGGTAAGCCGTGAGTGATGTCTGATCCTCCGGCACCACCTATATGGAAGGTTCTCATAACAAGCTGGGTTCCAGGCTCACCAATTGACTGAGCTGCAATAATACCCACTGCTTCTCCAAGTTCAACCGGCTTTCTATCTGCAAGCGCCCATCCGTAGCACTTCTGGCAGATTCCATGGCGAGAAAGACAGTAAAATGGACTCCTCACATAAATCGTGTCAATACCTGCTTCCCAGATCTTTTCAGCTTTTTCTTCGTCGATGTAATCATTCGCTTCAACAATGACTTCGCCCGTCTTTGGGTGAACAATAGATCTCGAAGCTGTACGACCAATGATGAAGCGGTTGCGCTGTGTCTTTTCCCTGTCCATAAAAGTATTCATAGCACGCCCGAGAACCGTACCGCAGTCTTCCTGGGTAATGATCACATCATGGCTGACATCGACAAACTGTCTGGTGAGATAGCCAGCCGTTGCCGTTTTCAGGGCAGTGTCAACGATACCCTTACGGGCACCAAAGGTTGAAGCAAAGTATTCCACTACTTTCAGGCCGTCCCTGAAGCTTGAGGTAATGGGTACATCGATATACTCAGGAATTGCTTCAATCAGATACTGCGACTTTGTAAAGTCCTTCTTATACTTGGTCTCAGGAGCAAAAACCCGTTCAACAGCTGGCTTCTGCATCAGGCCACGCATAAAAGATAGCTGGTAAATCTGCTTGATATTACCTCGCGCACCTGAATATGCCATGATAAACAGCGGGTTAAACTTATCAAAGTACTTTTCCAGTTTTGAGGTGAACTCATTGATGGCCTTATTCCAGAGCTCGGTTCTTGCATTGATGTACTCTTTCTTGCTCATAAAGCCAATTGCATAGGCCTGTCTGAGCTGCCTGTCCTGCTTGAGCGTCTCGCTGATTATTCTTTCTTTATCTTCAGGAACGACCATATCGTCAATACCAATGGTTATGCCTGGTTTCGTAGCATACTTGAAGCCAACTTCCTTAATTGCATCTAGGGTTTCCGCAACCTTATTGTTGGGATACTTCTTAATCAAATCCTCAAGCAGAGCATATAGTTCTTTCTTGGTAAATTCGCGATTTTCAAATGGCCAGTCATCAGGTAGAGCATTGTTAAAAATAATCCTTCCAACCGTGGTCTTTACCTTTTCTGACTTACCGTTACTTCCCAGCCTTACGATAATTGGCGCTCTCAGAGAAATTTCTCCAACTTCATAAGCAAAAATTGCTTCCTCAGGGCTGGCAAAGTACTTGCCCGTACCTTTTTCCTTCTCGGGCTCACGTGAATCAGCAGTCAGGTAGAAGACTCCCAGAACAATATCCTGGGTAGGTGCTGAAAGCGGTCTCCCGTGTGCCGGCGAAAGGATGTTGTTTGAGGAAAGCATAAGGATTCTTGCTTCAGCCTGCGCCTTTGGTGAAAGCGGAAGGTGAACCGCCATCTGGTCGCCGTCAAAGTCAGCGTTGAAAGGCGGGCAAACCATCGGGTGTATCTTAATTGCCTTGCCCTCAATCAACTTGGGTTCAAATGCCTGAATGCTTAAACGGTGAAGGGTAGGAGCTCTGTTAAGCAGCACCACCTTGTCCGTAATGACATCTTCCAGAGCATCCCAAACAACAGGTTTTTCAGCCTCTATCATTTTCTTGGCTTGCTTGATGTTCTGGGCGTGACCGAGCTCCATCAGGCGCCTTAAGACAAACGGCTTGAAAAGCTCAAGAGCCATTATCTTGGGCAGACCACACTGGTGCAGCTTGAGTTCCGGGCCAACAACTATTACTGAACGTCCCGAATAATCAACTCGCTTGCCCAACAGGTTCTGGCGAAATCTTCCCTGTTTGCCCCTGAGAATGTCAGAAAGCGACTTAAGAACTCTTCCGCTACTATTGGTAATTGGTTTTTCAAGCTTGGAGTTATCAATAAGAGCGTTAACCGCTTCCTGAAGCATCCGTTTTTCGTTATTGAGAATCAATTCAGGAGTTTTAAGCTCGAGCATTTTCTTAAGTCTGTTATTGCGGTTGATAACCCTGCGGTAAAGTTCGTTCAGATCCGACGAACCAAAACGACCACCGTCAAGCTGGACCATGGGTCTAAGGTCAGGCGGAAGAACCGGCAGTGCCTCGAGAATCATCCACTCGGGCTTGGCACCGCTCTTTATAAAAGCATTGATAGTGCTCAGCCTTTTAACCGCTTTTGCAAGTGCCTGACCTCTCAGGTTTCTAATTTCCTCTTTAAGTTTCTTTGCTTCCTCTTCAAGGTCAACTTTTCTTAAAAGTTCACGAATCGCTTCTGCGCCTGTGCCGCCCTTGAAGTAATCCTCGTATCGGTCGCGCATCTCGTTAAAGAGCTCATATTCCTCTTCCTTGAAAATCTCCCTTGGTTTGAGATTTTTAAATCTTTCAAAGACCTTCTTTAGGAATTCAGCCTGTTCTTCATACTCTTGTTCTATCATCCGAACTGACTGGTGACGTTCCTTTAAGATTCTTTTCTTTTCGCTCTGGAGCTTTGTTTTCTGAGCTTTAGATTCAACAGCCGCAATCTTTTCATCTATTTCCTGAGCCTTGCGCTGGAATTCTTCTTCGGTTAGCTTCTTCGCAGTTTCCTTTTCACGCTCGAGAGCTTCAAGCTCCTCTCTTAGTTTTTCTTCAAGAAATGGGAGGTCACGCTCGATCTTTTCCCTATCAACATCAAGCACAATGTAGCTTCTGAAAGAAATAATGTTGTAGACATCGTCGTATTTCATATCAAGTACCCGAGCAATATAAGCACGCTCACGGAACTTGTAATACCAGATGTGGGCAACCGGAGCAGCCAGTTCGATGTGACCCATTCGCACACGCCTGACATCTGAAGTTGTCACCTCAACGCCGCAGTGCTGACAGGTCATTCCTTTGTAACGTGACTTCTTGTAGCGTCCGCAAGCACATTCGTAATCTTTTACCGGACCGAAAATGCGCTCGCAGAAAAGACCATCTCTTTCAGGTTTCAATGTCCGGTAGTTAATGGTTTCAGGCTTTTTAACCTCACCATAGGACCATGACCTTATGTCCTGTGGTGAGGCAAGTCTTATCTTTACCTCACTAATGCGGTTAATATCAACCTTTATATCCTGTTTTTTAGAAATGGTCGCCAAATTCCGACCCTCCCTGAAAAGGTTTTTTAAATGAGATATAAAGAAGGGCTAAAATGGTTCCTCCTGCCGCTCCGAAATCAAGGTGTAGCCTGCCTCTTCCCATTCTTTGGGCTCGAGTTCCTCGCGGAACTCAACCATAAGGTCGGGCCTTGTCCTTCTGGATTCCTCCTCGTCAATGGAGACCAGGTTGCCCTGCTCATCATAAATCAGCACATTGATGGCAAGGCTCTGCAGCTCCTTGACAAGAACCCGGAAGGCTTCCGGAATAGCAGGTTCAGGAATGTTTTCACCCTTGGTAATAGCCTCATATGCCTCAATTCTTCCACGCGTATCGTCAGATTTAATGGTCAGCATCTCCTGAAGGGTGTGTGCGGCACCGTAACCTTCAAGTGCCCAAACCTCCATTTCGCCGAACCTCTGACCTCCGAACTGAGCCCGGCCACCAAGAGGCTGGCGGGTAACCAGGGAGTAAGGACCAACTGAGCGGGCATGGATCTTATCATCAACCATGTGAATAAGCTTCATGATGTACATGTAACCAACTGTAATCGGTTTTTCGAACGGTTCGCCGGTACGACCATCGTAAAGAATGGTCTTGCCGGACTCAGGTAGTCCAGCCTGCTTAAGGGCTTCTTTCACATCTTTTTCGTCCGCACCGGTAAAAACAGGGGTTTCAACGTAAACTGGCTCCTTGCCGCCGTTGGCAAACCCTTTGGCAGCTGCCCAGCCAAGGTGTGTTTCAAGGATCTGACCAACGTTCATTCTTGAAGGAACACCAAGAGGGTTCAGAATTACATCAACAGGTGTTCCGTCCTCAAGGAAGGGCATGTCCTCTTCGGGCACAATAATGGAAATAACACCCTTGTTTCCGTGCCTTCCAGCAAGCTTGTCACCCACTGAGATCTTGCGCCACTGGGCAACATAAACGCGCACCAGTTTGAGAACCCCGGGGTTAAGTTCATCACCTTTTTCGCGGTCAAAAATCTTTACATCAATAACTTTTCCACCCTCACCATGGGGCACCCGAAGAGACGTATCTCTTCTTTCCTTTACCTTTTCGCTAAAGAGAGCTTTAAGAAGCCTGTCCTCAGGCTCTGACTCGGATTCACCCTTGGGTGTTACCTTGCCTACAAGGATGTCATTCGGACCGACGACTGCACCGATACGAACAATTCCGTTTTCATCCAGGTGTTTAAGAGCCTCTTCAGATACACCTGGAATTTCACGAGTGATCTCCTCGGGTCCGAGTTTTGTATCCCGAACCTCAACCTCATACTCTTCAATGTGGATTGAAGAAAGAAGGTCCTCTTTTACCAGACGTTCGCTAATTACGATCGCATCTTCGTAGTTGTAACCTTCCCAGGGCATAAAGGCAACCAGCAAGTTTCTTCCAAGAGAAATCTCACCGCCCTCGGAAACATAACCGTCAGCAAGAAGATCGCCGGGCTTTACCCTGTCTCCAACCCTGACATAGGGGCGCTGATTGTAGCAGGTCCCCTGGTTTGTCCTTTCAAACTTTTCCAGCCGGTAAACCTTTTCCTGTCCGCCTGTAACCGGCCTTACCCGGATTTCCTCAGAAGAAACATAGGTAACCTCGCCCTCAACATCTCCGTCGTAAATAATGACATCGCGAGCATCAACGACAGCTTTGTGCTCCATGCCGGTACCAATGTATGGTGCCTCAGGTCTTATTAGCGGAACTGCCTGACGCTGCATGTTGGCACCCATCAGGGCACGATTAGCATCGTCGTGCTCAAGGAACGGAATAAGTGAAGCTGAAACCGAAACGATCTGTGCCGGCGTGAGGTCAATGTAATCAACCTCTTCCGGCGGAACCAGCTCAATTTCACCCTTCTTTCGACAGACAACTTCCTCCTCCAAGAATTCGCCGGTCTTCGGATCAAACTTTGCATTACCGTTTGCTATGACTGCTTTCTTTTCTTCTTCAGCTGTGAGAAAAACCACCTTATCAGTAACCCGCCCGTTTTCAACCTTGCGATAGGGGGTTTCAACAAAACCATACTCATTCACCCGCGCATAAGTTGTAAGCGAGGTTATGAGTCCGGCATTTTGTCCTTCTGGAGTTTCTATCGGGCAGATCTTACCGTAATGGGAAAGGTGGACGTCGCGAACTTCAAGAGATACGTTATCCCTGCTCAAACCACCCGGTCCGAAAGCAGAAAGACGGCGCCTATGAGTAAGACCCGAAAGGGTGTTGGTCTGTTCCATGAGCTGAAAGAGCTGGCTGTTACCGAAGAATTCCTTCAACGATGTTTGGATTATCTTAGAGTTCAAAAGACTGCTTAAAGAAGAAACCTCAGTATCCATAACTTTTTTGTCGTGGATCTGCTTGACCATTCTTACAAGTCCGGTTCTGAACTGGTTCTTTACAAGTTCACCGACCGGACGCACCCTTTTGTTCTCAAGGCTGTCTATGTCATCAAACATGTACTTTTCAGGTTCTTCTTCTTCGGCAAGCTTAATAAGGTAATGAAGACCCTCGAGAATATCTTCAGGAACAAGATGGTAAATATCTTCGGGAAGGTCAAGGCCAAGTTTACGATTAATTTTATAGCGACCTACCTTTTCCAGGTTAAAGCGGTTAGCGTCGAAGAAAGTACCAAACAAAAGTTCGATTGCATCCTCAACCCTGAAAACCTCACCAGGTCTCATTACCTTGTAGATTTTCTTCAGAGCCTCCTCGTACTTTTTCTGGTGGGCTTCATCTGAAACATCGCCAAGAAGAAATCTTGCATCAAGGACTTCAAATTCTGCAGCAAGCTCCAAGGCCCGCTGGCGAAGTCTCTTTAACCTTTCTGTGTCCTCCTGACTTACCGTTGGTATTTTGCCGTTGCCATAGAGACCAAGTGCGTAAAGGAAATCAACAATCGGAATTTGTCCCTTTTTGTTCAGACGGACAAAAATTTTGCGGTCTACCGTATCATAAACAATTTCAACCCAGGATCCGCGGGCAGGTATAAAAGCACAGGTTATCCTGTTTGGATTTTTCTCTGCTGAAGGATCGGGAAAGTAAACACCAGGAGATCGTATGATCTGGGAAACAACCACCCTTTCAGTTCCGTTAACAATAAAGGTACCCTTTGGGGTCATCCAGGGAATATCAACAAGAAAAACGTTTTCATCTACTCTTATTTCGCCTGTTTCCTTGTTAACAAGCTCAAGATCCACATAGAGCTTGCGTGAATAAGTTAAATCTTTTTCCTTGCACTCTTTTGGGCTAACCCTGGGTTCATCCAGACGATAATCGCGAAAATAAAGCTCATACTTTTCCGTGTAGTCCGTTACAGGATTGACCTCGTCAAAAACTTCGCGAATACCATTTTTTTCGAAATCTTTAAAAGATTTGAGCTGAATATCAAGAAAGTTCGGGGGATCCATTATTACCGGGACTTTTGCAAAGGAATGCCTCGTCCGGATATTGGAGGCTCTGTGCACTTAAAATCACTCCCCTGTGGTTTTAATGGACAATGCAAACGAATATGATACTATAAATAAAAGAAAGAGTCAACGAAACTTTTTCAGTTTCGTTGACTCTTTCTTTTTTACTATTTTACCACTTCTACAACACTATTTGATCTCGACCGTAGCACCGGCCTCTTCAAGCAACTTCTTTGCTTCCTCGGCTTCCTCTTTACTAACCCCTTCTTTTACCGGTTTTGGAGCATTGTCAACCAGATCCTTGGCCTCTTTAAGACCCAGGTTTGTAAGCTGGCGTACAACTTTGATAACCTGAATCTTGTTGCTGCCCGCCGACTGGAGGATAACATCAAAGGACGTTTTTTCTTCCGCAGCAGCTTCGGGTGCAGCGCCAGCAGCAGGTGCAGCTGCAACGGCTACTGGAGCAGCAGCAGAAACACCAAATTCTTCTTCAAGTTTTTTGACAAGCTCGGAAACTTCAAGCACGGTGAGATTCTTGATTGCCTCAAAAATCTCGTCTACAGTTAGCTTTTTCTCTGCCATCTTTTCCTCCCTACCTTCTTTTTATTGTGCCTCTTTTTGTTTGGCGATTTCAGAAAGAGCTATAGCAAGTCCTCTTATAGGACCGATTGCTACTGAAACCAGTCCGTACAGCGGGGCTTTCAAAGAACCCAGCAGCTTCGCAATAAGCTCTTCCCTTGAAGGAAGCTTGGAAAGAGCTTCTATTTGCTTCGCATCAAAAACGTGCCCTTCAACAAATCCAGCTTTAAGCTTAAGCGCTTCATGTTCTTTGGCAAATTCCACCAGCTTTTTGGCAACCTTAACCGCATCATCACGAATGAACACCACTGCATTGGGACCTACAAGATAATTCTCAAAAGAAGGCATTCCCTTGTTTTTCAGTGCAATACCAAAGAGAGTATTTTTAGCCACCTTAAGCTCGCCTTCGGCCTCACGCAGCTGCCTTCTTAGGCCGGTCATTTCCTCGACAGTAAGACCCTTGTACTCAACAAGAATGAAATGCCGGTTTTCCTCAAGTTTTTTTTCAAGCTCTTTCAGTAGCTGCACGTTTTTTGCACTTGGCATAGTCCATCCTCCAAAATAATTTAAGCCTCCCGCCGAAAGCAGGAGGCTGAATGTTCCTGAAACTATTTGGATACCTCTCTGCCTCGGCAGGATATTAAGCCCGGCCTTAAAACATGCCGGACACCTGCTTTCTTCGGCAACGTCTTTTTAATGATAATGCCTTTTTAAAAGCTGTCAAGAAAAAATTTATTCTTCTTTAAGGTCCTTTAAGGAATTGGGATCAATCTTTATGCCGGGACCCATCGTCGAAGCAACTGTGACGCTTTTTATGTACTTGCCCTTAGCAGCAGCCGGCTTATTTTTGATGATCTCGGTAACCAGCGCTACAAAGTTTTCATAAAGCTTATCAAGATCAAAACTTACCTTGCCAATCGGGACATGGATATTACCGGACTTGTCTGTCCTGTATTCGACTTTTCCTTTTTTGAATTCCTGAACAGCTTTACCAACGTCCATGGTCACTGTGCCAACCTTGGGGTTGGGCATAAGGCCCCGGGGACCGAGTATTTTACCGAGGCGAGAAACCGACTTCATCATGTCGGGGGTTGCAATAGCTACATCAAAGTCAAGAAAGCCTTCTTTTTCTATTTTTTCCACAAGGTCATCGTCACCAACAATATCTGCTCCTGCTTCCTGAGCTTCTTTTGCCTTCTCACCCTTAGCAAAAACAAGGATCCGGGCAGTTTTTCCGGTGCCGTGGGGAAGCGAAATGGTACCCCGTAGCTGCTGATCTGCCTGACGAACATCAAGACCGAGCCTCATGTGAACTTCAACCGTTTCATCAAAGTTGGCAAAGGCGTTTTCCTTTACAAGCTGGAGTGCCTCCTTCGGCTCGTAGAGCTTGCTGCGGTCTATTTTTTCAAGAACCGCGCGATACTTCTTTCCTCTCTTCATCTCTTAAAAACCTCCTCGTGGTAAATTTCGAAGCCCTCTTTTTTTCGGGCTTCTCCCACTTGCCTGCCTGAAAAGTTTAATCTACTACGTCGACACCCATGCTGCGGGCAGTGCCCTCAATAATGCGCATAGCCGCCTCTATGTCGTTAGCGTTTAAATCGCGCATTTTAAGCTCTGCAATTTCTCTAATCTGCTGTCTGGTTATTTTTCCAACCTTGTTTTTGTTGGGCTCGCCGCTGCCCTTTTCAATACCAAGGGCCTTTTTTATGAGCACTGAAGCCGGAGGGGTCTTCGTAACAAAGGTAAACGACCTATCCTCGTAAACCGTAATTTCTACAGGTACTATCATTCCTTTTTGATCCTTGGTTGCCTCATTGTAAGCCTTGCAAAACTCCATAATGTTAACACCATGCTGGCCCAGTGCAGGACCAACCGGTGGAGCCGGGTTTGCCTCGCCCGCCGGTATTTGAAGTTTTATGACTGCAACCACTTTCTTGGCCATTGCCTAACTCCTCCTTAAACCTTTTCTACTTGCTCGTAACTGAGCTCAACTGGCGTTTCCCTTTCAAAAATGGTAACAAGGACCTTAAGCTTTTGATGTTCAGGGTTTGACTCTATGACCGTGCCATAGAAGTCCGTAAACGGTCCGGAGGTAATCCTTACCTTATCACCCACCTCAAACTGAACCCTTGGTTTCGGTTTTTCCGTTTTTATCTTGCTTAAAATCTTATTGACCTCCTGGTCGCTCAAAGCAGGTGGTTTAACGCCGCCCACAAAACCGGTAACTCCGGGTGTATTGCGAACCACATACCAGGACTCATCATCCATTATCATCTTTACAAGCAGGTAGCCCGGAAACACCTTTCTTTGAACGACCTGACGCTTGCCAGACTTGGTCTCAATTACCGATTCAGTAGGTAAAAGGATCTCAAGTATCCTATCCTGCATGCCAAACTTTTCAATTCGCTTTTCGAGCATTTCTTTAGCTTTTTGTTCCTGCCCTGAAAAAACATGAATTACGTACCACTTTGGTCTCTGCATTTTTTACTGTCCTCCGGTCAGCGAAGCAGTTAAGAGTTTGATAACCTGAACCAGAATCTGGTCAATAATGCCCACGTAAACCACGAAAAAACCTACCACCAGCAACACAAGAAGCGTTGACTGATAGACCTCCTCGCGACCAGGCCAGGAAACCCGCTTCAGCTCCTCGCGCACTTCTTTAAGGTAAGTTATCAAACCACCCTTTTTCCTGTTTTTCTTTTTTGCCGGTTGCTTTGTCTTTTGAACTTTTGCAGCAGCTTTTTTCTTTTCTTTTTCAGTAGTTTTTTCAGTTGCCTTTTCCTTCGCCATGTCCAAAACTTCCCTCAAAGTAAATTTATTACAGCTCCATAACACAAAAAATGGCAGGCCTGGAGGGACTCGAACCCCCAACCCCCGGATTTGGAGTCCGGTGCTCTAACCAGTTCGAGCTACAGGCCTACGCCCAATTAAATTTTAGCAAAATTTATCTCGTTTCCTTATGTAAAGTGCGTTTGTTGCACCAGCGACAATACTTTTTCAGCTCGAGCCTGTCAGGATTGTTTCTCTTATTCTTAGTTGTTGTATAGTTTCTCCGCTTGCACTCCGCGCAAGCAAGGGTAATTATTACACGCATATTTTAGCTCCCCGATCAAAAATTGACGATAAAATTTACCACCTTACAAGCTGTTTGTCAATTGTAAAAAATCGCTGCCATCCTTATAATTTGCCAAGTGAAAGTAGTTTTTATTGACCATTACAATGCTCCCCACCTCGGCGGCGGAGAGGAATATCTTTTAACTGTCGCCCAGGGTCTAAAAAACTATGGTTTTGACATTTACATTTTAGCTCTACCTGACTCTGCCCTGGCAAAAACATCGCACCAAAAAGGATTAAAGACAGTTGAAGCTTCTTTTTTTACCAAAAACCCGTTAAGAGATGCAGCCGTCGTTAAAGATATTATAATAGATTTAGCACCTGACATAGTCAACACCCACGGCTACTATTCGAGCATTATTGGTCGTATTGCCGCCTCGAATATAAGCAACACCAGAGTAGTATGCACAGTCCATACTGAACCCCTTCCTCCACATGGTGGCCTTAAGTTCAGGCTACGCGGTTTACTTGAAAGGTCAACCTCAAGAAACGTTCACTACATAGCCGTTTCCAGAGAAATCAAACGCCAGCTGTCCTTCCTTGGCATAAGTGAAGAAAAAATTGCTGTTATCTACCCCGCTTACAGCAGTGATTTGGTATGGCACATTAACCCTCACCAAAAAAACAGCTTTATATTTGGAGCTGCGGGCAGACTTGAAAAAGTAAAGGGTTTTGATGTTTTGATCCGTGCCTTTTCCCTAATTGCCAATCGGTGCAGCAACGTCCGGCTCATTATTTATGGTGAGGGAACCCAGAGGCGCAGACTTGAAACTTTGGTCAGTAAGCTCAATCTGAACAAACGGATTTTTATGCCCGGATACGTTCCTACTCAGGAAATTTACAGGGATATGCACGTTTTTGTAAGCTCATCGTTTTCCGAAGGCTTTCCAATCACCCTTTTAAACGCAGCCCATCTTGGAATTCCCTGCATCTGCACTTCTGCTGGCGGGCAGGTAGAGATCATTGACCACCAAAAAACCGGTTTGGTTGTCCCTCCTGGGGATATCAAAGCACTTGCCAAAACCATGCTGTTTGCCTGCAAAAACTACGAAAACATGCTGAGCATGGCTCAGCGGGCAAAACAATTTATAGAAGAACGTTTCAGCCCGCAAAACCTGCTGTATGGTCACAGAGAGCTATTTGAAAAGCTTGTAAGATCCAGCAAATAGAATCCAAAGCCGCCTACCATTTGGTAATCAAGTGTGCCCCTCTTTTGAAATGAAGTTTGTTCACTTATCTTTTCGTTAACATATTTCAGCGCCTGGTGTCCTTTTAACTTCATAAATTTCAAAGCAAAGGCCCACTTTTATGACAACAGGAGAGATCCGTTCAGGCTCAATCATGGGCTTTTTGAAACAAGCTTTTCCTAAAAAGCTTCCAAACCCGGGGCTGAATTTGGCTAACCGTCATACATGAGTGATAACTTTTGTCCTCAATTTGCAAAACCGGTAGTACTCCGACAAGAGAATTGGTTAGGAACACTTCGTCCGCGTCAAAAATCTCTTCAACCTTTATGGATTTCTCCCTCACATTAAAATTTTCAATGATGACATTCTTGACAACACCGGGTAGCAGACCATGGCTTATCGGTGGAGTAAAGATATGCCCTTGTTTAATTAAAAAAATGTTTGCCTTTGAGGTTTCTGTGATAAATCCTTTTTCATTTAAAACTATGGCGTCAAATCTACCCCTGGTTTTCGCTTCCCTCTGCACAAGGTCGTTTTCGGCTCTAAAAATGTGCTTATGCACATAAACCGGGTTTGCTGAATGACGCCTTAATTCTGAAATGCAAAGCGACACACCTGTTTTTAAAAGCTCATCAGGGTAGGAATACTCTTTAAACTGGCAGTATATTAAAGTCTCTTCAGAGGCAGGAAAATAAGCAGACACCTTCAATGCTGCTTTGTCTTGCTTAAGACCGTAACTGAACTCCAGCAGTTTGTTGTAAAACTCTTCTGGTTCGGGCAAACAAATTTCCGAAAAACCAGCCGACTCATAAAGCCTTTTAAGATGCTCCGTTAAAAATACGGGCCTTCCATCAAGCAATAAAATGGTTTCAAAGAGACCGGAACCGCAATTTACAAGGGTACTAAAAAGCTTGGTGCTAAACCCGGCTTTTTTTAGTTTCCCATCAGCAAAGATAAGAACCTCGTGTCTCATGGATCCTGAAAACCGAGAGATTTAAACAAAAACTTTGCCTTAAGCAAGGTTTCCTCGTATTCCATTGGTTCCAACGATTCAATGGTGATGCCGGAACCAACGCCAAAATACCATTGATCCCCATGACCTATTAGTGTCCTGATCATTATATTTAAATCTCCCTGACCTCCAGGCAGAAAAAAGCCAAGAGAACCTGTGTACAGACCCCGGTTAAAACCTTCAAGCTGCTCAATCAGATTCATAGCCGCTATTTTTGGCGCCCCGGTGATTGAGCCACCCGGAAAAACTGCCCCTATAATCTGTTCTAAGTTGGTTTCAGGTATCATTTCTCCTTCTACAATTCCGATTAAATGATGAAGATGCCTGTAGGTTTCAATCTCTGCGAATTTTACCACCCTGACAGAACCCGGCCTGCAAATCTTTGCTAAATCGTTTCTTTCAAGATCGACCACCATAGCTAATTCTACTCTTTCCTTCTGATTGTTCTTTAGTTCGTTCTTTAGCATGTCATCCTCAACCGGGTTTTTGCTTCTTTTTACCGTTCCCTTGATCGGTTTGGTAAAAATTCTGGAACCCCTGATTTTAAGGAAGCATTCTGGAGAAGCAGAGAGAACCAGAGTATCACCAAAGTTCATGTATGCTGAATAGTCCGTAGGGCTTTGCTTACGAATTTTTAAATAAAGCTGAAATCCATTAACATCTGCAGCAAATTTAAATTGATTGGCTAAATTCACGACATAAACATAACCATCCCTAATTTTTTCTTTGATTTTTCTTACCGCATGCTCATACTCTTCCCTTGAAAAAACGGAACGTAGTTTAACCGAACATTCCGATGCCTTCTTCGGACAAATTGAAAAAGCTTGATTTCTTTTTAAGAATTTTTGAACCTCTGCTATCTTCTGCTTTCCTGCGTCAGATGTGTGAACAAAAAAGTACAATGATTCAAGGTGATCGTATGCTATTAAGAAATCGTAAAAAGCAAACTCATAGTCATAACAGAATACTCTCGACTTGTTTTCAATCAAAGAAATTCCATTCAGTTTAAGTCCGTAATCATAGGCAAAATAACCTACAGCAACGGCATACTTTTTTAAATTTTCTTCAGACAAAACCCCCTCTTTGATAAGACGACTCAAAAATGAAAGAGCATTGTTAACATGAAGCTTGCTCTTCTTACCTTCAAGATCGATCTCAACAGTACCGTCATAAGCCCTTACAATCAGAAATGGTTCCCATCCAATATAGCTATATCTTCCCCATTCCCCCTTCGGGTACGCTGTATCAAGCCAGAAAGCATAACTCCTGTCTGACCATGCGCCAAATATCTCTTCGGGCATAAGCCCCGTTATTTTTCTTTCAACTTCCCAGGATTTATTAAATATTCCCAGCATTTCAAATTAAAAAAGCCGACGACCTTTTCTTCAAAAAAAGCCGTCGGCTTTAATTAACCAAATTATGGAGTATTTTAACCTATTCCAGAATCTTCGTTACCGTTCCGGCACCTACGGTTCTTCCGCCCTCACGGATAGCAAAGCGAAGACCCTCTTCCATGGCAATGGGAGCAATCAGTTCAACCTCCATTTCAATGT
>Ga0197143_1001425_pt1 | contig 20106 bp, 18 predicted proteins | sample GBS70_MetaG_FD_148603 | JGI IMG/M metagenome (GOLD analysis project Ga0197143, IMG submission 148603) | Sediment microbial communities from Great Boiling Springs, Gerlach, Nevada, United States - GBS 70_MetaG | ecosystem: Environmental > Aquatic > Thermal springs > Hot (42-90C) > Sediment...
CCCGCGCCCATTCGCACAACGACTACTGGCGCAAGCGCCCCCTGCAGGACGCGCTGGAGTGCGGCTTCTGCAGTGTGGAGGTAGACATCTTTCGGGTGGGCGACCAACTGCTGGTGGGGCACGACCCACCTGAGCTGCGTCCCGAACGCACGCTGGAGGCGCTGTACCTTGCGCCCCTGCGCGAGCGCGCGCGCCAGTTTCGCGGGCGCATCTACCCCGACGCGCCCCATTTCTACCTGCTGATTGATGTCAAAAGCGACGCGCAACCGACCTACGACGCGCTGCACAAGACCCTCGCCCGCTACGACGACCTGCTGACCCGCTACGAGGGCACGCGCGCCTATCCCCGCGCGGTAACGGCGGTGCTGTCGGGCAACCGCATACCGCTGGAGCGGCTGGGGCGCGAGCGGGTGCGCTTCGTCGGCTACGACGGACGCCTGCCCGACTTGGACAGCGACGCGCCCCCAACGCTAATCCCGTGGGTCAGCGACAGTTGGACGCGCCTGTTCCGCTGGAACGGGCGCGGCGCGTTCCCCGACGCCGAACGCGAGCAACTGCAACAGATCCTGCGCCGTGCCCACGCGAAAGGCTACAAACTCCGCTTCTGGGGCGCGCCCGACATCCCGCCCGTGTGGAACGCCCTCTGGGACACTGGCGTCGATCTCATCGGCACCGACCTGCCCTATGCGCTGCGCGACTTCATGTGGGGTAAATTGAAAGCAGCGCAGCGATGAAACGAATCGAGGCAATCATCCGCCCGATCCGATTCGAGGCGGTCAAAGAGGCACTGAACGACATCGGCGTCTACGGCATGACGATTACCGATGTGCGCGGGTTCGGACGCCAGCAGGGGCACACCGAGAAGTACCGCGGCAGCACCTACACGCTGAACTTGCTGCCCAAGATCAAACTCGAAATCGTCGTGCCCGACGAGCGCGTCGAAGAGGTCGTCAGCACGATTATCGAGGCTGCCCAAACGGGCGAAATCGGCGACGGCAAAATCTTTATCGCGGATGTCCTCGATGCCGTGCGCATCCGCACAGGCGAACGCGGCGAAGCCGCACTCTAAATACGGGGGTGTCTTATGGCAATCACGACTGCGCAACCGACGACGGGACGGCTTGTAGTGGACTGGGAGGGCTACCTGAACCTGCCCGACAACCTGACGCACTACGAAATCATCGACGGCGAGGTGATCCCCTTGGCAAGCCCAACACTGAAGCACCAAGCGGTTTCACAGGAACTGTTCAAGCGATTGGACATATTCGCGAGCGTCAAACGACTTGGGAAGTTGTTTTATGCCCCGTTTGATTTTGTGGTTCGTCGTGCGCCTGTGCGCACGCGCCAGCCCGATTTGTTTTTCCTCTCGCGCGAACGCCTGCAGGATTGGGCACAACTCCAAGAGCAGTCCCGACTGGAGTTTGCCCCCGACTTGGTGATCGAAATCCTCTCGCCGTCGGAAACCTACACCTACTGGAGCGAGAAACTGCAGGACTACTTTGTGCTGGGCGTGCCTGAGGTGTGGCTGGTGGATGTGGACAAGCGGGCGATTGAGGTGCAGGTGCGCGAGGCGTGGGGCTATCGGTCGCTGGGGTGGTTTGCTGGGGAGCAGGTGGTGGCGTCGCAGGTGTTGGCGGGTCTGGAACTCAAACCTGCCGAAGTATTCGCCGTGCTGGACGAGTTGGAGGGTGGGCAGGCGGTATAATAATCGCGCTATGTACGTGATTATCGCAGGCGGCGGCGATATTGGCTACCATCTGACGAAAGCGTTGCATCAGCACGGCTACGAGGTGCTGTTGATCGAGAAGAACCGCAAGCGCGCAATGGACTTGGCGGACGACTTAGGCGAGCGCGTGATGTACGGCGACGCCTGCGAGGTGCGCGTGCTGAACGAAGCAGGCGCGCGCCGCGCCGATGTGGTGGTCGCCGCCACAGGCGACGACGAAGACAACCTCATCATCAGCCAACTGGCGCAGAACTTTTTCAAGGTCAAGCGCGTGCTGGCGGTCGTACGCGACCCGCGTCATGAACCACTCTTTTTCCGACTGGGTATCCACGAAACCATCTGCAGCACGCGGTTCATCTTCAACATCCTGGAGCAGGAAGTGGAGTACGGCGAGGTGCTGCCCATCGGCGCGATTATGCGCGGCGAAATTGAGGTGATTGAAGCGGAAGTCACGCCCGAATCGCCCGTTGCAGGCAAGAGCATCGGCGAAATCGAACTGCCCCCGAAGACGCTGCTGGCAGCAGTGGTGCGAAACGGGCAACTCACGCTGGGGCTGGCGAACCTAATTTTGCAGCCCGGCGACACGGTCGTCGCACTGACCCCGCCCCAGCACGAGAAGCAACTCGCGCGGGTGCTGCGCGGAACGGCGCGCTAAGCCTACCCGTACACCTGTTCAGGGTCAATCAACACGGGTTCCACTTCCACCAGCGATTCGCCTTCCGCCGCGCGGTAAAAACAACTCCGATGCCCCGTATGACACGCAACACCGACCTGTTCCACCTGTATCAGCACCGCGTCGGCGTCGCAGTCCACCAAGATGCGCCGCACATGCTGCAAGTGTCCGCTGGTCTCGCCCTTGACCCAGTATTTCTGGCGCGAGCGGCTCCAGTAGGTACACAGCCCCGTCTCCACCGTGCGCTGCAGTGCCTCGCGGTTCATGTAGCCGACCATCAGCACCTGCCCTGTGTCGGCGTCCTGAATCACAGCGGGCACAAGCCCGTTCGCGTCGTACTTGAGCGTCTTGATCCACTCCATCATCAGTTCACCTGAATCTGGATTTTGGCGGTTGCTGGCGGTCGCACGCCCAGCGGGTCGGCGATGGTCAGGTGTACCGTGTAGTTGCCGCGCTTCGGGAAGCGACGGCGCACCACCTGCCCCGTGCCGTCCACCTGCGAGGGGTCGTCGCCGAAACTCCATCGGTACTCCACAGGTGTGCTGACATTCTCCGCCACGCCGAAAAAGATAAGTTCGTCGCCCGACGCAATGCTCAGCCGCTCCTGACTGCGCGAGGTGAACACCGAGCCAAAAGTGTTCTGGATCGCTATGTAGCCTTGAATCGGTCCGCCTTCGGAGAGGGTGCGGATTTCACCGATGTAGAACACGCCCGTTGTGTCGCCGAAGAAGCCGATCTTGACGATTTGCCCGTTGGTCTCGCGCAAGCCTGCAATGGCGCGCAGCGGCACGCTCAGCGACTGCCAGCCCAATTCGTCCGTGCGCAGGTTGTGCAAGGGCACGACGGTCTCCGTGCGTTTGCCGTCGCTGGTCTCGATGACTAAGCGCAGTTCGCGCAAGGTGGGCGTGGTGGTTTGCCCGCCGCCTGCAGGCGCACCCGGTCCACCGAATCCGCCTGGTGCTTGCGGACCGCCACCCTCTCCGAGCAAGCTGCCTCCGCCGCCAAAGCCCGGACCGCCGCGCGGTGCGCCGCCCGGACCGCTCAAGCCGCCAGGGGCTTGCGGACCGCCCGCGCCGCCGCTTGTGCCCACAAAGCGTAGGGTGAATCGCATGACCTTGTCAGGCGCGTTCAAGTCGGCACGGAGGTCAACAGGGGTGTTGAACACTACCCAGCCGCCAGAGAGCATCCCGCGCGTCAGCACCTTGATCGAGCGGCTGCCCACGAAGGTCGTCTCCGCGCTGTCTTCAATCGAGCCTGCGCCCCAACTGCGCAGGGTGATACCTGCGTTCTCTGTGGGTTGCCCCGCGTACAGGGTCGCATCCGCAAACCCTGCGCCTGCCAGCCCCACTGCCAATCCCGTTAGCCAGCCAATATGTCGTATGCGCATCGTCATCCCTCGTCCTAATTCTACCTGAGCAGGTACACTCCTGCCATGCGGTTAGACGCGCCAGCGGAGGGCGAGAGCGCGCTGATTGAACGAATTGCGCAGCGAGTTGGGCAGGCGTCTCTGCCAGACGCTTTTCGGCTTGTGCTGGGCATCGGCGACGACACGGCAGCCCTACAAATCGGTGAGCAGATGCTGCTCTGGACAGCGGACATGCTGCTGGAGGGCATCCACTTCCGCTTGGACTGGATCGACCCAGCGTCGCTGGGTTGGAAGTCGCTTGCGGTGAACCTGAGCGACATCGCGGCGATGGGCGGGACGCCTGTGGGTGCGCTGCTGAGCCTCGCGCTGCCTGCTGAACGCACAGGCGCGTGGCTGGACGCTTTTGTAGACGGGCTGGCAGAGTGCGCCCGTGCTTATGGCGTCGCGCTGCTGGGCGGCGACACGAACCGCGCCAAGCAGGTCGTCATCGATGTGTCGGTGTTGGGCGTCGTGGCAGGGCGACCTGTTCCGCGCAGCGGCGCACGCCCGGGCGACTGGCTGCTGGCGACAGGTATGCTGGGCGGCTCACGCGCGGGGCTATATGCGTTGTTGGCGGGCGAAGCGTCCACGATAGACCTCACGCCGCACTTCCGACCGATTCCGCGCCTGCAGGTCGGCGCACTCGCACGAGAACTGGGCGCAACGGCGATGATGGACCTCAGCGACGGGCTGGCAGCCGATTTGCAGAAACTATTGCGAGCATCGGGCGTTGGGGCGGTCATCTACGCGGCGCAGGTTCCCGTGCATCCCGCGGCTGTGCGCTGGGCGCAGGCACACGGGCTTGACCCCGTCGCGTTCGCGATTGCAGGCGGCGAAGACTATGAGTTGCTGATTGCTGCGCCACCGCCCGTCGCCCAGCAGCTGCTGGAATGCATCCCCGCCGAAGCAGGCGTCCCACTCACGCACATCGGCGAAGTAATCGCTGCACAGGAAGTATGGCTCCAGCGCGCCGATGGGAAGCGCGAGTCGTTCGCAATCGCAGGCTGGGATCACTTCCGCGCCTGAGCGTCGGACGGCGCATCGGCAGGCAGTTCCACCATTACTTGCCGTGCCGCATGGCGTGCTGCGTCGGTCAAGCTAGCGGGCAACACGCCCAGCCCAATCAGCCCCAGCACGCATGCCAGTAGCGCGGCGGACACAGGTGCGGGCACGCGCCATGCAACCGTCGGCATGCGTGGCTCGGCATATAGGCTGAACACCAGCCACAGGTAGTATGCCGCCCCCATCACACTGGTCAGCGCCAGCGCGCCCGCCAACAGCCCCTGGTTTGCCTCCACTGCCGCGAAAAACAGGTACCACTTGCCCCAGAAGCCTGCCGTCGGTGGGATGCCAGCCAGCGAGAGCAGTAGAATCGCCATTGCGTGCGCGGCGAACGGGCTGCGCCGATACAGCCCCTGCAACGCATCGACCGTCGTGGCGTCGCCTGCGCGCGCCATCAGGCTCAGCACAGCGAACGCGCCCACCGTCATCAGGCTGTAAGCGACCAAGTAGTAAATCATGCCCGCCACGCCTGTCGCGTTCGCGCTCACCAACCCCACCGTCAGGTAGCCTGCGTGCGCGATACTGGAGTACGCCAGTATCCGCTTCGCATCGCGCTGTACCAGCGCTGCCGCGTTGCCCACAATCATCGAAAGCATACTTAGCCACCACAGCAGCGTGCCCCAAAGTTCCAGCGCAGGCGCAATGCTCAGCGTCAGGCGAATCAGCATGCCGAACGCCGCAACCTTCGCCACCGCCGACATGTACGCCGTTGCCACCGTAGGCGCGCCTTGATACACATCGGGCGTCCACAAGTGGAACGGAACCAGCGACGCCTTGAACGCCAAGCCAATCAGGATCAAGATTGCACTCGCGGTCAGCAGCGCGCCCACCGACGCATCCCCTCCAGGGAACGCCGTCGCACGGATGTCCACCGTGCCCTGCGCGCCGTAGAAGAGCGCAATCCCGTACAACAGGAACGCCGACGCGAACGCGCCCAGCAGAAAGTACTTCAGCGCGGACTCCTCCGAACGCGCTTCCGTACGCGACAACCCAGACAGTACATACAGCGCGAGCGAGAGCATCTCCAGCCCGATGAACATCACCATCAGGTTCGTGGTGGTCAACATCGCCAGTGCGCCCGCGCTTGCAAACAGCACCAGTGGGTAATACTCGCCGTAGCGCAGCCCGCGTGCCTGCAGATAGTCCTCCGAGACCAGCAGCGTGAGCGCGGTCGCTCCAAGCACCGCCAACCCTAACATTGCGCCCAGCGAGTCGGCGACCACCATCGCGCCAAAGGTCACCACAACCCCCTGCCAAGTTGCCAACTGGAAATAAGCAGCAAGCGCCAGCCCCAGCAGCCCAACAGCGATCAGCAGGGTACGGCGCGTCGGCGGCAAAAAGAGTTCCAGCACAAGCGTCAGCAGTGCAGTCGCGACTACAACGCCAATTGGCGCGAGTGCACTCCATTCGATCTCGGGCGTGACCAATGCGTCCATGCGACAGGTAGTATACCTTACCTATACCGTGCCGTCTGCAGACGCCTAACGCCCCGCCGTGGCCAGCTATCCGAACCGCCCGCGAATGTAGTCCTCGGTCTCTTTCTTGCTGGGGTTGGTGAAGATTTTCTCGGTTGTGTCGAACTCGTGCAGCGCGCCCATCATGAAAAAGCCTGTGTAGTCCGAGATGCGCGCCGCTTGCTGCATCCCGTGCGTGACGATGACAATGGTATACTCCTTCTTCAGCTCGGTCAACAGCTCCTCGATGTAGAAGGTGGCAGTCGGGTCTAAAGCGGAGGTCGGCTCGTCCATCAGAATCACTTCGGGGTTGACTGCCAGCACGCGGGCGATGCAGAGTCGTTGCTGCTGCCCGCCCGACAGCGCCATTGCCGACTGCTTAAGTTTATCCTTCACCTCGTTCCACAGCGCGGCTTGGCGCAGGCTGGTCTCCACAATCTCGTCCAGGATGCGCTTGTCGCGAATGCCGTGCATGCGCGGACCGTAGGCGACATTATCGTAGATGCTCATCGGGAACGGGTTCGGTTTCTGGAACACCATCCCGACGCGCTTCCGCAGATCCACCACATCCACATCGGGGTCGTAGATGTTTTTCCCGTCCAGCGTGACCGTGCCCGTGATGCGCACACCCTCAATCAGGTCGTTCATACGGTTGAGACAACGCAAGAAGGTGCTTTTGCCGCAGCCAGAGGGACCAATCAGCGCAGTGATGCTGTTGGCGCGAATGTCCAAATTAATATCCTTGAGCGCGTGGAAGTCGCCGTAGTAGAGGTTCAGCTGGCGCACCGACATTCGTGCATGAGGCGTCGCCTGCTGCCCCGCCGAGGTCGCCGACTGCGTGTCCAAAGCGATTCGCTCCACCACTTACAGGATACCCGCTTCGGGTGTTAAGGGCGTGTTAAGCAATCCGAAACTCTTCGGGCTTGAACTCGTACACCGCGCCTGTTTCGATGGCGGTCTTTGCGCCCAGCACACAGGCGAGTGCGGGCAGCGCGTCGGCGGCGGTGCATTTCGGTTGCTCGCCCGTGCGCACGCACTGCAGAAAGTGTTCCAGCTCGGCGTAGTAGGCGTTGCGCTGTCCCTGCTGGGCGAGTTGCTCGCCGCGTTGCGGGGCGCGGCGCGTCGGCGTCGGCTCGATCACTACGGCGCGCCGACCGTCCACCTGCACCGTGTTCGCGTCGTCTTCCCATTCGAGCTTCTCGGCGTTGCGCTCGCGGAACAGTAGCCCCGAAGTCTCGTTGGTCAGCACAATCGTGCCCTTGTCGCCGAAGAACCACTCGCCATAGCCGTCGTATGCGTTCGAGGTAATGCTACTGTACATTACGCGCACGCCGCCAGGGTAGTTGAAGATGAGTTCCACATTATCGTACACTTCGCGCCCGTCTTTCCAGTAGTCGATTCCGCCATAGCCCATTACTGAAATCGGCAGCGCGCCCAGAAACCAGTTGACCACATCGAGTTGGTGGCTTGCCAGCTCGGTCAGCAGCCCGTGCGAGTAGTCTTTATACAGCCGCCAGTTCAGCAGCCGTTCGAACTTCGGGTCGGGCACGGGGCGTCGCCAGCTATTGTTGCGATGCCACAGCACACGCACATGGGTGATCTTGCCAATCGCGCCCTCCTTGATGAGCCAGTAGGCTTGCTGGTAGGTGTCGTTGTAGTGGCGTTGGTGCCCGATTTGTAGAATTTTGCCCGTGCGCTGGGCGGTCTGTGCCATCTGACGCGCCTCATCGAGGCTGTAGGCGATGGCTTTCTCGCAGAACACATGCTTGCCCGCTTGCAGCGCGTCGAGGGTCATCGGCGCGTGCAGGTGCAGCGGGGTGGCGATGATGACCGCCTCGATGTCCTTGCGTTCCAGCAGGGCGCGGTAGTCGCTATAGCCCTGAGCGCGAAACTGGGTCAGCTCGACGGCGCGGATGCGGTTCGGCGCGTAGATGTCGCATACGGCGACCACTTCTGCGCTGGGCATGCCCATCAGTTGGCGCAGGAGGTTCTGTCCCTGCGCACCCGTGCCGATGACGCCGACTTTGACCTTCTCCTGCTGGTTCGCGCGGGCAATCAGCGTGCTAAACGACGCGGCGGCGGCTGCCACTGCGCTGCGCTTCAGAAACTCGCGACGGGTCATGCTCATAAACAAATTATACCGCAAGGCTATGGCAGGAAGGTATACCCGTGTGGGTGATTGCCCGATGAAAACGCCCATAGTCGCACGCATGAGCGCGGCGGAGTTTGAACGCGCATATTTGGGCAAGCGCGCCGAGTTGTGGCGCGGAGAGGTACGCGAGTATATGCCTGCGGGTCCTAAGCACGGCAAAGTTGCGCTCAATATCGGCGCGGAGATACGCGCGTATGCACGGCAGGGCAATTTGGGGGTTGCGTTCGCTGCCGATACAGGCTTTATTGTGCGCACGCCTACAAGCGAGAGCGTGCTTGCGCCTAATGCCGCCTTTATCCGCCGCGAGCGGCTGCCCGAAGGCGACCTGCCCAGCGGCTTCTGCCCGATTGTGCCTGACTTGGTGGTGGAGGTGGTCTCCCCAAACGAATCCGAGGCTGCCGTGCGCGAGAAGGTCAACGAATGCTCACAGGGGGCGTGTCGGTCGTATGGGTGGTTGACCCGCAGCGACGCATCGTCGAGGTGTGGACACCCGACGGGCTGAAGCAATCGCTCAGCGAGGACGAAGACCTCACAGGTGAACCTGTGCTGCCTGGCTTTCGTGCCCCTGTGCGAGAGCTACTGGAGTGAATCTGCCGACAATCCCATCGGTGGGCAATCGGGTATCATGTGCCTTGCCCCATCACGGAGGACACGATGATTATTCGAGAGTGGCTCAAGAAACTGATGGACACCAGCGAGCGCGATGTGAAGCGGCTGATGCCCATCGTGCAGAAAATCAACGCGCTGGAACCCGATTTTCAAGCCTTATCGAACGAGCAACTACGCGCGAAAACAGACGAATTCAAGAAACGCTTGCAAGACGGCGAGACGCTGGACGATATTTTGCCAGAAGCGTTCGCCGCGTGTCGTGAAGCCGCGCGACGCACGCTGAACATGCGCCACTTTGATGTGCAGCTGCTGGGTGGGATTGTGCTGCACCAAGGGCGCATTGCCGAGATGAAGACGGGTGAGGGCAAGACGCTGGTTGCTACACTGCCGCTGTATCTGAACGCGCTGCTGGGCAAGGGCGTGCATCTGGTGACGGTGAACGACTACCTCGCGCGGCGCGACGCCGTGTGGATGGGACCGATTTACCACCTGCTGGGGCTAACCGTCGGTGTCATTCAGGGGCAAAGCCCCGAAACCGACGAGCGCGGCGGATCGTATATCTACGAGCCAGGCTACCAGCATCCCGACCCGCGCTACCTACACCTGCGCGAAGTCACCCGCAAGGAAGCCTACGCCGCCGACATCACCTACGGCACAAACCACGAATTCGCCTTCGACTACCTGCGCGACAACATGGTCTACTCCGTCGATGACCTCGTGCAGCGCGAACTCTACTACGCCATCATCGACGAGGTGGACAGCATCCTTATCGACGAGGCGCGTACTCCACACATCATTTCAGGGCAAATCGAGGAAGACCTCAGCATCTATACGCGCGTCGATTCGTATGTGCGCCGTCTTCAGCCTGGGCGCGACTATGTGGTCGACGAGAAGCACCACACCGTCACCCTCACCGAGGAGGGCACAGCGCGGCTGGAGCAAATGATGGGTATTCCGAATCTCGCGGAGGCGGTTGACCTGCTTCCGTATATCAACGCCGCGCTCAAGGCGCACGGCTACTTCAAAAAAGATGTCCACTATGTCGTGCGCGGAGGCGAAATCATTATCGTCGACGAGTTTACAGGACGCCTGATGTACGGCAGACGCTTCAGCGACGGCATCCACCAAGCGCTCGAAGCTAAAGAGGGTGTGCCCATAAAGCAGGAGAGCCAGACCATCGCTGTTATCACCTTCCAGAACTACTTCCGCCTTTACCAGAAGCTCGCAGGCATGACGGGAACCGCCAAGACCGAAGAGGAGGAGTTCCGCAAAATCTACGGCATGGATGTGGTGTGCATCCCGACACACCGCCCCATGATTCGCATCGACCACCCTGATGTTGTCTACAAGACTCTGGAAGCCAAGCTGCGCGGTATTGCGCTGGAGATTCTGCGTCTGTATACCAAGCAGCAGCCTGTACTGGTCGGCACGCGCTCAATTGAGATGTCAGAAGTGGTCTCGTCGCGGTTGGCGTTCGATAAGCTGCAGTTGCTGGTGCTGATTGAGCGCGCCCGACGCGAAATGGAGCGGAACAAGAGCATTGACAAGCAGAAGAAAGAGGAGTGGCGCAAGACGCTGCTGATGCCGCTCAACACGCTCTCGATGCGCCAGATTACCCCGATTCTGCGCGAGTTAGGGCTGCCCACCAACCCGACCGACCCCGCGCATGTGAAGTGGTTCCTCGAACACTGGGGACTGCCTGAAGCGAACGCTGAGTATTTCATTGAAGCGATGGAGCACGGCATCCCGCACAATGTGCTGAACGCGAAGTACCACGAGAAGGAAGCCGCGATTATCGCCGAAGCGGGACGCAAAGGCGCGGTGACCATCGCGACCAACATGGCAGGGCGCGGGGTGGACATCCTACTGGGCGGCTCGGTGGTCAAGCAAGAGCCGAAGCCTGAGGGCGAATCTGAAAACGCTGGCACGGCGGAACACGAGGAGCTTTCGTTCCGTCGCGGAGGTAGGGTGCGCGCCGCGCCGCCCCTGCCGCTATCCGAGCAGGAGCGCTCCGCCGCTGCCGAAGAGGTGCGCAAACTCGGCGGGCTATTCGTGCTGGGCACGGAACGCCACGAAAGCCGACGCATTGACAACCAGCTGCGCGGACGCGCAGGACGCCAAGGCGACCCCGGCGAGTCACGGTTCTACCTCTCCCTGGATGACGAGCTAGTGCGCCTGTTCGCCGAGAACCTGCGCAACAGCCCGCTGCTCAAAACCTGGCCCGAAGACGAGCCGCTGGAAGCCAAAATGCTCACCAAAGCCATCGAGGGAGCGCAAAAGCGCGTCGAGCTGCACAACTTCTCGATTCGCAAGCATGTGTTGCAGTACGACGATGTGCTGAACTACCAGCGGCAGACCGTCTATCGCCTGCGCCGCCAGATTCTGGAAGGCATCGGCACACGCGAGATTGCGCTGGAGTATATCCGCGAGGTGGTCGCCGATGTAGTGAACGAGTACGCCCCGCGCAACCTGCCGCCCACCGAGTGGGACCTGCCCGCGCTGTACCAGCGGCTAAACACGATCTTCCCGCTGGAGTTCTTCGTCAAGCCCGACGACTTCACCTTCACGCGCCACGAGCAGCTGCTCGACCAGGTGCAGGAATGGGCGGAGCAGGCATATGTGATGCGCGAGGAGCAACTTGGTGCGGACCTCATGCGTGAGATGGAGCGGCTCTTTATGCTACAGGTCATCACGCGCCGCTGGGTGGAGCATCTGGCGACGATGGAGTACCTGCGTGAGGGCATCGGGCTGCGCGGCTACGGGCAGATCGACCCGCTGGTGGCGTACAAGCAGGAGTCGGCGAAGGTGTTCGCCGAGACGCTGCAGGCGATTCGCAACGATGTGGTGATGTACCTGTTCCACGCGCAGGTCGCGCCGCCGCAGCCGCGTCAGGTGGTGCGGATTGCAGGCGACGCGAACCCTGCGGTGGCGGGCGTGCGCAGCGGGATGGGCATCCAGAAACTCGCCGATGGGGCTGAACCGCTTGCCCAGTCGAGTGCGCCTCCCTCTGGCAAAGTTGGGCGTAACGACCCGTGCCCGTGCGGCAGCGGCAAGAAGTACAAAAAGTGCTGCTACCCGAAGTACGGCTAACACCTACCCCTCTCCAACACGCGGGGAAGAAGTTCCTCCCCCGCTTCGTGTGGCAGATACGACACGGGGCAGACACGCAGGTCTGCCCCTACATATGTGTCCCTGCGCACGCGCCGTTGTGCAGAGGCAACTCAGGGGGGTTGCCCCCTGCTTCGTGAGGGAACCCTGCAGGGAGCAACTCACGAACTCTGACCGTGCGATTGGATAACCCCTTAGTTGCGCAGGGGCTTGCCCGTTTCGAGCATGTGGCGCATGCGCTCCCAAGTCTTGGGCTGCTGCGCCAAGTAGCCGACAGCTTGAAGCTCCAGCTGGTAGAAGTACGACAGGGGCATCTCGGCGGGCTGGCTTAAGTCGCCCCCTGCCAGCACATAGGCAATCTGCGAGGCGACAGTGAAGTCATGTTCGGTGATGAAGTTGCCCCGCTTGAGGTTGTGCAGTTCGACCAGCAGGCGGGTTAGCACTTGGTTGCCATATGCCATCACCTTCGGCTCTTCGGGCGGGGTGTAGCCCTGCGCGGCGAGATGTTGCACTTCCTGCTTCGCCAGCCACAGGATACGGTCGGGGTTGACCGAGATGGTGTCCACGCCCTGCCGCAGGAAGCCGTACTGCACGCCCTCCAGCGCGCTGGTTGCCACCTTGCCAAAGCCCAGCGTCTCCATCACGCGCCGAATCGCGGGGTACGGGTCGGCGTTCGGAGGCAGGCTACTGAGGGCACGATACAGCATCGTTGAGGTGCCACCGCCTGCAGGAATGATGCCGACGCCCACTTCGGGCAGCCCGATGTAGGTCTCCGCGCTGGCGACCACGCGGTCGCAGTGCATCGCCAACTCGCATCCGCCGCCCAGCGTGTACCCAAAGGTCGCCGCCACGACGGGAACCTTCGCATAGCGCAGGCGCAGCAGCGAGTCTTGGAACGCCTTGCCGCCCATCAGCAGCTCATCAAAATCGCCCGTGCCAATCATCATCAAAAACAGCTGCAGGTTGAACCCAGCGGAGAAGTGTTCGCCGATGCCCGTGATGACCAGCCCGATGCCCTCGCGCTCGGCGCGCTCCGCGCCTTTGTAGAGCATCTCCATCACGCCAGGACCCAGCACATTCATCTTGCTGTGAATCCCGACGCAGAACACGCCGTCACCGAGGTCATACACGGAGGCGTCGGCGTTGCGCTCCACTTCGGGGCAGTGGCGCGCCATGTTGGTGGGCGTGAGGAACTCAGGGTCGGGTCGGTACGGGGCGACCTGCCCCGCGCCCAGCCACACATACACCGTCGTGTCGCCCGTGTCGGCGGTCTCGTAGAAGCGCGTCCTGCCGAAGCGTAGTAGGTTGCGCACCAACTCAGGCACGGGCATCCCTTCACGCTCCATGCGCTCGGCGGTCTCGCGCACACCCAGCGCGTCCCAAGTCTGGAACGGACCCAGCTCGCGGTTGAAGCCCCACTTGACGGCGTGGTCAATCGCAATCGGGTCGTCGGCGAGGTCTGGGGCATGCTGCGCGGCGTAGGCAAGCGTTTCTGCATGCAGTCGCCACAGGAAGCGCCCCTCTCGGCTGTCGTGGCTCACCAGCGCGCGCAGCCGCTCCTCCAACGGTAGCTTCTCCAGCGCGTCCAGATGCGGGAACTTCGGCTTCTGGCGCGGGCGGTACTCGTAGGTGTTCAGGTCTAACGCCTCGATAGTACCGTCTTTCTGGCGGCGGTAGAAGCCTGCGCCTGTCTTCTCGCCCAGCCGCCCATCGGCAATCAGGCGTTGCACCACTTCGGGCAGGGCGAAGATGCGTTTCTCCTCCTCGGTGGACAGCCGCTCGTGCAGGTTGCCCGCTACGCTCGCCATCACATCGAGCCCCACGATGTCCGCCAAGCGGAAGGTCGCGCTGCGCGGGTTGCCAATCAGCGGACCCGTCAGCGCGTCCACCTCCTCGATGGTCATCCCGAACTCCTGCATCAGTGGGAAGACGACCATCATCGAGTGGACGCCGAGTCGGTTGGCGATGAAGCCGGGTGTGTCACGGGCAATCACGACGCGCTTGCCCAGCACGCGCTCGGCAAACCGCGCGACGCCCTCCAGAATGTCGGGGTCGGTCTCGCGGCGCGGGATTAGCTCCAGCAGCTTCAGGTAGCGCGGCGGGTTGAAAAAGTGCGTGCCCAGAAAGCGGCGTTTGATGTCGTCGCGGCAGTCGTCGCTCATCTCGTGGATCGACAGCCCGCTCGTGTTGGTGGACAGCACGGCGTGCGGGGCGACATAGTCTTGCACGCGCGTCCACAACTCGCGCTTGATGTCGAGCTTCTCGACGACGGCTTCAATCACCCAATCCGCTTCCTTGAGGCGGGGGAAATCGGTCTCAAAGCTTCCTAACTCGATACGGCTTGCCAGTTCGGGCAGGTAAAACGGTGCAGGCTTGAGTTTGCTCACGCGCTCCAACCCCTGCTTCGCATGGTCGAGCGTGAGGTCTAACAGCAGCACTTTCCAGCCGATGTTGGCTAAGTGCGCGGCGATTTGCGCGCCCATCGTGCCTGCGCCCAGCACGGCAGCCTTGCCTGTGGTCGAATGTTCGTTCAGCATCGACAACGCCTCCTTCTAACGCAGCAAGTTTTCGACTCAGCGTTCGAAACTCCTGCACGCGGGATTATACCCCCTACCCCGCCTTGAAGAAGTGGTACATCGTGATCATCAGGTAAATCCCGCTGAGGGTTGCCGCGCCGAAGATAACGCCAATCCACCAGCCTGTGTCGCCAGCCAGAATGGAGAACATCGCCACAAAGTAGAGCGTCGCGGTCAGAATCGCCGTCCACACGAATCGGCGGGCGTGCGGGTTCGGCGGGCGCACGATATTGTGGCACACGGGGCACTCCTGTTCGGGCGCGTCGGAGGGCAACTCCGCGCGGCAGTAGGGGCACTTGCGTGGCATAACCGAAGTGTACCCGACGGCGTTAGGTACAATCTTGGGCATGGCGCGCGACCCACGACCACTCAAGGCGAAACTGGACGCGATCTGCGAGCGCTTTCGCGGCGTGATGGGCTACAGCCTGTACCACACCCGCCACAACCACCGTATTGACTACCGTGGCGACGAGATTTTCCCGACCGCCAGCACCATCAAGGTCGCCGTGATGAGCAAAGCGATGGAGGAGATCGACGCGGGACGCCTGAACTACGCCGAAAAGCTGCCGATTACCCCCGACGACATCCGCGAGGGGTCAGGACTGCTCCAATTCTACAAGGAGAACCAGTCCGTCGAGGTCAAGATGCTGCTGCACCTGATGATTACGGTCAGCGACAACACGGCGACGATTATGCTGGCGCGGCGGCTGGGCACAGTGGAGGTGAACCGCTACTTAGAGCGTCTGGGACTGCGCAACACAAAACTGCTTGCGCTGCATCCGCCTGACGACGCCGAGCTGAAAGCCCTGCGCGACCGCTGGGGCATGGGCATGTGTACCCCGAACGAGATGGTGCAACTGTTGGACGCTATCCGCACCTACAAAGCCGCCTCGCCTGCTGCGTGCGAGCGCATGCTGCGCATCATGAGCCATCAGTATTACGACGACCTGATTGGCAGCTCCGTGCCGCCGTGGGTGGTCGCCTGCACCAAGTCGGGTGCAATCAGCCGCTCACGCTCGGATGTGGGCATCGTGTACGCGCCATCGGGGGCGTACATCTTGGCAGTCTACACCAAAGAGGCGGAAGACACGCGCTGGACACCCGACAACGAGGGCGAGGTCGCCATCCGCGAGGTTGCCCAGACCGTATGGCGATTCTATAACCCGCGCGATCCCTGGCGTGCGCCCAAAAACGCCGACAAGTACGCCGCTGGCTACGGAGGTGGCTAACCCATGAGCGCATCTGAGACTCTGGAGACGCACAACACCATTCGCACGACCCGCTCGCTGATTCTGCTCACCATCTTCGGGCTGCTCGCGCTCTTTTTTGCGCTGAACTTCCGCGTGGTGGTGGTCAGCGGTCCGTCGATGGAGCCGACTTACAAAAACGGCGACCGCCTGCTGATGACCACCGCCTACTGGCTCTTCGGCGACATCCAGAAGGGCGATGTAGTGGTGATTGTGCGCCCCAACGGGGAGATGCTTATCAAGCGTGTGGTCGCGCTGGCAGGCGAGCGCATACCCGAAAAGTATTGGACGCCGCTGGTGTATATGATGGGCGGGCGCGTGCCTGAAGGACATATCTTCGTGGTGGGCGACAACTTGGAGCGGTCGGAGGACAGCCGCCAGCTGGGGGCGATTCCGCTGAGTTATGTGCAGGGCAAAATCGTCGGCGGGTGGAGGGAGCTGGAGTGACGGACTGGGCAACGCTAACCGCGGTGTGGGCGGGCAGGCAGATGCGCTTTGTGCCCGACGAGACTCTTGTGGCGACGCCGCGCCCGTGCTATGTGGTCGTGCTGATTAGCGACGGCGCAGGACGCTACCTGCTGGCGCACATTCGCAATCGGGGCTACTGCGCCCCCAGTGGACGCATCGAGCCAGGCGAGTCGCCCGACGCCGCTGCCATCCGCGAGGCATACGAGGAGTCGGGTGCAGTGCTGCGCGAGTTGCACCTGCTGGGATACTACCTGCTGGAGCCGTGTTCCGTGGCGGAGCCCGAGCCGTGCAGCGCGCCCGTGTTTCTGGCGCGGGCGGAACGCCTTGAGCCGCTCCAGCCCGATTCGGAGTCGCAGGGTGTGCTATGGGCGCGGCTGGACGAGATGCCCGCGCTCTACTACGATTGGTCGCCCCTGATTGAGACGGTCTTTCGCTATGCAGAGGAACGGCGCAAAGCACTTTGGGAACGGTAAGACGCAGCTCAAGCGGCGTCCGCCGCAGTGGGCGTCGTGGTCGGCGGGGCTAACGGGCGTGGCGATTGCGCTTGCGCCGTGGCTGGCGGGCAGCGTCTATGTAGGCGCGCGTCCCGTGTCGCCCGACGCGACGCTCGGCGCGCTGCTCTGGAGCGCGGATATGCCGCTGATGGGTATGCTGGTCGTCGGCGCGCTGCTGCTGGCGGGCTTTTTTGTCGCAGGCTGGAACGCCGAGATGTGGCGGTTCCCCGTCGGACGGTTCGCACTGCCGTTCGCGCTGCTAATTGTGTGGATGGGGCTGTCCGCTGCGCTGATGCAGTCGGGCTGGGCGGGCATGCATCGCTTGGTGCAGTGGCTGCTGGGGCTGCTGTGCATCGTGAATCTGGCGGCGGTTGCACGGCGGGGCACAACGGGCTGGCTCGTGGTCGCGCCGATGATTGTTAGCGCGAGCCTGTTGGGACTGCGCGGCTGCGCAGAGTACCTTGCCAACGCGCTGGGCGGGGTTCCGAACTGGCGTATCTTCGCGAGCTTTTTCAACCCGAACCTGCTGGCGGGCTACCTGGCGATGACCGCGCCGCTGACGCTGGGCGCGTTGCTGATGCTGGGGCGCGAGTTGCCCGAACCGCGTCGGCGCGCCTACACCGCGCTGCTCACGGTCGGGCTGTGGCTGCAACTCAGTGCGCTTGCCCTCACTGCCTCGCGGCTGGGGATGCTGGCGTTTGTGGGCGCGGCGGCGGTCTTTCTGGGGCTTGCGGGCGCGTGGCGACTGCTGGGACGCGATTTTATCATGCGCCTCGTGGTGGTCGGCGTGCTGCTGGTGGGCGTGCTCTGGCTGAGTACCCCCGCGACGCAGCGGCTGACCCCGCAGGCGGCGACGCAGGATGTGCACTCAGGCGCGTTCCGCATCGAGACATGGAAGGGCGCGCTGCGCACTGCGCTGGCGAACCCGATACTGGGCGTGGGCACAGGCGCGTTCGAGTGGCAGTACCCGCGCTATGCGAGCGTCGGCTACACCCGCGCTGCGCACAGCACTTATCTGGAACTTGCCGCCGAGTCGGGACTGCCCGCGCTGGCGTTTCTGATCGCGCTGGCGGTTGGCTGGCTGGGGCGCGCGTTGCAGGGCGAGCAGCCCCCTGACCCGAACCGTCCTGCACCCCGCGTGATGGATTGGCGTTCGATGCGGGCGGGCGTTATCGCGGCGGTGGTGGGCGCGGCGCTGCACAACGCCGTCGATTCTGACCTGCAGGCATTCGCGAACCTGCTGACGCTGTGCGCACTGCTGGGGCTGGGGCTGGCGTTCGCGGTGGATGGCGTGTACGCGCTGCCTGTGCGCGCGATTGAACGGCGCGGCACTGCGCTGACCATTACGCTGGTCGTGCTAACCGTCTTGGCAGGCTTGGGGCTGGGCGAGTGGTACGCCAATCAGGGCAAGTACGAGACGCTGGTCTCGCATGTGCCCCAAGCGGCGGAGTATTACAGTACGGCGCGTCGGTTCGACCCCACCAACGCCGACTACCTGATGGACGCGGGCGAGCTGTATTACGCGCTGGGCAGGCGCGAGACCGCGCTGGAGCTGATGAGCCGCGCCGTGCGCCTTAAGCCCTCGCCGCGCAACCTCTACCGACTGGGGCTGTATTACGAGCGCGAGAACGACCGCGAACGCGCCCGCGCCCAGTTCATAGCTGCGCTGGAACGCGACCCGCATAGCCTACCCGCGCTGCTCAAACTCGCCCAGTACGCCCAGCCCGACCCCAACGACCCGCGCTTGAGCGACGAAGCACGAAGGTACTACGAGCGCGTCGTGGAGATACAAAACAGCCCCTACGGGCGTATCCGCGCGGTTCCTGAAATCGTGGAGACGGCGTATGGCTTTGCGCATCTTGCGCTGGCGCGCCACTACCGCGCGCTGGGCGAGACGGTCAAGGCGCAGGGGCACTACGAGCAGGCGTTGCAGGTGTTCCGCAACTACCGCGAGGTCACCTACCCGTTCAACTTGGCGGGGCGCGAGCTGGGGTTGTATAACCCCGAACGCGAGCGGCAGATTCTCAGCGCGCACCTGCAGGCGTTGCAGGAATTGGCGACGCTCTACGAATCGCAGGGGCGCACGCAGGATGCCGATGCACTACGGCAGGAGTATGCACGGCTGAGTGCGGAGTAGTCTGCTGAAGTTTCTCAATTAGCCTCGGACGATACCGCACAGGACGGTTCTTGACCAGCGTCTTCGGCGCGATGGGCTTATGAAAGACCAAAATGTACGAATGCACATTCATCGCCTGATAGGGCTTCGCGCCGAACGGGCGAAACCCGCCCGAACGGTAGTACCGCCACACATACAGGTCGAACAAGTCGAACCCACGCGCCTGCATCAAGCCAATCACATCGGCGTGCAGCGGCAAAATCACGCGGCTGCGGGCAATCCGATAGTCCGCCACGAAGATGGCGCAGTATCGATTGGGCTTCAGCACCCGCGCCATCTCGTCGAACGCAAGCCCCAGCGCGTCGAGGAAGGCGTCGTAGTCTTCAATCGTGCTGAGGTCGGCGGGCAGGTCGGAGTAGCGAATCATGTCGGCGTAGGGGATGTCCGTCACGATGGCGTCGACGCTGTTGGAGCGTATCGGCAGTGCGCGTGCGTCAGCGCGTAGACACAGTTGCGCCTCCACCAGCGGCGATTCGAACAGCGACCCCGTGCGCAGCGCGGCGAGTTTCTTCTGGGCGACCTCCAGCGCGTAGGGGTTGATGTCGATATTGACGGAGCGTCGCTGGCGCAAGGCGCACTCCACGGCGACCGTGCCCCCGCCTGCGAACGGATCCAGCACCACTTCGCCTGGTGCGCTTAGCCGCTCCACGAACTCGCCCATCACCTGCGGCAGAATCTTCGTCGGGTAGTCGCACAGGTTATGCGGGAATGGGACGATCGCCTCCCGCCCCATGTCGATGACCGACTTGTAGCCGACTTTCTCGTGCGGCGGCTCTAATTCGTGGGGCATAGACATCAATTTCGCGGCGCACGGCGCGTTTCCTGCCGATGGTGTATAATATGCTGGGTGGCGCGATGAGAACAATTGGGCGATTCTCGCCGTATCTGGTGATTCTGCTGGCTGTCATAGGACTGCTGGGGTGGGCGCGTACCGAGCAGCAGCGCGCCGAAGACGC
>Ga0197143_1001426_pt1 | contig 20102 bp, 22 predicted proteins | sample GBS70_MetaG_FD_148603 | JGI IMG/M metagenome (GOLD analysis project Ga0197143, IMG submission 148603) | Sediment microbial communities from Great Boiling Springs, Gerlach, Nevada, United States - GBS 70_MetaG | ecosystem: Environmental > Aquatic > Thermal springs > Hot (42-90C) > Sediment...
CAATAATTTGTAAAAAGTATTTTAAAATTATTTATTTTATGGGGGTTTTAATGGGGGGCTTCGCCCCCCAAGGCATAAAAATGGGTATTTATAAGCCGTAAGCTTGAATATAGGGTGGGTAGGGAAAATAAAGAAATAATCGTAATTTTAGAATTATTGGACAAGGCATTTTAAAATTACTTATTTTAGTGGGGAATTTAAGGGGGGCAAAGTTTTAAGCCGAAGGCAATATATATTTAATTTTTAATGAACATCTGTAAGATGTATTAAATTCGTATTTCCCGGAACTTTAAGAGGCAAACCCGCTATGATAACAATTTTTGAAAGTTCCTTTACTAAACCTAATTCCTTAACTTTTATCCTTGCTATATTTACCATTTCTTCAAATGAATTTACCATTTCTGAAACAATTGGTATAATTCCCCAACTTAGAACTAACTGATTTGCTACAAATTCATTAGGTGTAATAGCAACAATTGGAACAGAAGGTCTAAATTTCGCTACTCTCTTAGCAGTATCACCTGAAAATGTATAAGCAACAATTGATTTCGCATTTGAAAACTTTGAAAGTTCATAAGCAGCAAAAGCAACCGCATCACCAATATCTAATTGTGTCTGAGAAACTCTAAAAGGTGGTCTTGAATAATCAATAGAACCTTCAACTTTTCTAATAATTTTATCCATAATTGAAACCGCTTCAACAGGATAACTTCCAATAGCAGTTTCTCCAGAAAGCATCAAGGCATCCGAACCATCAATAACAGCATTAGCAACATCTGTAACCTCTGCTCTTGTAGGACTAGGATTATTTATCATAGATTCTAACATTTGAGTAGCAGTAATAACAGGTTTTCCTTTTTGAATACATAATTTTATAAATTTCTTTTGGATTATTGGTAATTCTTCAATTGGAAATTCAATTCCTAAATCACCTCGTGCTATCATTATTCCATCACTAATCTCAATAATATCTTCTATTCTCATCACTGCTGATGGTTTTTCAATTTTTGCAATAATTTTTGAAAGAGAACCAAATTTTCTTAAATAGTATCTAACAAGTTCAATATCAGATGGTTTTTGAACAAATGAAACAGCAATATAATCAAAACCAAATTCAATACCTTTCCTTATATCTTCCAAATCCTTTTCGGTTAAAGCAGAAACATCTATTTCCTTAAATGGTAAGTTTAACCCTTTATTTGAAGATATTTCACCACCTTTTAAAACTTTGGTAATTATTTCATCTTCATTAACTTCAATAACTTTTAAAACAATTGTTCCTTCGGCAATTAGTATAATATCATTTTTTTGAACATAATTTAAAATCTCCTTAAAATTTACGGAAACAATTTCTTCATTTCCTTCAATTTCTCTTGTAGTAATTCTAAATATCTGGTCATCTTTTAAAACTGCTTTATCATTTTTTATTTTTCCAATCCTAATTTTTGGACCAGCTAAATCTTGTAAAAAAGCTATTCTAACACCCATATCCATAGCTATTTTTCTTACTATTCTAGCATTATTAATATGTTCATCAGCACTTGAATGACTAAAATTAAATCTAAATATATTTACACCACTTTTTATAAGCTTTCTAATAGTTTCTTCATTCTTACAAGATGGACCAAATGTTGCTATAATTTTTGTTCTTCTCAATCTATGCCTCTATATCACCTTCTATATCTTCAGGTGGTTCTTCACCAGCTTTATCCATCACACTAGAACTAACAAAAATCGGGACATTCGCTAAAACAGCGATTGCTATTGAATCAGATGGTCTTGCATCAATACTTAGTAATTTATCATCTTTTCTTATGATTAATCTTGCATAAAAAACTTCATTAACAAGATCATTAACAATAACCTTTTCAAGTTTAACGCCAATTTCTTCAAATAACTTTACGATTAATTCATGTGTTAAAGGTCTCTCACCTCTTATACCTTCCTTTGCTCTTGCTATTGCTTGTGCTTCAAATAGTCCTATACTTATAGGTAAAATTCTTTTTCCTTCCTTTTCTTCAAGTATTACAAGAAATGATCCATCTCCTTCCTCATTCTTAATAAAAAGGATATTTCTAACCTCAACTTCTATTAAATTTTTCATTCTTTTTCAACTTTAACTTTAATTTCTGCTATAACTTCTGAATGAAGTTTTATAGGAATAGTATAATTACCAATTGCTCTTATCGGTTCTTCAAGAAGAATAGATCTTCTATCTATATCATAACCTTTTTCTTTTAGCTTTTCAGCAATATCTTTATTAGTAATTGAACCATACATTCTATTATCTTCACCAACTTTAACCAAAAAGCTTATTCTTTCTTTTTCTAATTTTGATTTTAATTCAAAAGCTTTTTTCTTCTGTCGTTCTTGTTTTTCCAATATAATTTTCTTTTGATACTCCATTTCTTTAATTTTAGAATCACTATATATTTGAGCAAGTCCCATTTTTATAAGATAGTTAGCATATCCATACTTAACTTCTACAATTTTACCATCATTCATAATAACTTTAACTCTTTTCATAGATAATAATCCTCCACAAATGGTAATAAAGCCATAATCCTAGCCCTTTTTATAGCTCTTGCTAGTTGTCTTTGCTCATAAGCAGAAAGTCCAGTTTGCCTTCTTGACATAATTTTACCCCTTGGTGTTATGAATTGTCTTAAAAATTCAATATCCTTCCAATCTATTTTCATTTTCTCTTTTTTCATACTTAAACCTCCTTTTAAAATGGTATATCTTCTTCACTTATTTCTTCTTCATCTAAGTTCATCTGGAATGATGGCTTTTCTTTCTCTAATTCATCAGGTTCAGGAGGAGGTTCAACTTCTTCAATAATATCCTTTCTTTCTAATAGATGTATTCTATTGACAATAATTTCATAAGTGTTTCTTTTATTGTTATTCTGATCTGTCCATTCCCTATATCGCAAACGACCTTCAACAATTATCGGAAATCCAGTTTTTAAAATTTCAGAATATTCACTAACCCTTTGTCCCATATAAATACAATTAATATATAGTGTTTCCTCTCTATTTTCTCCATTTAAAATATATCTTCTATTTGTAGCAATTCTAAATTCAAGTATTTGCTTCCCTGATATAGGGAGTACTTTAATACTTGAATCATTAACAAGCCTTCCAGAAAGAATTATTGAATTTATATATGGAAATTTTAACTGAGCCATTATTCATCCTCCCTTACAATAATACTTCTTAGTATATTTTGTTCAAGTCTATAAAAATCTCTTAAAGCAAGAGGAAGTTTATTATCACTTTCAAACTTTAACAAAATATAATACCCTTCATTCCTTTTCTTTATAGGATAAGCAAGTTTTCTATTACCCCACTCCTCAAAACTTATAATTTTCCCACCTGATTTTTCAATAAATTCCTTAATTTTATTTATGGTTTTTAGCCTTTCATTTTCTTCAATCTTCGTATCTATAATAACCATACTTTCATACCTTCTCATAATAACCTCCTTTTAAACAATCTTGACATATACCTATGAATAAAGCTCTAAATTCTTCAACTTTATGTGGCAATTCAAAATCACCATCAAGTGATATATCAATATCAAAAATTTTTTTACATTTCTTACAATAAAAATGCTGATGTTCTCTTAATGGATAATCATATCTTGAATAATTTTCGCCTTGTAATTTTATTTCTATTATTTTACCTTCACTAACTAAACTTTTTAATGCTCTATATATTGTAGATAAACTTATCTTAGGCATAAACATTCTTGCTTTAATATAAATTTCTTCTGCAGTGAGATGATCTCTACTCTCTTTTAAAATATCCAAAATCACTTCCCTTTGTTTTGTTTTTCTAAGCATAACTTTGCATACTTGCTCTTTATTCTTGCTCCTTTATTTTTATGAATAACACCTTTTTTAACCGCCTTATCTACATATTCATATATTTCCTTTATAATTTCTTTTTTTTCTTCAAGTGTAGCTCTTAAAAAACGTTTTATAGCATCTTTAATCCTCTTTTTATACCATAGATTTCTAAGTCTTCTTTTTATATTCTGCCTTTCTCTCTTTTTAACAGATAATTTTACTTTTGGCATTTTGAAATTTTAAAGCATACTTAAAACATCTGTTCTAAAAACAATTTCATTATTATCATTTAAGTCAATTAGAACATCGGAATTTTCTTTAATTTCTCCTTTTATAATTGCGTCACTTACTGGTTCTTCTATATATTTTCTTATAGCTCTTCTTAGGGGTCTTGCTCCAAATTCAGGGTCATAGCTTTGATTTACTAAAAATTCTTTTAATCTATCAGAAACTTTAATAGTAATGTATTTTTCCTTCAATCTTTCTCTTAAATCTCTTAACATTACTTCAATAATTTTTTTCAAATCTTCTTTATTCAATGGTCTAAAGACAATAATTTCATCTATTCTATTTAGAAATTCAGGAGAAACAACTTTCTTAAATTCATCCTTTAATAACTTTTCAAGTTCACTATAATCAAGTTCTTTTTCCTCTTTTATTGAAAAACCTAAGTGTTTTGTTTCTTTAATTTGTTTCGTACCTATATTTGATGTCATTATTATAATTGTATTTCTAAAACTAACTGTTCTTCCAAGTCCATCAGTTAGTATCCCATCTTCAAGGATTTGAAGTAATATATTAAATACATCAGGATGTGCTTTTTCAATTTCATCAAAGAGAATTACACTGTAAGGTTTTCTTCTAACTTTTTCAGTTAGTTGTCCCCCCTCTTCGTATCCAACATAACCAGGAGGTGAGCCTATAAGTCTTGAAACATTATGTCTTTCCATATACTCACTCATATCTATTCTTATAAGAGCATCATCACTTCCAAACAGTACCCTTGCTAAGCTTTTAGCAAGTTCAGTTTTACCAACACCTGTTGGACCAAGAAATACAAATGAACCAATAGGCCTTTTAGGATCTTTAATACCCGCTCTATTCCTTCTAATAGCTTTTGCTAATAAACTAATCGCATAATCTTGACCTATTACATATTTTTGTAGTTCTTCTTCAAGTTTTATTAATTTACTACTTTCATCAGAACTTATTTGTGTTAAAGGTATTCCTGTCCATCTAGATATTACCTTAGCAACATCTTCATAAGTAACTTCTACAGTTTCCTTTTTTATTTCTATTTTCCTTTTCTTAATCCTTTCAAGAATTTCATCTTCTTTATGTTTTAATTTTTCCGCTAAACTATACTCTTCTTTTCTAACTGCAAAAGCTTTCCTTTTCCTAATTTGTTCTAATTCTCTTTGAAGCTTATTTAACTCTGGATCATCAATTTGCTTAGTAAGTTTTACCATTGCACCTGCCTCATCCAAGACATCAATAGCTTTATCAGGTAAATGTCTATCCTGAATATATCTATCTGAAAGTTTTGCAGCAGCTTCAACAGCACTTTGTGTATATATTACACCATGATATTCTTCATATTCTCTCTTTAAACCTTCAAGAATCCTAATAGTTTCTTCAACAGAAGGAGGTTCAATAATTATTGGTTGAAATCTTCTTTCCAAAGCACCATCTCTTTCAATATATTTTTTATATTCTTCAAGTGTAGTAGCACCAATAAGCCTTATTTGACCTCTTGCAAGTGCAGGTTTTAAAATGTTAGCAGCATCTAATGCACCCTCAGCAGCACCAGCTCCAATCATTGTATGAAGCTCATCTATGAATAATATAACATCGGGAGCATTTATCACTTCATTTAATATTGCTTTTATTCTTTCTTCAAACTGCCCTCTATATTTTGTTCCTGCAACAATAGCAGCAAGGTCAAGAAGTACAATTCTTTTATTTCTTAATATAGGAGGAACTTCATCATTTGCTATTCTTTGAGCAAGACCTTCAACAATAGCAGTCTTACCAACACCAGGCTCACCAATCAAAACAGGATTATTTTTCTTTCTTCTTGAAAGAACATGAATTACTCTCTCAATCTCCTCTTCTCTTCCAATAACAGGATCTAATTTTCCTTCTCTCGCTAACTGTGTTAAATCTATTGAGAAACTATCTAAAACTCTTGTATTCGATTGTCTTGGAGTTTGAGGTGTAGCTGTTCTTCTTTGCTCATAAGAAGGAAAATAACTATAACCAGATGAATAACCCATAGATTCTTCATATCTGTTCTGATTTATCAATCTAATAATTTCTTGTCTAATACTTTCATAATCAATACCCATACTTTCAAGAATTTGAGCAGCTAATGACCTTCTATCTTTTAATAATCCAAGAAGCAAATGCTCTGGTCCGACAAATGTTTGACCCATTCTCCTTGCTTCTTCAATAGCACTATTTATAGCCTTTTTTGACGAAGCATTAAGCGGAAGTTCAGCAGAAAGATCTCTTTTTGAAAATTCACCCCTATGGATTGAATGTTCAACTGATACTTTAAGTTCTTCTATATCTACACCCAGATTTGTAAGTGCAAAAATAGCAACACTATCACCGATATTAAGTATTCCAAGTAAAAGATGTTCAGTCCCTATATACTCATTTCCAAATCTTAAAGCTTCTTCTCTTGCTAAAAGAAGAGCTCTTTTTGCCTTATCTGTAAATCGCTCATTATTTAAAAACATAGTCCTCCCTCACTTTTCAAAGTTTTCAACTAAAAAGCCTATAAAAGGAATTTTATATATCTCTTCATCTAAGACAGCTAAGAATACTCTTATAGTAATAAAGAGAGATATTGAAAGAAAAACAAAACCAACTATATTCTTTATATATCCAACATAAGGTATCGGTCCTATTAAAAGAGCTATCATAAGGTAAAAAATTATAAAGCACAAATAAAGCAAATTTACAATAAACCCTTGAACAACATTAAATTTTACATACTCATTTTCAAAATCTTGAAATAATAAAGCATTTATAAACCCAAATGGAAAAATATAAGAAAGCATAGAAAGAAACTTTATTTTTGTAGTATTGAAAATCATAGTTTCCCTCCTAACGCTTTAAGTTCTTCCTTTGCAATTTCAGAAAAAGCATCGTTACTTTTTGATATTTCTTTAAGTAGCTTAATAGCTTCCGTTTTATTACCCTTAGCAAGAAACATTTTAGCTTTTCTATAAAGAATATAATTATTTATAGATTTAAATTTAGTTTTGATATTTAAATTTGAAGGCAAAAGTTTTACATCTGCTTCCAAAAGCTTATAAGCTGTTTTTCCGATCTCATCAGATGGTTTAATTGTTTTTAAAATTGTATAAGAATTATCTTTTCTTTCAAGCTTGTAGTAATAATCTGCAAGAACAAGACCAGACCAAAATCCAATAAAATTATTTTTATTTCTAGAATAAAGTTCCATCAAAATTTTTGGAGCGTTTGATGTATCACCGAATTGGATTCCATAAAAACCTTGAATAAAAGCAACTTGACTATCTGCACTTACCCTTTTACTTGATGCATTATTATAAATCAAAACTATAATTACTATCAAAATAATACCAAAAATAAATATAATTTGCTCCCTTTTTTCTTTTAGAAATTTTATTAAATTTTCAACATTCATAACTGCTAAAAGTTTAAAGCCTAAGCTAATATAAGCCAAAGGTTTATTTCGCATTTGTAAAAAGTGTTTTAAAATTATTTATTTTACTGGGGATTTAAGGGGGACGAAGTTTTAAGCCAAAGGCTTATTCTTAGGGTAAGTGGAAAAGATATAATATAAGAAATTTTCTAAGCTTTTGGACAAGGCAAAAAAAATTATATTTAATACTTTAAAATTTAAACACTTTAATATGATTTCCAAAATTAGAAATTTTTGTATTATAGCACACATTGATCATGGAAAATCAACCTTAGCTGATAGACTTTTGGAGATTACAAAAACATTGAGAGAAGACGAAATAAAAGAACAAGTCCTTGATAGTATGGATTTAGAAAGGGAAAAAGGTATAACTATTAAAATGCATCCAGTAAGGATGGAATACAAAGGCTATATTTTAAATCTTATTGATACACCAGGTCATGTTGATTTTAATTATGAAGTTTCAAGGAGTCTTAAAGCTGTTGAAGGAGCTATACTATTAGTGGATGCAAGTCAAGGAATAGAAGCTCAAACAATTTCTAATTTATATTTAGCACTTGAACAAAACTTGACAATTATTCCTGTTATAAATAAAATAGATTTACCAAATGCTGAGGTCGAAAGAGTTGAAAAACAAATAATAGATTTAATTGGTAATATAAAAGTTTCAAAAATTTCTGCTAAGTATGGTTGGGGTGTTGAAGAACTTCTAGAAAGAATAATAGAAGAAATTCCAGTTCCTAAAATCAATGATAATAAATTAAAAGCTCTTATTTTTGACGCTGTATTTGATGATTATCTTGGAGTTATACCATATGTTAGAGTTTTTGATGGTGAAATTAAACCAAAAATGAAAATTTTATTTAAAGCAACAGGAAAGGAATATGAAGTTATAGAAGTTGGGTATTTTCATCCAAAGGGGAGAATAAAAGCTCAAAAACTTTCAGCAGGTGAAATTGGTTATATATCTGCTAATATAAGAGAAATTAGGGAGGCAAAAGTTGGTGATACAATAGTAGATGCAAGATATCCACAAACAATAGCTATTGAAGGATTTAGAGAGATAAAACCTATGGTATATGCTGGTGTTTATCCTATAAATCCATCTGAATTTGAAAATTTAAGAAAAGCTATAGAAAAGCTATCATTAAATGACGCAGCATTAATTTATATTCCAGAGAATTCACCTGCTCTTGGACCTGGTTTTAGAATGGGTTTTCTTGGACTCTTACATCTTGAAATTTTTAAAGAAAGAATAAAAAGAGAGCATAATTTAGATGTTGTAATAACACTACCTAATGTTGAATATAAGGTTATTCTTACTGATAATTCTGAAATTTTAATAAATAATCCAAAGGACTTTCCAGATTATTATTTTAAAGCATTTGAGCCTTATGTTTTAGTTAAAATTTTAACGCCATCTGATTATATTGGTAATATTATAACATTACTTCAAAATAGAAGAGGAATACAGAAAAATATATTTTATATTGACCAAAAACTTGTTGAAATTGAATACGAAATGCCACTTTCGGAAATAATTTTTGATTTATTTGATAAAGTAAAAAGTTCAAGTAGAGGCTTTGCTTCTATGGATTATGAATTTATTGGTTTTAGAGAAAGTGATTTAGTAAGAGTTGATATCTATGTTGCTAAGGAAAAAATAGATGCTCTGAGTTTTGTCGTTAATAAGCAAAAAGCATACGAAGTTTCAAGAGGTATTGTAGAGAAATTAAAAAGTCTAATTCCAAGACAACTATTTGAAGTTAAAATTCAAGCAAGCATAGGTAAAAGAGTAATAGCAAGTGAAAGAATTCCACCTATTAGAAAGGATGTAACTGCTAAATGTTATGGAGGAGATATTACAAGAAAAAGAAAATTATTAGAAAGACAAAAGGAAGGTAAAAAGAGAATGAAAATGATGGGAAGAGTTGAAGTTCCTACTGAAATATTCTTAGAGGTTATGAAAATTGATAAAAATTAAAAATTTATATAGTGAAACAATGCCTAATCACTTGCTTTGTTCAATAAATGGTGTTAGGTGATTGGCTATCAATTTTAATGGAGACGAAGTTCTAAAGCCGAAGGCTTATTCTTAGGGTAGGTGGGCAAAATATAGAAAAATAAATAATTTTAGAATTATTAGACAACACACTAATCACTTAAATCTTTCCTTTAAAATTTCAAACTATGAAAGCTTACATCTTTATCAGATTAACATCATTTTATAGAGAAGATATGAAGAAAGCGGTTGAACAAATAAGAAATGTTAAGGGTGTCATATCAGCAGATGCTGTTTTTGGAAATATAGACATTATAGCAATAGCAGAATTTAACACATTTGAAGAAATAAAGAAAATTATAGAAGATATTTATGCCACGGGAATGGTTAGAGATACAGATACAAGAATTGTATATCCTTTATGATATGTTTTTTATTTTCTACTTTTAGCATTATTGCTGTTGATACTATTACAAAAGAAATCGGAATTGGAAGTTGCTCAAAAGTTTTAGGCGTTGGTTTTTTAGTCCCTTGGATAGATACAGAATATGGAGCTGTTGCTACTCAAAGCTTTGTTAATGTTAAATTTGGGAAATTAGGTATTGAACTTTTAAAGTTAGGTTATTCCCCAAAAGAAATAATAGATATATTAAAGTCAAGTGATAGTTTATTTGAATTAAGACAAGTAGGTGTTTTAAATATAAATGGAGATGGTTATGCTTTTACGGGAAATGAAAATTTTCCTTATGCAGGACATATTGTTTCAAGAGGATATGTTATTCTTGGAAACTTATTAAAATCTGAAAATGTTTTAAAGAACATGGAAAAAGCATTTTTAAGTAATATAAATAAACCATTAGCTGAAAGAATAATTTTATCCTTAGAAGCAGGAGAGAAAGCAGGTGGAGATAGAAGAGGAAAGCAATCTTGTGCAGTTATTGTCAAATTAAAGAATGGAGGATATGAAGGAATTGATGATAGACTTGTTGAAATAAGAATTGATGATAGCAAACAACCAATTGAAGATTTAAAGAGAATTTATAAAAATTGGCAATACGAATATATGTTAGTTTCTTATATTAGACTTTCAAATAAAAACTTAGAAAGAAATATAAAGTACCTTTTACAAAGTATGAAAGTTTCAAAAGATTTAAGTGCAGATAGCTATAATAATATAGCTTGGGAATTATGCTCAAGAAATATATTTCAAGAGGTAGGACTTGAATTTTCATTAAAAGCAAACAAACTATCTCCAAAAGATGCCAATATTATGGATACAGTCGCTAAATGTTATGAATCTCTGGGAAACTATAAAGAAGCTTTGAATTGGTTAGAAAAAGCTCTAAATATAGAAAAGAACAACAATTACTTTAAATCAAGAATTGAACAGATAAGAAATTTAACAAATGAATGAAATTTTAAGAATTTATGAAGAAACAGGAGCTATTAAAAAGGGTCATTTCCTATTATCGTCAGGTCTTCATTCAGATACTTATTTTCAAAGTGCATTAGTCTTACAATATCCAAAATATAGTGAATTTTTATGTAAGAACTTAGCAAATTATTTTAAAAATTATAAAATTGATGTTGTTATTGGACCTGCTATTGGAGCAATTATTATTGCTTATGAAACTGCCAAATTCTTGAATGCAAGAGCAATTTTTACTGAGAGAGAAAATGGCTTTATGAAATTAAGAAGAGGGTTTTATATAAATGAAAATGAAAATGTCTTAATTGTAGAAGATGTTATTACAACAGGTTCTTCAACAAATGAGGTTATAGAAGTTGTTAGAAGTTATAATGCTAAGATTGTAGGCATCGGTTGTTTAGTTGATAGGAGTGAAAATGTAAAATTTGAATATCCTTTTTATAGTTTGGTTAAAGTTATGGTTAGAACTTATAATCCTGAAAATTGTGAATTATGTGCTTTAAAAATTCCTATTGAGAAACCAGGAAGCAAAGAATGGAAGAAATAATTAATTTTTTGGAGAATCCTCCAAGCAAAAAAGCATTAGTTATTGGTGATTTAATGATTGACAAGTACTTTTTTGGAAGTGTAGATAGAATATCTCCCGAAGCTCCTGTTCCTGTTGTTAATGTAAAGAGAATTGAAAATAGGATTGGCGGAGCTGGAAACACCGCTTTGAATTTAAAAAATTTAGGAATTGAAGTTGATATTATTGGGATTGTTGGAGAAGATGAAAATGGATATGAATTATTAAAATTATTTGAAAAGAATAGAATTAAAACTGATTTTATAATTAAGGATAACAGGATTACAACAACAAAAATAAGGGTTATTTCAAAAAATCAACATCTAATTAGAATTGACTTTGAAATTAATAAAATCATTGATAAATCCTTAGAGGAGAAAATTTTAAAAATCTTAGGGAAAATTATAAAGGACTATGATTTAATAATAATTTCCGATTATAACAAAGGCTTAATTTCAGAAAAAATTTCTGAATTTATAATAAATAATTCAAAATTTACAATTGTTGATCCAAAAGGTAAAAATTGGAATAAATATAAAAATGCTAATATGATAACGCCAAATGTTAATGAACTAGCAGAAGGATTAAATCAAACTATTGAAAATGAAGATTATATTTTAGAAAAAATGGGAAAATTAGCAATTGAAAAATTCAATTTTGAAAGTATAGTAATTACTCGCTCAGAGAAAGGATTAAGTTATATTGATAGACATAGAGTTTTACATGTCCCAACTTATGAAAGTGAAGTATATGATGTTTCAGGAGCAGGTGATACCGTAGTTGCAGTTTTAGGATTTGGCATCTTATGTTCATTAGAAATTGAAAGAATTTTAAAATTCGCTAATTTTTGTGCAAGTATTGTTATTAAGCATATTGGAACTTATCCAATAAAGAAAGAAGATATATTAAACGCGCCCAGAGGGACTTGAACCCCCAACCTGCGGATTCGTAGTCCGCCGCTCTATCCAGTTGAGCTATGGGCGCAAGTTAAAAATTTTAAAGCTTATTACTGGACAAAGCAGCTCAATCTGGATAAGGCAATAAAAAATCATTTATGCTAACACCAAAAATTTCTTTAAAAATTTTTTCGTTAAGAAGTGTTGAGTAAATTTTCCCATTTTTCATAATAATAAAATCTTTAAAATACTTAACAGCTAAATTAATATCGTGTATTGTTAAAATAATAGTTTTGTTAATTTGATTTAGATAGTTTAAAAGTTTTATTTGAAAATATGGGTCTAAATGTGATAATGGCTCGTCAAGTATTAAAATTTTTGAATTTGAATTAATAACTCTACTTAATCTAACCCTTTGAATTTCTCCGCTTGAAAGTTCGTCTAATTTTTTGTTCAATAAGTTTGAAATTTCAAATATGTCAAATTTTAGTTCTACATTTGCTAAATTTAGATATGTTTTAACTTTCATGTTTGGATAATATTCAACTTGTAATAAAAAAGAACAAAATTTTATAAGTTCCTTCTGACTTATCTCTTTTAATTCCTTAGAAAATAGTTTTATAGAGCCTTGATAATTTAAAATTTTTAATAGAGTTTTTATAAGTGTGCTTTTACCACTTCCATTAGGACCTAAAATAGCAACTTTTTTACCTTCATAAATTTCTAAGTTCTCAATATGAATTTTGAAATTATTATAACCTGAAATAACATTTTCTAATTTTAACACTGCTTATATTTCCTTTCCATGCTTAAAAATTTTTCCTTCTATTAAGAAAATAACATCCTCACATATATTAGTGCATAAATCAGCTATTCTTTCAAGATTTTGAATAATATTTACTGTCTTAATTCCATTATCAACAAGATTTGAATTTTCTGTTATCAAATTTACAATTTTGTTAATCAATTCATTTCTTAAACTATCAATTTCCTTATCACCACTTAAAACTTCTCTTGCCATAACCACACTATTATTCTTATATGCACTTATTGATTTTTCAAAAACATTAAAAACTTTATCAAATAATTCATCAACACTAAGGATAACATTATCTTTTATTAAATAAAAATCCCTTGCGATATTTTCAATATGATCAGCTATTCTTTCTAAATCGTTATTTACTTTAATAGCGGTTATAATTTTTCTTAAATCAGTAGCTTCTGGTTGATACAATGCTAATATCTTTATCGCAAAAAACTCAATTTCAATTTCACTTTGATTAACAATATCCTCAAGCTTTAAAATTTCTTCATAATCATGAGAATATAAGAACATATTTCTTATAATATCTGACATCTGAAAAATTTTTTCTTCAAGTTCTTTTAATTCATCAGATAAAGCTTTTCTCATCCAAACCTTCCTGTTATATAATCTTCTGTTAGTTTTTGTTTAGGTCTTGTAAATATATCATCAGTTTTTCCATATTCTATTACTTCTCCAAGATACATAAAAGCTGTCCAATCAGATACTCTTGCTGCTTGTTGCATATTGTGAGTGACAATAACTATAGTTATTTTTTCACCAAGCTCTCTTATAAGTTCTTCAATTTTTCCAGTAGATATTGGATCAAGAGCACTTGTTGGTTCGTCAAATAGTAAGACTTCTGGCTCAACTGCAATTGCTCTTGCTATACATAATCTTTGTTGTTGTCCTCCTGATAATGATAAAGCATTTTTATTCAATTTATCTTTTACTTCTTCAAATAAATAAGCATCCTTTAATGCTTTTTCAACTCTATCTTTTATTTCAGTTTTATTTTTTATCCCTTTAAGTTTTAAACCAAATGCAACATTATCAAAAATTGACATATTAAAAGGTGTTGGTTTTTGGAAAACCATTCCTATTCTCATTCTTAAATTTATAATATTTATACTATTTTTTAAAATATTCTCATTGTCAAAAATAATTTCACCCTCATATTTCGTGTTTGGATATAAGTCATGTATTCTATTTAGACATCTTAAAAATGTAGTTTTACCACAACCTGAAGGTCCAATTAGAGCGGTTATTTTGTTTTCAAAAATTTTTAAGTTTATGTTTTTAAGAACTTTCAAATTACCATAATAAAAATTTAAATTTTTTACTTCTATTTTAATATTCTCCATAAGGTTAAAATTTTAAAGGACACTTATCCATATTTTATGCCTTAAAATATAACTTTTTGTAAAATTTCTTCTCTATCTGTTTTTATTCTAATTATGAATAAACCTTTTTTTAGTTTTATCCTAATTTCCTCTTGATAATTAAAAGTCTTATTCAAAATTAAACTGCCATTTATTGAATATACTTTAACTTGAACCTTAGACTTATATGGAATACTTAAAATTAGAAAATTATCCTTATAGCTAACTTTTATTTTGGAAAAATCAGCTTTTAAAGGTTCGTCAAATTTTGTTATACTACAAGCATTAGCTGATAAAATTTCAATTTTGTCAATTATCCAGCCACTATCTCTTACGGAAGCATCAGAATAGAATTTAAACCTTATATAAACATTATTATCCTTAAACTTTGTAATATCAAAGGTATCACTTCTGAAATTATTATTTATACCCCAAAATCTTCTAATAGGAATAAAAAGCTTATTATCATTTGAAAAATCTAAGCCTGCAAAATCATATACATCATCCAAAACATTATAATTACCTTCTGTTCTCCACTTATGAGTTATAATTGCCTCTACATAATCGTAGGAACTTAAATTTAAGGGATTTAATAATCTAACATCTGTATTAAGATTATTGTTATATAAAGTTCCACTTGGATTAGTTCTTAAATATCCATTTGAAAATACCCATGTTCCACCGTTCACTTGCCAATTTGAATTATTATTAAAATCATCTACAAGAACTGGATTCTTTTGTCCTGCTATGAATTTTTCAACAACTTGATTAAATCCTAAATTGTTATAAAAAACAATATGAATTTTATAGTTTTTACAATTATTCAATGAGAGAAATTTAAATTGAATATTGAAAAATCCATAACCAAGAGAATTCAAATTACCAATATAAACAATTGTATCAATGCCAATTGCATTAATACTATCAAGAATTTTTAATTTTGCATATAAATTATTTATAGGATTATTAAAACCAAGATTTTGTCCTGAAATTTGAACAATTACTGTATCATCTATAAAATTATAATGAAATTTCTCAATTTCAATATATGGACCACTTGCTTTTACAAGATATAAAAATGGAAAGATATTTTCTCCTACTTGTTCAAGAATTATATTTGTATCAGGTTGGTAAAAACTTTCACCTATTTCAAATGTCCAACCAAGGGCTTTATTGTGTTCATTTGTAGCACCATATATCCAATCATCAGTTGTTCCATCCGTAACATATAAAAAGTAAGCTTGATAAGAATTATAAGCATTATATCTAAACATTTTCCAAGCAAGTGTCCTATAAGCGCTATCATCAGGTGTAGGTGTAGAAGTATAACCCCATGGCCACAAATTTAAATTTGAATATGTATGAATATCAACACCTATTGTTGGTTTTATTTGATTAAAGAAATTTCTATATGCTTGACTTTCAGGCTCAGAAAATGGAGAAGGTCCTCTATATGTTTCACTAGATGGATTTGGACTAGAACCATTACAACATCCCCACATATAACCAAAATTCCTATTTAAATCTACACCATCATAACTTGTCTCAAATATCCCATTATTATTATTATCTCTTTTATTTTTCCTCCACATACCACTTGAATAACTTTCATTGAAAACATAACCATCAGGATTTGTTACGGGGATTATATAAATATCTCTATTATCAAGGAGATATTTAACTTCTAAGTTTTTATTGTAATTTTTCAATAGATAATTAGTAAATCCAAGAAGAGCGGAAACACCTCCTGGTTCTCTTGCATGAATAGCACTATTAAACCAAATAACAGGTTTTTGATTGTTATTTGAAGATATTTTAATACCTTTTATTTGTCTATTTTCCCAACTTAAACCTACTATGAATGGTTGAGAAACAAGACTTGGATAAGTGTTATGAAAGTTTTGTATTTCATTCATAGCTTCATTATAAGTATAATATGGACCAAAGTTTATAAGTGTTTTAATATCTGAGCTTCTTAATCTAATTTCACTAAGATATAAATTTTTAATTTTGTTATATTCGATCTCATTTACAACGACATCAATGTACTTTTTTCTTAAATCAATAGCAGAAATATCATTTATACCAAGAGATATGATTCTATCTATATCGGTTTTATCATTTATGTATAGTCTTACAACGAGCTTATCATCAAAAATGGAGAATAAAAAGATAAGCATTTTGAAATTTTAAAGTGCCTTGTCCAATAATTCTGAAATTAAGATTATTTCTTATTTTTACCCACCAACCCTAAGATTAAGCCTTCGGCTTATAAATACCCATTTTTCGGCATTGGGGGGCTTTGCCCCCCACTAAAACCCCCGTAAAATAAGTAATTTCAGTATTCTTTTTACAAACTATTGATTATTAATTACTTAACACTACACCCACCCTGAAAATAAGCCTTCGGCTTATAAATAACCATTTTTCGGCATTGGAGGGCGAATCCCTCCTTAAATCCCCACATTAAGTCAATAGTTTCAAATACGATAAAATGCATTAGTTATAGGTTCATCAGTAAATAGTAATTTATATCTTATTCCGCTTTTTAAGAAGCTTTCTCTTATTTCATAAAGCCACTTATTTAATGCTTTTTTATAGTCCTCTAAATAATATAATGTATTTAATGAAATTGATTTATTTGTTTCGGGATCAAAAAATCTAAAAGAACCTTTATCCTCAATTTCTCTTTCCTGTGGTGATAAAATTTGATAAACAATAATTTCAAACCCTAAATTGTTTAAGGCTCTTAAAACTTTAATTGTGGAATTTTTATCAGCTATTAAATCAGAAATTAAAATAATCATTCCTCTTCTTTTTAGTTTATTTGCAGATAGTAAAAGTGGATTTTCAATATAAGTTTTTCCTGATGGCTTTAAGTTATTTAAAATTTTCAAAACTTTATATAATTGACTTTTTGTAGAAGATGGATTTAAAGTATGTTCAATTTTGTCTGAAAATGTAATGAGTCCAAATGCATCTCTTTGTAAATAAAGTATATAACTTATTATAGCACATAAATTTTGAGCATAAATGAACTTATTTGGCTTACCATAATCCATGGATTTTGATATATCCAAAATTAGATAAGCTCTTAAATTTGTTTCTTCGTAAAATTTCTTTATAAATAACTTTTCCTTTCTTGCAAAAACCTTCCAATCAATAAACCTTAAATCATCACCTTTTGTATATTCTCTATGTTCTGCAAATTCAACAGAAAATCCTTCAAAAATACTTCTATGCTTCCCTGAAATATAACCTTCAACAATTTTTTTAACCCTTATGTATAAATTTTCAATTTTAAGAATTTCATCTAAGGTCATTTTATCTTCCAAATTGTACTTGGTAATTTTTCAAAACCCATTTCATTTAGAGTTTTTTGTAATTCATAATCCTTTGGAACATTTTCAAGAATAGCTCCAAATGTAGGTTCTTTATAAAAATCACCTCCTTTATCATCAAGTCTAAAAATTTCACCTGTTCCCGGATCCTTAACATAAATTTTTTCACCAAGTAAATTTGACCAAGCAGTGTTTAATTCTGAAACGAATTCATTATTTTCACTTAATGTTTTTTGCCAATTTTCTGAAATTTCTCTATTTTCCTTTAAATAGTTTCTGAACATCTCTGCTTCTTTTCGTTTTTCTTCAATAATAGCTCTTGTAATTTCATTAATTCTTCTGTTTTCTTCGGTAAATCTTCTGTTAATTTCTGAAATCCACTGAGGATTAAAATAAACACTATTTAAAATTGAAATTAATAAATGACCATCATTTATCCTATTTGAAGGGACATTCATTGTTATTAATGTTAAATTTCCACTTGAATAAGCACTATAAATATCTTGATAAAATGTTCCAAAACAATATAAAACACCATATCTTGATGTATCATTCTTTACCGCTTTTATAAATAAACTACTTGCATTAACCTCAGGTGGAATATTACTTGGTTTTTCATTATCTTTTACATATTCTAATTTCCATCCATTCCAAAAATAACTAAAAACTGCATTAATACAATCATTTCTATCATACAATTTAACAAAACCATAAATCATATTTGAATTTCCATTTATTTTTATAATACTCTGTGCATTATTCATAACTCCACTTGCTTCAACACTTAAAATATCCATTTTTAAAAATGTTCCGTAAGGAGATGTTAAATTATAATAAACTGCCCAAAATGTTGTTCCTCCTTTAATAGCACTACCGTTCAATTTCCAATTTTCAGGAACAGGAATGAACATAGCAGGAATACCAGATGGATCATTTATACTTTCATAACTATAAACAATTCTTTCTGAAATTGGAATAATTCTAAAACTTTTAGCAATTTCTTCAAGTTCTTTTAATTTTTGAGGATTTGAATTCTTAGGAAAGATCATCATTGAAATTTTTGATATATTATTTTCAGAAGTTATCGTTATAATTGATTTATAAATTCCTCTTTTTTCCTCAAGCAAAAGTTCATAAGGAAAATTCATATCTAAAATAATTATTCTTGAATTTTTTTCATCTTTGTAAATCGGTTCTGAAACTAAATATTTTGAAATTGTTGATAAAACTTTTTTTGTAGAGGCGTCCTTATTATCTTTCATAAACCCCGAAATAAAATAATAATTTTTTGAGTTATCGTAAATTCTAAAAATTCCGTTACTAACCTTATATGAATAATTCTTAACTGCTCTAAACATAAATCCATTTATCCTATCTACAAGTATGCCCTTGCCTTCATATAGAGAATCTAATGGATAATTAGTTTCTCTTGGCATTTGAAATTTTGAAGATTGAGCATTTGTACTTTGACAAGAAATAAGAAATAAAAAAATTAACCTTCTCATAATAATCTCCTAAAAGTTTATAATTTTACCTTTATAATTTAATTTTCCTTTTATTTCAATAAAATAGATGCCTTTTGGTAAATTTAAAGGTATTTCAATTTGGTTTTTATTGAGTTGTAAATTCTTAATAAAAACAACTCTTCCTGAACTATTATAAATTTTCAGTTCATAATTTCCATATCCTGGTGTTGAAAGTTTCAGCTTATTATCCTTAATTTTAATATGTATAAATTCATTTTCAGAAATAAGTGCTACTGATGATTGGTCAATATAATGGTCTGGATAGTCCGGAATTATTGTCGTTGGTTCTTTTATAAAATTAAAATAAAACGTTTGGTTTTGTAAAGAATCTATATCTATGGTTGTATCAACTTGACTATTATCAGAAAATTTTATTCTTATTGGATATTTTAATATTCTAAATCTTGCCCAATTATTAGGTTGATTTTGATTTACTTTAATGTAAAGGTCATAAGTTGAACCGTTAAAGTTTTTTGATATTAAAAATTGGAATTGAGGATGTCCTGGTTTAAATATCCACTGGTTGAAGAAATAACCTATTGATGTATCCTTATTTTCGTTATTTAAAAATTCCTTAATATCATTTTCAAAATCAATAACTCTTGAATA
>Ga0197143_1001427_pt1 | contig 20100 bp, 21 predicted proteins | sample GBS70_MetaG_FD_148603 | JGI IMG/M metagenome (GOLD analysis project Ga0197143, IMG submission 148603) | Sediment microbial communities from Great Boiling Springs, Gerlach, Nevada, United States - GBS 70_MetaG | ecosystem: Environmental > Aquatic > Thermal springs > Hot (42-90C) > Sediment...
TTACCGCCGATGGCTCTGCCGCCAACCGCGGGCCACCCCCTCCTTACTAGCCACGCTGGCCACGCCCCATCTCGACGACTCCGGCCCCTGAGCACCGGAATGAGATCCCAAGCCCCCGGCGCTGGGGCCCCACGCTCCAGATGGCCTTCGCCGGCACTATGCTGGGCTTCCTGGCTGCTCTCCCTCTGGCCTTCCTGGGCACCACCGTCCTCTTCTCCTTCCCCCTGGTAGGAGCAATTCGCGTCTTGGTGGGCCTGATCCGCACCATCCCCTCCATCCTCTGGGGAGTGATAGCGGTCGTGGTAGTGGGACTGGGTCCCCTGGCCGGCACCCTGGCCCTGGCGCTTTACACCACCGGCTACCTGGCCAAGCTCTATGCCGAGGCCTTTGACGCCGTGGATCCGGAGATCCTGGAGGCCATCCGCGGAGTAGGAGCCAAACCGTGGCACATAGCCCGCTTCGCCATATGGACAGAAAGCGCCAACTACATCCTGAGCCAGCTCCTCTTCATGCTGGAATACAACGTGCGGGCTTCAGCCGTGCTGGGGTTCGTGGGAGCGGGAGGCATAGGATTCTACTTGCAAGCCTATCTTTCCATGCTCGACTATTCCCGGGTCTCCACCCTTCTTCTGGGACTTTTCGCCTTTGTCCTGGTCATGGACGGTATAAGCGGCTGGCTGAGGCGGAGGTACCTGCTCCGCTACTGAGCCGAGGTCGACCCGCGGGCCAATGCGCCTCAGAGGTAGAACACCTCCTCCGAAGGCGTCCAGGCCGCGCACCGCTTAGGATCAAATCACGCCCCGCGGCGAGAAGTGAGCCCATCCAGAAGCCGGGAGTATCCATGAACCGGAGGGTTGGAATTGCGTCTCGGGCTGGAGGTAAACTTCCTATTCCTCGACCGGAGGGGGCTGGGGCACAGCACCCTCCACTGGGCCCGAGAAACGGCCCGCCTGGTCCGGGAGAGAGGGGACGAGGTGATGTTCCTCACCGGACCCCTTCTCTTCTCCCCTTCTCTCCCCCGCAAGGAGAGCCTGAACCTCCATCTCCCGAAAGATCTCGGCCCGGTGATCAGGGTGGAGGAGTTCCGGGAAATAGCGGCACTCGACCTTGACGTCCTTCACCTCCAGGACCTGATCACCCCCTACCGGCTAACAGCCATGGGATGGGAAGGAGAAGGGGGATCGGAGAAAGGGGGTAAAGGCCCTAAGTCGGTTTTCCTCCCGAGGACTAAAAGTTTCCCCCGCCTCGTGGTCACCGTACACGACCTCATTCCCCTCCTTTTTCCCGCCCAGACTCCCGAGCCCCTGCGCCGCCGGTGGGAGGAGATGCTCCGCTTCCTTCCCCGGGCGGACGCGGTGGTGGCCGTCTCCCGGACCACAGCCCGAGATCTGGCCCGGGCTCTCAGGGAGAGGGGCCAAAGTCTAAAGGAGCTTCGGGTTATACCCCAGGGGGTGGATCTCGGGCGCTTCCGCCCGCACCGTCCGGAGAAGGACATAGCCCTCTTTCGGAACCGCCACCGCCTTCCTCCCCGCTACATCCTTTACGTCTCGGGAGGAGATTTCCGGAAAAACCATCCCCTGCTCCTCGAGGCCTTCGTCCGCTTCCTCCGCTTTTGCCCCGAGAGCGCTGGGTGGTATCTGGTTCTGGCCGGCCCGGGGATCGAGGTCTACCGGAGTCTGGTGGAAGGCACTCCCTGGGAGGGGAGGATCCTCTTCCTCGGCTTCTTCCCCGAGGAGGAAGTGCCCCTTCTCTACGCCGCCGCCTCCCTTTTCGCCTTTCCTTCTCTCTATGAGGGATTCGGCCTCCCCCTTCTCGAGGCCATGGCCTCCGGGGTGCCGGTCGTCGCCTCCCGGGCCGGGGCGCTCCCCGAGCTGGCCGGAGACGCCGCCCTTCTCCTTCCCCCCGGGGATCCCCAGACCTGGGCGGAGACCTTCTGCCTTCTTGCCCAGCACGAGGAGGAACGCCTCCTCTGGCGGGAGAAGGGCCTGCGGAGAGCGGCTCTCTTCACCTGGCAGAGGACGGCGGAAGGCCACCACCGGCTCTACCGGGACCTTTTGCGCCAGCCGGTCCAGAACAGAGGTCCGGGGAAAGGGGAGGAGGGGTAGGGACCGCGAAGCCCGGCGCTCATGACAGGGGAAACACGGGGGTTCGGGCTCGGCCAGCTCGAGGGGTGGGGGCCCGGATTCCTCCTCCGGCTCCGGAGCGGGCCCCGGTTCCGGCTCCGGTAATCCCCCCGCCCGAGACCCATCGCCTGACCCCCCCTCTGGCAGGGCAAAGCCCGAAAGCCCTTCCTCCCCCTCCGTCAATCTGTCTCCGGCTTCCGGGAACTCCACCGCCTCGGACTCCTCGTCCTGGAACCCGAAAATCGCCGGGCTTCCCGTCTCCGCAGCCGGCTCATCTGCTGGCGACAAAATGTCCATTTCCCCTAGCTCCCCGGGCTCTCCGTCCGGTTCCTTCTCCGCCCCGTGGTCCCCGGCCTGTTCCAGAAATCCGTCTCCGGCTCCCTCCGGGCCTCCCCTCTCTCCGGCCAGCTCACCGGCCGGAGACAAAAGATCAGCCTCTTCCGGCTCCCCGGACTCTGCCTCCTGCCCGGTCACCCCGGGGGACTTCTCCTTGGTCCCAGCCAGGATAACCAGAGGCTCGGGACTAACAAAAGGGGGAGGAAGGGGGGAAACTCCCTCCGCCAGCGGAGAGGGCGGAGGCATCCCAGCCTCCCTTTTCTTCCTTCCCAGAATCCAGTCGAGAATGCCCATCGGCTTCCCCAGGATATGCAGGGGAAACCGGAGAAGTGTTGGAGCCGCGCCGCGACGAGCCCCGGCAAGTCGAGTGAAGCCACGGTTTGCGTTGAACTGGAGCTGCGGCGCAACGGGCCCGGCCCTACGCGAGAAAAACCACGGTTTGCGATGAATTGGAGCTGCGGCGCAACGGGCCAGCACCCCCCACCCAGCCCGGACATAGCATGGCAGGGAACCCCCTGAGGAAAGGAGGGATAGAGATGTCGCTCGAGGTACAACACAAAAAAGATAGCCTGGAAGTCGTCTGCATCGAGGTGAAAAAGGTCTACGACTTCTGCTACAAGCCCCAGGAGAAAGAAATCACCATCTCCATCCCCGCGCACGACGGCCATCCCCCGGAGCCCGTGGGCACCACCGTCAAGTCCTGCGAGGTCATCGCCTCCGCCTGCCAGGAGATCGCCCGCCAGAAGCGGCCGGACGGGCTCTTTAACGTCACCATCCTCCTCACCGTGACCATCGCCATCACCCTCCTCCACCCCGACGGCACGGAGTTCTCCTTCACCCACTCTCTGGGCCAGGTGGAGACCATCGTGCTCTACGCTCCCGACGGGACGGAGATCCAGTGCGAGGCGGTGGGGGCCAACTGCCACTGCATCATCCTCCCCGATCTCAGCTCCGTCTTCTGCACGGTGAACATCTGCAAGATCATCCAGGCTAAGGCGCAGGTGAAGCTCCTCATCCCCAGCTATGGCTTCTGCTACCCGGCGCTCTGCGAGCAGGTTCCGCCCCCGCCTCCGCCTCCCTGCCCACCGGAGCTTTTCCCTCCCCAGCTCGTCCTCTAGAACCCCTCGCTGGAAGAAGGTGACGGCCATTACGTAACCTTCTTCCAGCGTTCCCCTATGGTGGACAGGCTCCCTTCGTCCGACCATTTCTATGGCCGTGCTAGCAAGGATAGGACTCATCTGGCTGATCTGGCTGACCGTAGCCTTTCTTCCCCTTCCGGAAGCCCACGCCACCTGGTACCGCTCCCTCCTCCAGCCCCAGGCGCCCTCTTCCCCTGTCTCCTCCGCCCCATCGCGGACTACCTGGCTCCAGAGACTTCCTTCATCCTCCAGACCCCTCTCCACCCCCTCCGACCTCCCCACCGTATCAGGACCCGCCGACTTCCAGGCTCGGGTGCAGAACGCCCTCTCTCTCCTGGACCTCGTCCCCCGGTGGAGAGATTACGTTTCCCGCCACCTTTCAGCCATCGTGGCCGCTGACCACTCCGGGGTGAGCGTCCGCACCCGCACCTTTTTCCTGAACCCCTCCACTGCCTCGGGCAACCTCTATTACGTAGCCTCCATCATCGTCCACGACGCCTGCCATGTGGATCTCTACCTCCAGGGGCGCATCTACTACGGGGAGGAGGCGGAGATGCACTGCCTGGCCCTGCAGCGCCAGGCTCTCCTGGAGATGGGGGGCCCGGCCTACCTCCTCTCCTACCTCGACTACCTCCAGGGGACCTCCTGGTGGGAGGTGCCTTACTCCGCCCGCAACTGGTAGATACGGGCACAAAAGCGCCCCAGCGCCCGGAGGCTGGCGGCTAGCGGGACGGCCACCACCAGCCCCAAAGGCCCCCCGAGTTCCGCCCCCAAAAGCAGCGCCCCCAGGGTCCAGAAGGGAGATAGCCCCACCCTCTGCCCGAGGATGCGGGGCACCAGGATGGTGTTCTCCACCTGCTGCACCAGGAAGTAGACACCCAGAGCCTTCAGGGCCAGGGCTAAAGACTCGCCCCCGGCCACCAGCACCCCGGGAAGAGCGCCCGCCAGAGGGCCGATGTAGGGAATGAGATCGGAAAACCCGGCCAAGAGCCCGAGGAAAGGGGCGTAGGGGACGCCCAGAAGGCCGAGCCCCAAAGTGGTGAGCACCCCCACGCTCGCCGCCACGGTGAGCTGGCCCCGCAGGAACTTCCCCAGCACGAGGTCAAGCTCCCTCACCAGCGAGCAGAAAGGCTCCCGGAAGGAGGGGGGGAGGGAGGAGAGGATCTGGTGCCGGAGGGAGGGGAAATCCCGAAGAAAGTAATAGGCGATCACAGGGACGAAGAAAAGGAAAACATTCCCTCTGAGAAAGGAGAAGAGAGAGCGGGGCCAGCGTTCAAGCGTGGCCTCCATCCACCGGTACCCCTCCCGGGCAAGAGGGGCGAGGGATGGCCAGCGCTGTCCCAGAAGCTCTGCGCCCTCCCGCAGGAGAAGGTGCATCCGGGAAGCGGCCATCCCCAGCTCCCCCGTCGAGGGAAGGAGCATAAGGACCAGAAAGGATATCCCCAGAGAGAGCAGAGCGTAGAGAAAGAGTATGGCCCAACCCCTGGAGAAACCCTTCCGCTCTAGAGCCTCTACCGCGGGAAGGAGGATGTAGGCTAAGACCAGCGCCGCTAAAAGGGCGCTAACGCCTCCCAAAAAGCCAGAACCGCCGGGGACGCTGTCTCCGCCACCAGGCAGCCACCGCTGCCCCGGCTCCGGCCAGCCCGGCGAGGAAAGCTCCCATCCAGAGGGCGCGCCGCACCCGGCGGATCACGCCGTGGCCTCCCGGCAGCCGTCCAGCTCGCCCTGGGGGTGGGGGATCCCCTCCTGGTCCAGGTGGTAGATCTCCCACCGGCTGCCCTTCCAGGTGAACTCCACGAAGCAGTTCCAGCAGTAGTAATGGCGGGCTCCGATCTTGCCCGTCATTCGCGATCCGCAGTTGGGACATGGCATCTCTCTCTTCACCCCCTACTACTCTCCCCGCACAAAGCCTCTTCCATGCAGGCTGGGGCCGTCGCAACGCGAAGTCGCGCTTCGCGCGACAGGTTCATCGCAAACCGTGGTTTTTCCCTCGACTTGCTGGGGCCGTCGCGGCGCGGCTCCTGGCCCGTCACGAAGTCTCGCTTCGCGAGACGCGCACTTCGTGCGACGGATTTACCGCGAACCGCGGTTTTTTTCCCTGCGTAGGCCGGCGCGGGATGCGGCCCCACCGCCTCTATCACCCCGCCGCCCAGCACCAGTTCGTCCTCGTAGAACACCGCCGCCTGTCCCGGGGCAGGGGCCCACTCGGGCTCCTCGAACTCCACCCGCACCGTGCCGTCCTCCGGGAAAAGGAGGGCCGGCCGGGCCGGGGAGCGGTAGCGCACCTGGACCTGCGCCGGCCGGGGGGCATCGAGCCTCTCCAGGGCCACCAAGTTGAGGTCTCCCACCCGGATCTCCCGGGCCCGGGCTTCTTCCTCCGGACCCACCACCAGCTTTCTCTCCTCCGGCCGGATGTCCACCACATAGAGGGGCCGGGGCGAGGCCACCCCCAGCCCCCGGCGCTGCCCCCGGGTGTAGCGGGCAATCCCCCGGTGGAGGCCTAGCACCCTCCCCTCCCTATCTACTATGGGACCGGGCCGCAGGGCTTCGGGATGCCGGGCTGCCACCACCTCCGGATACTCCCCCTCCACAAAGCAGATCTCCTGGCTCTCCTCCTTCTCCGCCACGGGAAGCCCCTCCTCCCGGGCCAGTCGCCGCACCTCCCTCTTAGTCAGCTCCCCGAGGGGGAAGAGGAGGCGGGAAAGCTGCTCCTGGGTCACGCAGTAGAGCACGTAGGACTGGTCCTTCCGGCGGTCCCTCCCCCGGAGGAGAAGGTATCTCCCGGTCTTTGGATCGTAGGCCCGGCGGGCGTAGTGGCCGGTGGCCAGAAATTCAGCCTCCAGCTCCCGGGCCCGGCCAAGAAGAGCCTGGAACTTGATGTAGCGGTTGCAGGCGATGCAGGGGTTGGGGGTTCGACCCCGGGCGTACTCCCGGGCGAAGTATTCCACCACCGTCCGGTCGAAGAGTTCCCGGAAGTTCAGGACGTAGTGGGGAATGCCCAGCCGGAAGGCCACCCGGCGGGCGTCCTCCACCGCCGAGAGAGAGCAGCAGCCGCCTCTTCTCCCCTCCTCCTCCGGAGGGACCCAGGGCCAGAGCTGCATGGTCACCCCGATCACCTCATAGCCCTCCCGGACGAGGAGGAGAGCGGCCACCGAACTGTCCACGCCACCGGACATGGCCACCACCACCCGGGGAGCCCTCTTCATGCCCGCGCCTCCCCCACGGCCCTCATCCTCCTCAGCCGCTCCAGGATGGGGGGGAGGACCTCCAGCACGTGCTCCACGTCCTCCTCCCGGCTCTCCCTCCCCAGACTGAAACGGACCGCCCCGTGGGCCAGGTCCTCCGAAAGCCCCATGGCCAGGAGCACGTGGGAGGGCTCCACGCTGCCCGCGCTGCAGGCCGCCCCGGCCGAGGCCGCCACCCCCTTCAGGTCCAGGTTCAAAAGGAGCGCCTCCCCCTCCACCCCGGGGAAGACCACGTTCAGGATGCCCGGGAGTCTCTCCTCCGGGTGGCCGTTTACCCGCGCCTCGGGAAAGAGCCTCCTTATCCCCTCCTCGAGCCTCCTGCGGAGCGCCGCCACCCGGGACTCCCGCTCCGCCATCTCCCGGGCCGCCACCCGGCAGGCGGCTCCCAGCCCCACTATGCCGGCCACGTTCTCCGTCCCCGGCCGGATCCTCCTCTCCTGGCCCCCACCCTGGAAGAGGGGCTCAAGCCTTACTCCCCTCCGGACGTAAAGCGCCCCCGCCCCCTTGGGGCCGTAGAACTTGTGGGCGGAGAGGGAGAGGAGATCTACGCCGAGCTCCCGCACGTTCACCGGGATGTGGCCCACGGCCTGGACGGCATCGGTGTGAAAGAGCACCCCCCTCTCCCGGCAGAGGCGGGCCAGCTCTCCAACCGGCTGGATGGTCCCCGTTTCGTTGTTGGCCAATATAACGCTCACCAGCACCGTCTGGCCGTCCAGCACCCGGAGGAGCTCTTCCGGATTCACCCGACCGTGGCCGTCCACCGGGAGGAGCACCACCTCGAACCCCTCCCGCCTCTCGAGATGCCGGCAGGCATTGAGTACCGCGTGGTGCTCCACCGCCGAGACCACCACCTTCCGCCCTTTCTCCCGGCGGAGCCGGGCCGCCCCCAGGACGGCCAGGTTGTCCGCCTCCGTCCCCCCCGAGGTAAAAACGATCTCCGCCGGATCGGCCCCGATGAGGGCGGCCACCTCCTGGCGGGCCTGCTCCACGGCCAGCCTGGCCTCTCTCCCGAAGGAGTGGATGGAGGAGGGATTTCCGAAAATGGAGCCGAAAAACGGCTCCATGGCCCCCCGCACCTCGGGGTGGAGAGGCGTGGTAGCGGCGTAGTCGAGGTAAACCCGCCTCAACCCCTTCTCACCTCTCCGGAAAAGCCGACCTTCAACTCTCTCACCCCACCCACCTCAGATGAAGTACATGGGAGACCGCCTGGCCTGCAGCTCCCGGGCCCTCTCCACCAGCTCGGCCAGGGTGATGGAGTCCAGCAACTCTTGAATCGTACGGTGCAGGCGCATCCACACCTCCCGGACGAGACACCGGTAGGGGTTGACGCAATCATCGAGCTCCTGAGGCTCCTCCAGAGCACAGGAGAGGGGGGCCAGAGGCCCCTCCAGGACCCGGAGCACGTCCCCCACCGTTATCTCCTGGGGGTCCCGGGCCAAAAGATATCCTCCCTGGGCCCCCCGGACACTCCTCACTATCCCCGCCCGGCGCAGGGGGGAGAAGAGCTGCTCCAGGTAATGCTCGGAGAGCCCCTGGCTCTCGGCGATGGTCTTCAAGGGCACCGGCCCCTGCCCGTGGCGGGCAGCCAGCTCGGCCACGGCCATGAGCCCGTAGTGGCCCTTGGTGGTCAGGTTCACCCTATCGCCCCCTCCATCTGGAGGGCCAAAAGCCGGTTCAGCTCTACCGCGTACTCCATGGGCAGCTCCCGGATGAAGGGCTCCATGAACCCGGTCACCACCATCCCCGCCGCCCGCTCGGGCTCCAGCCCCCGGCTCTGGAGGTAGAAGAGCTGGTCCTCCCGCAGCCGGGAGACGGTGGCCTCATGCTCCACCACCGCCCGGAACTCCCGCACCTCGAGATGGGGCAGAGTGTCGGAGCGGGAGCGGTCGTCCAAAAGAAGGGCATCGCAGCGGACGCTCGAGCGGGCCCCTTCCGCCCCCGGGGCCACGTGCACCAGAGCCCGGAAGGTGGACACCCCCCCGTCTTTGCTCACGGAGCGGGAAATCACCCGGCTGGAGGTGCGGGGAGCGAGATGAAATATCTTGGTCCCCGCATCCTGCACCTGTCCCTCGCCGGCGAAGGAGACGGACATGATCTCCGCCCGGGCCCCCTCCCCCTTCATGATCACCGCCGGGTACTTCATGGTCACCTGGCTGCCGATGTTCCCGTCCAGCCACTGCATGGTGGCTCCCCGATAGGCCACCGCCCGCTTGGTGACCAGGTTGTATACGTTCCGCGACCAGTTCTGAATGGTGGTGTAGCGGCAGGTAGCCCCCTCCTTGACGATGATCTCCACCACCGCCGCGTGCAGGGAGTCGGCGGAGTACACAGGCGCCGAGCACCCTTCGATGTAGTGGACGTAGGAACCCGGCTCGCACACTATGAGCGTCCGCTCGAACTGGCCTACGTTTTGAGCGTTGATGCGGAAGTAGGCCTGGAGGGGGATCTCCACCCGCACCCCTTCGGGAACCCAGATGAAGCTTCCACCCGACCAGACGGCGCTGTTCAAAGCGGCGAACTTGTTGTCCTCGGGCGGCACCACCGTCCCGAAATGAGGCCGGACCAGGTGGGAATACTCGCGCACCGCGGTGTCCGTATCCACGAAGACCACCCCCCGGGCCTCCAGATCCCTCCGGATGCGGTGGTATACCATCTCCGAGTCGTACTGGCTGGCCACCCCGGCCAGAAATCTCCTCTCCGCCTCCGGGATGCCCAGCTTCTCGAAGGTGCGCTTGATGGTTTCCGGCACCTCCTCCCAGGTGGTGGCCGGGCGCTCGGTGGGCCGCACATAGTAGTAGTAACGATCGAAGTCTATCCCCGAGAGGTCCGGGCCCCAGGTGGGCAGAGGCTTCCCCCAGAAGACCTCCAGGGAGCGCAACCGGAACTCCCGCATCCACTCGGGCTCCCCTTTCTGGCGGGATATCTCCTCCACCACTTCCCGCCTGAGCCCCCTCTCGGCCCGGAAAAGGTAGACCTCCGGGTCGCGGAAGCCGTAGCGGTAAGTCCCGGGAACAAGAGACTCGCGGGACATCACTCCTCCCCTCCTTCCCTGGACTCCGGAGCGCCGGCCTGCAAAGCCTTCTCCAGGGCATGCCAGGCCAGGGTGGCGCACTTCACCCGCACCGGGTACCGCCTCACCCCGCCCAGAGCCGGGAGATCGCCCGGAAGGGCGGAGGCCTCTCCGTCTTCCCCGCGCATAAAGCGGAGGAAGTCACCTATCAGCCGGCCCACCTCGGAAACGGCCCTGCCCCTTACCGCCTCGGTCATCATGGAGGCTGAGGCCTGGCTGATGGAGCAGCCCTGCCCCTGGAAGCGGATCTCCTCCACCCTCCCTCCCCCGTCCCGCCGGATCTGGACGCGCACGATGTCCCCGCAAAAGGGGTTATAGAGCTCCGCCTCCCCGTCGGGGGAGGGAAGCTCCCCCCGGTTCCGGGGCCGGGAGTAGTGGTCCATAACCACCTCCTGGTAAAGCTCATCCCACGGCATGGCGGAAAAACTCCCTCACCTTCATAAGAGCCTCCACCAGCCGGTCCACGTCCTCGAGGGAGTTATAGACATAGAAGCTGGCCCGGCAGGTGGCCGGCACCCCCAGCCAGTCCATGAGAGGCTGGGCGCAGTGGTGGCCGGCCCGGATGGCCACTCCCTCCTCCCCCAGGATGGAGGCCACGTCATGGGGATGCACCCCCCGCAGATTGAAGGAGAGAAGGCCGGCCCGGGGCCTGACCGGACCGTAGATCTCCACCACCCCCGTCTCCTCCAGCCTCTGGCGGGCATAGTCCACAAGCCACTGCTCGTGTCGGTGCACCCGGGTCATACCCAGAGCCTCCAGATAATCCACCGCCGCCGCCAGGCCCACCGCCCCGGCCACGTGAGGCGTGCCCGCCTCGAACCTGTGGGGAAGCTCGTTCCAGGTGGCCCTTTCCAGGGTGACCCGGCTGATCATCTCTCCCCCGTAGAGGAAGGGCTCCATCTCCTCCAGAAGCTCCCTCCTCCCCCAGAGCACCCCGATCCCGGTGGGGCCGAGCATCTTGTGGCCGGAGAAGGCGAAGAAGTCCGCCCCCAGCTCCCGGACGTCCACCCGCATATGGGGCACGCTCTGAGCCCCGTCCACCAGCACCAGAGCCCCGGCCCGCCGGGCCCGGGCGGAGAGCTCGGCCACCGGGTTGATGGTGCCCAGGACGTTGGAGGCCTGAGTGAGGGCCAGGATCCTCACCCCCCGGGAGAGGATCTCCTCGAACTCCTCGAGGTTCAGATGCCCCTCCGGGGTGAGGCCGATGAATTCGAGCTCTGCTCCCCTCTCCCGGCAGATCTCCTGCCAGGGAACGAGATTGGCGTGATGCTCCATGAGGGTCACCGCCACCCGGTCCCCGGGCCGGAGATTCCGCCGGGCCCAGGCGTAGGCCACGAGATTGATGGCCTCGGTGGCGTTCCTGGTGAACACCACCTCCGCCGGATCTTCGGCTCCGATGAACCGGGCCACCCGGCGGCGGGCTTCCTCGAACATCTCCGTGGCCCGTTCGGCTAAAGGATAGGCCGCCCGGTGGACGTTGGCGTTGGCCGTGGAGTAATAGCGGACCAGAGCCTCGATCACCGCCCGGGGCTTCTGGGTAGTGGCGGCGTTGTCGAGGTAAACAAGCCCCGGATGGGAGGCGAAAATGGGAAAATCCTTCTTCACCTCCTCCGCCCTGAGCATCAGCTCCTATCCCCTTCCGCCCTCTGGTTTTCGGTCCACCCTTCCAGGCCCCGCCCGGGCACCGCTTCTCCGAGAGACGATTCCACGCCCCTCCAGACCTCCTCCCGTACGGGGTGGGGGAACATCTCCAGCACCGGACGGGCGAAACCCTCCACCAGGAGACCCAAAGCCTGCCTCCTCTCGATCCCCCGGCTGGCCAGATAGAAGAGCTCCTCCTCGTCCGGGGCGCTGGCCACCGCCCCGTGGGAGGCCTCCACCTCGTGCTCCCCGATCAGGAGGCCGGGCACGATGTCCAACCTTCCCGAACCCAGGAGCAGCCCCCGGGCCCGGTGGTCGGCCGAAGCTCCCCTGGCGCCGGGGATTATCCTTCCCCGGCCCCGGAAGACCACCCGCCCGTCGCCCACCAACCCGCGCACCAGAAGCCGGGAAACCGTCTCCGGACTCTCGTGCTCCACCGTCATCCCCCCGTCCACCTGGGAGCCCCTGGAGCCGGAGGCCAGGAGGTAGAAGGCCCGCACGCTGCTTCCCTCCCCCCGGAGAAAGACCAGGTCGTCCCGGCGGAGGAGCCTCCCTCCCCCCTCGGCCACCGCCCACCGGAGCCCGGCACCCGAAGCCAGCTCCGCCCGGCGGGACCAGAAGCTCCAGATACCGGGCCAGACCAGGCTTATGCCCAGGTAGGTGAGCCGGGCCCCGGCGGCGAGCCGGATCTCGGTGAGAGCGGAGACCCAGAGCCTCCCGCTGGGGCGGAAATCCAGCGCCTCGATCACCGTGGCCTCGGCCTCCTCTCCGAGAAGGATGGCGGTCCGGTGGAAAAGAGAACTTCCCTCCCCTCCCCCGCCGTAGCGGAGCTCGATGGGCTCTTCCACCTTCGCGCCCGGGGGAACGGAGACGAAAAAGCCCCGGGGAGCCCGTCGGAGTAAAACCTCCTCCACCGGGGAAAGGGCGGCGGAAAAGAGAGAGGTGAAGAGGGGCTCCCCTGCTCCCAACTCCCTCACCAGTCCATTCCCCCCCCGGGCATGGAGGAAAAGATCGGCCTCCGTCCACCCTTCAGGGGAGAACCCTGAAAGATCGGTCCGCCGCCACTCTTCCCTGGCCCGCAGGAGTTCCAGCATATCGGTCATGCCCTAGCCTCCCCGGCTGGTCCTGAAGCGTAGAGTCCAGGGGCAAGGAGGAAGCCGCCCCCCATTATCCCCTCAGCCACTCATAGCCCTCCTCGTCTATCAGCCTGGCCAGCTCCGGCCCCCCGGAGCGCACTATTTCCCCCTCCACCATCACGTGCACCCGGTCCGGAGGCACCTCCTTCAGTATCCGGGGGTAGTGGGTGATGATGAGACAGGAGAAATGGGGACCCCGGAGGGAGTTGACCGCCCGGGCCACTGCCTTAAGCCCGTCCACATCGAGCCCTGAGTCCGGTTCGTCCAGGAAGGCGAAGCGGGGCCGGAGAAGAAGCATCTGCACCATCTCGTGTCTCTTCTTTTCCCCCCCGGAGAAGCCCTCGTTCACCCCCCGGCGGGCGAAGGAGGGATCGAGCTCTAGCTGCCTCATCCTCTCCTCCAGCTCCCCGTAGAACTCCCTGAGACCCGGCTCCCTCCCCCGGGCTGCGGCCACCGCCGCCCGGAGGAACTGGTAAACGGTCACCCCCGGCACCTCCACCGGATGCTGAAAGGCCAGGAAAAGGCCTGCCCGCACCCTCTCGTGAGGGGGAAGGGATAAAAGCTCTACCCCGTCAAGCCTGGCCCTCCCCGTTACCCGGTAGCGGGGGTGGCCCATAAGGGCCAGGGCGAAGGAGGTCTTGCCCGAACCGTTGGGCCCCATCAGGGCGTGCACCTCCCCCGGGGGGATCTCCATGCTCACCCCTCGCACCACCGGCCGCCCGGCCACCTCCGCCGAGAGATCTTCCACCTTCAGCAAAAGCCTTCCCCCTCCAGGGGCCTCTTCAGCCCGCCTCCATATCCGGGCTCCCTCAGCCCTTTCCATCTCCATCCCATCATGCTCCTATCCTACCCGCTTCCTAAGGTCCGCCTCCCCGAGAATCCGCAGGGACACCCCCGCTCCGCTAATTCCGAGTGCCGCGCTAAGAATTAGTATCCACCTCCCGGGCGGGGTGTCAACCGGAACTTTCACCGGATTTGGGCCCAGTCGCAACTTGCCTTTTCCATTTTGTGGTGCTAATATGGTTGGCGAAACCTCGGCTTGGGAGGGATGGGAGTTGAATGTCAGTGAGCTTCAGGACCTGGTCCGCCTTCTGGTGGAGCATCCCCAGTGGCGGGAGGAGATGCGCCGCCTCCTTCTCAGCGAGGAACTGCTTGCCCTGCCGGAGCTGGTGGCCAAGCTCGCAGCCGAAGTGCGGACCCTGGCAGAAGCACAAAAAAGAACCGAAGAGCAGCTCCAGAGCCTCACCAAGCGCGTAGATGCACTGGCAGAAGCACAAAAAAGAACCGAAGAGCAGCTCCAGAGCCTCACCAAGCGCGTAGATGCACTGGCAGAAGCACAAAAAAGAACCGAAGAGCAGCTCCAGAGCCTCACCAAGCGCGTAGACGCACTGGCAGAAGCACAAAAAAGAACCGAAGAGCAGCTCCAGAGCCTCACCAAGCGCGTAGACGCACTGGCAGAAGCACAAAAAAGAACCGAAGAGGAAATAACCCGGCTGAATTCCTCCCTGGCCAGTTTGGAGATATCTCTGCGGGCAGAGATAAATAAGCTGGCTGACAAAGTGGACGACCTACGGGGATTCCGACGGGAGATGGAGTTCCGAACCAAAGCCCACGGGCTTCTGGGTGGGAAACTGCGGCGGATCTATGTCTACTCTCCTAACGAACTGGCCCATCTGCTGGCCAATGCTCTGGATCAGGGTCTTATTGACGAAGAGGAGTACCGGGACATCTTGCTGACCGACGCGGTCCTCAAAGGGAAAGAAAAGGCCACAGAAGACGAGGTGCACGTGGCGGTGGAGGTCTCGGTTACCGTGGATATAGACGATGTGGAACGGGCGCTTAAGCGGGCCCAAGCTTTGAGCAAGGTGTGGCCGAAAAGCTTGCCGGCAGTAGCAGGGGAGCGCATAACTGCGGGGGCGCTGAGTCTGGCCCAGAGGCAGAGGGTGATTCAGATCACGGACGGGAAGGTGCAGTGGCCCTAAGGCCGGATGGCTCGGGAGGACATTCTCCGTGAGCCACCTGGAGCACAAAAGGGAAGCCCCCCCTTCGGTGGCCTGCGTGGTGGTGACGGTCAGCGACACCCGGACCGAGGAGACCGATGAGAGCGGTAGGGTGGCCCGGGAGCTTTTAGAGCGTGAAGGCCACGAGGTGGTCTCCTACCGGGTCATTCCCGACAACCGGAAGCTCATCGAGGAGACGGTGCGGAACCTGGTGACCCAGGGACGAGCTCAGGCCATCATCCTGAACGGGGGCACGGGACTCTCGAAGCGGGACTCCACCTATGAAGCCCTGAAACCCCTTCTGGAAAAGGAGCTTCCCGGTTTCGGCGAACTCTTTCGCTTCTTGGGCTACCAGGACATAGGGCCGGCGGCCATGCTCTCGAGATGCCTGGCCGGAGCCATCTCCGGGGTGTTTGTCTGCGCCCTCCCCGGATCCCCTAGGGCGGTCCGCCTGGCCATGGAAAAGCTGCTCCTCCCCGAGCTCGGCCACATCGTCCGCGAGCTCGGCCGTTAGCCGCCTCCCCCTCAGCCCCTTCCCTCAAACGGGCCGCCCCACCAACATCAACCTTGTTTAAAGGGCAACACGAGAGAGACCATCTCCCCAGTCCGCTGAAGAGGACCTCCCCGCATACCGGACGTCCATCGGGGCCAGATTAAATCCCGTGATCCCACTGGAGAAAGGAGGGATAAGATGAACCCCTTCGTGGTCCAGCAGGCGCAGCAGGCGGCCACTGTGGCCCAGCAGGCCGCTCAGGCTGCCCAGCAGGCTGCTCAGCAGGCCCAGCTCGCCGCCCAGCAGGCCGCCCAGACCGCCCTGGCTCCGGGGATAAGCCCGGGGGTGGGGATCAGCCCCATGGTCCCGCCGACTCCCGGCTTCGCCCCCGGTGCCTGGGGCGTGCCCTCCCCCTACTACGCCCCGACGCCCTATGCCCCTACTCCCCAGCAGCAACTGGTCCTGCCCCAGATCCAGCAGGCCGCCCAGTCGGCGCAGCAGGCTGCTCAGCAGGCCCAGCTCGCCGCCCAGCAGGCCCAGCAGGCCGCCCAGAGAGCCATCTTCTGAAACAGGTTGGAGTCAGACGGGAACCGAGCCGAACGCCCCGGAGGGGGCGTTCGCTTTTTGGAAAGCTATCCGGTTCCCATCCCCCGTGAGACACCAGGCCGGTCCGGTGTTTCGGGGGGAACATCCTTCGTTCCGCGGGCAGAAGCCGGAGCCTGGGTGGATAGGAACAGTAGGGGGAGGTTAGACGGTCTACCGGATGAGGTGGCTGGGGGCCCTGACAGAGGTGGCAGCGGCGGAGTTATGGGGCGGGCCGTGGCGGAGCTGGGGGAGGCCAGACGGTCTGCCGGATGGAAGCAGACAGGAGCGCTAATGGCGGCAGAGGCCGTGGCGGAGCCAGGGGAGGGTGACACTGCTGACCGTCACCTGTCGGCCTCGGAACTGAACCTCTCCCCCCACCACTCCCTGAGCCTCCGGGCGATCTCCCGCTCGTATCCCCGCTCCCCGGGCCGGTAATACCCCCCGGAGAATCCCTCCGGCAGGTACTGCTGGGGAACGAACCCCCCGGGGTAATCGTGGGGGTAGAGGTAACCCGCCCCGTGGCCCAGCTTCCGGGCTCCCGGGTAATGGGAGTCGCGCAGGTGCAGGGGAACCCCGGGGAACCTCCTCTCCCGCACCTCCCTCTCCGCCCGGGAGATGGCCAGGTAGGCGGAGTTGCTCTTGGGAGCAGAGGCCAAATAGATGGCCGCCTCGGCCAGGGGAATGCGGGCCTCGGGCAGCCCTACCCAGTCCACGGCCAGGGCAGCGGCGGCGGCGATCACCAGGGCCTGGGGATCGGCCAGGCCCACGTCCTCGGCGGCGTGAACCAGCATCCTTCGGGCCAGGAAGCGGGGGTCCTCCCCCGCCTCCAGCATGCGGGCCAGCCAGTAGACAGCGGCATCGGGATCGCTCCCCCGGATGCTTTTGATGAAAGCCGAGACGTGGTCGTAGTGCTGGTCCCCTTCCCGGTCATAGAGAATGCCCCTCCTCTGCACCGCCTCCTTCGCCGTCTCCAGGGAGACTGCCCTTTTCCCCTCCGGCCCCGGCCGGGTGGCCAAAACGGCCATTTCCAGGGCGTTCAGAGCCGCCCGGGCATCCCCTCCGGTGATGTCCGCCAGAAACCGGATCACCTCCCGGGGCACCTCGGGGCGGTAGGAGCAAAGCCCCCGCTCCTCATCAGAGAGGGCCCTCTCCATAATCAGCTCCACCTCCTCCCGGGAGAGGGGTTCGAGACGGAAGAGGGCGCAGCGGGACAGAAGCGGCCCTATCACCTCGAAGTAGGGGTTCTCCGTGGTGGCCCCGATGAGCACCACCTCCCCCCGCTCCACATGGGGCAATATGGCGTCTTGCTGGGCCTTGTTGAAACGGTGGATCTCGTCTATGAAAAGGACCGTCCTTTGCCCGTACATGCCCAGCTTCTCCCGGGCTTCCTCCACCGCCCGGCGGAGATCGGCCACCCCGGCAGTGACCGCGCTGAGCATCACCAGACGGGCCCCCGCCCGCCCGGCCATGAGCCGGCCTAAAGTGGTCTTGCCCGATCCGGGCGGGCCCCAAAGGATCATGCTCATGAGCTCCCCGTTCTCGAGGAGCCTCCGGAGGATGCGCCCCTCCCCCAGGAGATGGCCCTGGCCCACAAACTCTTCAAGATCCCGGGGACGCATCCTCTCCGCCAGAGGAGCAGTCCTCCGCCGGGCCTCCTCCGCCGCCTGATCGAAGATGCTTCTCTCTTCCAACCCGCCTCCCGGAAACTTGACCTTTTCCTGGTGTGAGAACAGTATACCGGAGGAAAGATCGAGCATGGCCGATTACTTCGGACTCTGCGGGCTGGGAAACGTGGGCAGCGGGGTGATGAGGCTCCTTGAGGCCAACGGCCCCCTCTTCCGGGAGCGCTGGGGGATAGAGCCCCGGGCCAAAAAGATCCTGGTGCGGGACCCCCGCAAACCCCGCCAGGTGCGGGTGCCCGAGCACCTCCTCACCACCGACCCCCGGGACATCCTGGACGACCCGGAGATAGGGGTGGTGGTGGAGCTGATGGGGGGGCGGGAGCTGGCCCGGGAGGTGGTGCTGGAGAGCCTGCGCCGGGGAAAATCGGTGGTCACGGCCAACAAGGAGCTCCTGGCCTACCACGGCCGGGAGCTTCTGGACGCCGCCGAGGAGGCGGGGGTGGACCTGCTCTTCGAAGCCAGCGTGGCCGGAGGAACCCCCATCATCCGCCCCCTCAAGTACTGCCTGGCCGCCAACCGGATAAAGGCTCTTCAGGGCATCCTGAACGGGACCACCAACTACATCCTCACCCGCATGACCCGGGAGGGAGCCACCTACGAGGAGGCGCTGCGGGAGGCCCAAAGGATGGGCTATGCGGAGGCCGACCCCACGGACGACGTGGAAGGCCACGACGCCACGAGAAAGCTGGTCATCCTGGCCTCCCTGGCCTTCGGCGCCCCCTTCCACCCCGACCGGGTCTCCATGCGGGGGATCTCCTCCCTCCATCCCCTGGACATCTCCTTCGCCCGGGAGCTCGGTTATGTGATCAAACTTTTGGCCACCGCCCGGGAGGTGGGTGACCGGGCCGAGCTGCACGTCTGGCCCACCCTCCTTCCCTTCGATCATCCCCTGGCCAAGGTGGACGGTTCTCTGAACGCGGTGCTGGTGGAGGGAAACTTCGTGGGGCGGGTCACCTTCATCGGTCGGGGGGCGGGAGGCGACCCCACGGCCAGCGCGGTGGTGGCCGATCTTTTAGAGGCCCTCCGCAACCGGCGCCAGGGGGTTACCTCCCTCCGCTGCACCTGCCACCGGGAGATGGAGATCCTCCCTCCCGGGGAGATAGCACTGGCCCACTACATCCGCTTCCTGGCCCACGACCGGCCCGGGGTGCTGGGAAAGGTGGCCCAGGTATTCGGCCGCCATCAGGTGAACCTGCGCTTCATCATCCAAAGACCGGCAGACGGGGGGAGTGCCCATCTCGTCTTCTTAACCAGCCGGGCGGGAGAGGAGGAGGTGGAGGGAGCGCTCCGGGAGCTGGGCCAGAACCCGGAGCTCTGCCTCCTTCAGAACCACCTGCGGGCGGAGGATGACACCGGATGAGCGGGGCCTCTAACCCTTGTCCGGCTCCCTCACGGGGGAAGAGACTGGATCGGGCATGACCACCCCTACCCGCATCTTGGTGCAGAAGTATGGCGGGACCAGCGTGGCCGACTCAGAGCGCATCCGGAACGTGGCCCGGAGAATCATAGCCGCCAAGGAGGCCGGATACTCCCCGGTGGTGGTGGTCTCGGCTCAAGGGGACACCACCGATCTCCTCCTGGCCAAGGCCTACGAGATCAGCCCCCGCCCCCCGGCCCGGGAACTGGATATGCTTTTGGCCACCGGGGAGCAGATCTCCATCGCCCTGGTGGCCATGGCCGTTCAGGAGCTGGGGCATCCGGCGGTGTCCCTGACCGGACAGCAGGTGGGCATCCGGACCGATGCCACCTTCACCAAGGCCAAGATCGTGGGAGTGGACACCCGGCGGCTCAGGCGGGAACTGGAGCGGGGGAAGATCGTCATCGTGGCCGGGTTCCAGGGGGTCACGGCCGAGGAGGACATCACCACCCTGGGGCGGGGAGGATCGGACACCACCGCCGTGGCCCTGGCCGCCGCCCTGGGGGCGGATGTCTGCGAGATCTACACCGACGTGGACGGGGTCTACACCGCCGATCCCCGGGTGGTGCCCGAGGCCCGGAAGCTCGACGAGGTATCCTTCGAGGAGATGCTGGAGCTGGCCGCCCAGGGGGCCAGGGTGCTGCACCTCCGGGCGGTGGAGATCGCCCGCCACTACGGGGTGAGGCTGCATGTGCGCTCCAGCTTCCACGACGGTCCCGGCACAATAGTGAGGGAGGGGGAAAGCATGGAGAAGAGGCGCCCGGTGACCGGCATCGCCCATTCGCGGGACGTAGGAAAGGTGACCATCCTCGGGGTGCCCGACCGGCCGGGGATCGCCGCCCGGCTCTTTCAGAAACTGGCCGCCCGCGAGGTGAACGTGGACATGATCGTCCAGAGCGCCAGCCGCGGGGGGACAAACGACATCTCCTTCACCGTCTCCCGCCAGGACCTCGAGCCCGCCCGCCAGGCGGCGGAAGAGCTCTGCCAGGAGCTAGGGGCCGAGGGGGTGAGGGCGGAGGCCGGAGTGGGCAAGGTGTCCATCGTGGGAGCGGGAATGATCAGCCACCCCGGGGTGGCCGCCCGCATGTTCCGCACCATAGCCGACCTCGGGGTGAACATCGAGATGATCAGCACCTCCGACATCAGCATCACCTGCGTCATCGCCGAAGACGACGTGGAGAGAGCCGCCCGGGCCCTGCACCGATCCTTTGGCCTCGGAAATCAGCAATAAAA
>Ga0197143_1001431_pt1 | contig 20049 bp, 23 predicted proteins | sample GBS70_MetaG_FD_148603 | JGI IMG/M metagenome (GOLD analysis project Ga0197143, IMG submission 148603) | Sediment microbial communities from Great Boiling Springs, Gerlach, Nevada, United States - GBS 70_MetaG | ecosystem: Environmental > Aquatic > Thermal springs > Hot (42-90C) > Sediment...
TTTATAACCATTTAAGAATTCTTTTGAGCTCATTCTCTTTTTATCTTGTAATTGTAATTCTTTAATAAGTATGAAAGCATTTTTTAATCTTAAACCAAGCTCATTTTTATATTGGAAAAATTCTCCTATTTTTAACTTTTTAACTTTTAAATTTTTCTCATTTAATTTTTCTATTGAAAAAATTTTTAGAATTTTTTCTTCTCCTTTTAAATTAATTACTATAAAAGTACCAGGCCAAGGATTTAAAGCACGAATTTTTCTATCCCAAACTATGTAATCTTCATCTAATTTTAATTCTCCATCTTCTTTTGTAATTTTTCTTGTATAAGTTGCTAAAGAATCATTTTGGGGAATTGGTTCAATTAATCCATTTAAATATTTTTCTATAGTGTCATTAAATAATTTCCCTCCTAATATTCCTAATTTTTCTTCTAGTTTTGAATAATCTTCATTTCCTTTTAATTCTATTTTTTCTTGAGCAATGATGGGGCCATGGTCAACTAATTCATCAATTAAAAATAAAGTTACTCCAGTTTCCTTTTCCCCATTTAAAATTACTTCTCTTATAGGATTAGGCCCTCTATATTTAGGCAATAAAGAAGGATGAACATTAATAATACCCTTTTTGAATTTATCAATAATTTTTTTAGGAATGATTTTGCCAAATCCTGCTAATAATCCAAATTCAAAACTGAAATTAAAATTACTAAAATCTTTTACTTCTATTACAGGCAATTTTTCTTTTAAAGCATAAGAATAAACTATGTTTGGTTCTAACTTATAACCCCTTCCTTTTGGTTTAGCAGGTAAAGTAAAAACTAACTCAGGTTTATATTTCTTTAGAACATTTCTTAAAACATAAATCGAAAAATTGCTTGAGCCAAAAAAACAAAAGTTTAATCTTTTAGTCATTTGAGTTTATTTCATAAATTTGTGTTGCTTTATCGATAAATAAAATTCCCTTTAAATGGTCATATTCATGCTGAATGATATGAGCTAAAAGCCCTTTTGCTTTCATAGTTTTTTCTTTGCCAGATAGAGTTTGATATTTTATTTTAATTTCTTTTGCTCTCTTTACAAATCCATATTTATTTTTAATACTTAAACAACCTTCCTCTTTTAACTCTTCTCCTTTTGTTTCGATAATTTCAGGATTGATAAAAACATAAAATTTATCTTTCGGTTTAGCAATAAAAATTGCCAAATCAATACCTATTTGGTTAGCAGAGATTCCAATACCTCCTTCCCTAACCATAATTTTTTTCATTTTTTCTATTATTTGTTTAATTTCTTTATCAATTTTTTCAACTTTCCTCGCTTCTTTTTTCAAAATTTTATTTGGATATAGAACTATCTCCATTATAATTTTATAATTATAAAGAAAGGAAAAATGAAAAAAGATATGAGTTTAGAAGAATTTAAAAAGAGACATGGATATATAATAAACGGTGTATGGTATCCTAGGGTGACTTCAATCGTTGATATTAAAAGTAAACCAGCCCTTTATTATTTCTATGCAGCTCAAGAAAATTTTGAAGTTGCCCAAGAGAAAAAATCAAAAGCTGCAAAAGAAGGAAGTATTGTTCATGAAATTTTAGAAGCAATAGTTGGAGGGCGAGAAATTATTGTTCCTCCAGAATATATTGGTTTTAAAAACGGCTTTGAAAACTTTTTGAAAGAGCATACCTTTTTCTCAAAGCAAGATTGGATTGAAAAAAGGATTAAACATTCAGATTATAGATATAGCGGAACTTTTGATATTTTAGCAGAATTAGATGGATTTTTTTCTTTAGTTGATATTAAAACAGCTTTAGAAATTTATGATGATTATAGACTTCAAACAGCAGCTTATTTTTATGCTTTGAATGAAGAACCATTCTTAATAGATAGATCAGGTAAAAAAATTGTCCTACCTAAATATGTGGAAAAACGTTATATTTTGAGAATTAATCAAATTCAAATATGTGAAATTTGTGGTGCTAAAAAATATTTAAGAAGCATGGGAGACAAAATAAAAGAAGGAGATTCTAATTGCCAACACAAATTTGGTGAAATTACTTATGAATGGGAGCTTAAAGAATTCGATAGCCCAGAAGAAGATTTTAAAGGATTTTTAGCTTGTAAAGATTTATGGGAATGGGAATATAGAGATTATCTTAAAGAAATTGGCTATTTATAAAAAAAATCTCTTGGCAAGTTCAGTTTTTCTATTGGTAAATTTACCAATTTTTCTAAAATTTCTTTAAATTTATTTTTAGCCCCCTCCCATTTTATAAGTTTATTTTTAGATAGTTTTTTTAAGATTATCTCTTCGGCTTTTTTTCTTATTTTATCTTGAATTCCTATCCTCATTCTCCAGATTTCTCTGCCACAATTTTTATAAATTGATTCAACTCCTTTATGCATAGAACTTGATTGATCAAAAGTAAATTTTATATAAAGAAAAGGAAGATCTGCTTCATCATGAATAATTAAGGTTTCTTGCGATTTTATTTTAAATAAAGATAACACCTCTTTCAAAGCTTTACCAGATTCGTTCATATATGTTTTCCCAATGGCAAGATAAAGATTTTTATATTTTCCTACAATAGAAAATTTGTTTTCTTTTACGGGCTTTAAATAAAGTTCAATCAAATCTCTTCCAAAATTATGTGGAGTATTTTTAAATTTTTCTTCAGGATTTCCTAAGCCAAAAATTAATTTGATTTTTGAGTGATTTTTCATTATAATTATTTTAATGAAAAAATTAGAAATTCTAGAAATTATAGAAATAATTTTAACTTTTCTTTTAATTTTTTTGCCTGTGAGATTTTTTATTTTCGAACCATTTATTGTAATGGGAGAAAGTATGGAACCTAATTATCATACAGCAGATTATTTGATTATTTGTAAAATTTGTACTAAAATTCAAGATCCCCAAAGAGGTGATGTAATAGTTTTTATACCACCAGTTGATGAGAGAAAGTATTATATAAAAAGAATTATAGGATTACCAGGAGAAACAATTTATTTGAAAGGAAAAAATATCTATATTTATAACAAAGAAAATCCACAAGGATTTAAATTAGAAGAATCATATATTCAAGATGAAAATTTTGATTTGGGAGAAGAGAGAATACAATTAAAAGATGATGAATATTTTGTTTTAGGAGATAATAGAGATGAAAGTTTTGATTCAAGAAAATGGGGGCCTCTTAAAAAAGACAGAATAATAGGCAAAGTTTCATTCAAAATAAGCCCATTAGGAAAGTTAATTAAAGTAATTAAATTTAATAATTTATGAAAAAATTTAAAATAGTACCCCAATCTCCAAGAGGGATGCATGATTTAATAAAAGAAGATGCTGAGCTTTTCTTAAGGTTATTCAACGAAATAGTAAGACATTCATATTTATATGGTTTTGAATATATAAGAACTCCTACAGTAGAAAAAGAAGAAATTTTTACATCTTCTTTAGGGGCATCTACTGATGTTATAGAAAAAGAAATGTTTTACGTCGGGAGAAAAGAAAAAGGCGAAAAATATGTCTTAAGACCTGAAGGAACAGCGTCAATAGCAAGAGCTTATCTTCAAAATGGCATGCACTCTTGGCCTCAACCAGTCCGTCTTTTTTATTTTGGGCCAATGTTTAGATACGAAAGACCACAAGCAGGTAGATACAGAGAGCATTATCAATGGGGTATTGAAGTTTTGAGTTCGGAAGATCCTATTTACGACGCTAAGATTATCCAGGTTTTTGATAGATTTTTGAAAAAAATGAAATTAAAAGATTTTACCTTCAAAATAAATAGTATAGGTTGCTTAAATGATAGAAATAAATATAAACAAGCTCTTAAAAGGTATTATAGAAAATATCTAAAAAATCTATGTGAAGATTGTAAAAGAAGATACACTACTAACCCTTTAAGAATGCTTGATTGTAAAAATGAAAAAGATCAAGAAATTAAAAAAAATGCTCCTATTTTAGTGAATTATTTATGTAAACAATGTGAAGAACATTTTAAAAAAGTTTTGGAATATATAGAAGAATTAGAAATCTCATATGAATTAGATCCCCATCTTGTAAGAGGTTTTGATTATTACTCTAGGACTGTTTTTGAAATATTTTTTGTTGAATCTCCTATTGCTATTGGTGGTGGAGGAAGATATGATTATTTAATTAAATTTTTAGGCGGTAAGCAAACTCCTGGGGTTGGAGGAGCTATTGGTATAGAAAGATTGATGGAAATTGTTAAACTTCATCAGATAGACTTAAAAATCAGTAAAAAACCTGAAATTTTCATAGCTTATGCTGCTGAAAGAGCAAAACCTTATGCCCTTTCTGTTTATGATTTACTTTTGAAACATAATATAAGTGTAGCAGAAAATTTTGCTAAAAATAGTTTAACTTCTCAACTGGAATACGCAGATAAACTTGGTGTAAAATATTGTATAATAATAGGACATCAAGAAATGGGGAGCAAGTCAGTTATTTTAAAGAATATGGCTGATAAAATTCAGGAAACTATTCCTGTAGACAAATTAATAGAAGAATTAAAAATTAGATTAAAATGAATTGTATATTTTGTAAAATTGCAAAAAAAGAAATAAGTAGTTACATGATTGATGAAACTAAAAATTTTATTGCAGTTCTTGATATAAATCCTCATGCTCCTATGCATACTATGATTATTCCTAAAGATCATATAGAGAACTTTGTTGATTTACCTGATGAGTATGGAGAAGAATTAATAAAATTCGTTAAATCTATAATGAAAAAAATTAGCAATAAGTTAAATACAAGAGATTTCACTATTGGGATAAATGAAGGCAAAAATGCAGGAAGAGCTATAGACCATTTGCATATCCATATAATTCCAAGGTTTAAAAATGATAAAGGAGGCTCAATTCATTCAGTAGTTTATAATCCACCTAAAGAACCATTAGAAAAAATTTATGAGATTTTAAAAAATGAGGGTTAAAGTAAAAAAACAAAAAAAAGAAACAACACAGCAACTTTTAAAAAGATTTTTAACAAGATTCCAAAAATCAGGAACGGTTATTGAAGTTAAAAAAAATATGTATAAATCAAGGCCTATGAATGAAAGGAGAAAGAAAGAATATAGAATGTATAGACTAAAAATTCAAAGCTTTATTCAAAAGAAGGTAAAAGAAGGTTGGCCATTAGAAAAAGCATTAGATATGGCAAAGAGATATATTCAATATATTAAATACGAAGGATGAGAAATTTTTATTTTGGATTAGATTTAGGACATTATGAGATAAAATTTACTATTTTAGAAGAAACTTATGATGGGAGGTTAATATCTTATAATACCTCTCTAAAAAATGAATATTTTAGGAAAAATGATATAATAGATCAAGAAAACTTAGTCTCTTTATTAAGTAATATTTTAGAAAATACATTAGAAACTTTTGATATTAAAAAGATTGATAAACTTAATGTTAGTTTAACATTGCCTAGTTTTCAGAAACATATACAAAAAGGGCACGCTATATTTGAAGATAATGTTAAGGAAGAAGATATTAAAAAAACTATAAGAACCGCTAAAAACTTTTTGCTTTTGAACAATCAAGAAATCTTAATTGAGGAACCTTTAAGATTTTTAATAGATGGCATACAGGAAGTAAGAGATCCTTTAGGGTTTGCAGGTAAAAGATTGGACGCAGATGTTCTTTTTATAACTTGTTATAAATCTCTTTATGAAAAAATTAAAAATCTTTTTAAAACCTTGAATTTAGAAATAACTAACATTTTCCCCTCTATTTATTCTTCTAGTAAAGTTTGTTTATCTAAAAAAGATAAAGAGATAGGAGTAGGCCTGATTGATATCGGTGGTGAAACTACAAGTATAGGAATTTTTAATGAAGGAAAACTTGTTGAGATGATAGTATTTGATTTTGGTTCAGAGATTTTATACCAAGATTTAGCTTTATATTTAAAAGTAGATCTTGAAGAAATAGAAAAAATTAAAACAGAATTACATAAACCACCAACTACTGTAGGAGGGAAAATAAATAAAAAAGAAGAAAAATTAAAACAACAAATTTTCAAGTTTATAGAAAAAAAATTAAAAGAATATTTTGAAGAATTTAAGATTAAAGATTATATAAAGAATATTAAAAAAGAATATAAATTACCAGCAGGCTTAGTAATGATAGGAGGCTTTTCTTTGTATGAAAATAGTTTAAATTTGCTAAAAAATATTTTAGAAATTTCAGTAAAATTTCCTAAAGATGAACTTAATATATTTGAAAATGAGTATGAAGTAAGAAAGTTTTCAGCCTCAGCAGGTTCGGCTCTAATATCAAAAGAATTTTCAAGAGAATATGGTTTACTTGAAAAAATTAAAAAATTCTTTTATAGTTTTTGGACTAAGTAGTTTAACATTTTTTATTTTTTTATTTTATAAAATAGGTTTTTTGCAAACAGAGAATTGCATACATTATAGAAATGGTTATTTAGAATCTCCTATTTTTGATTTTGGTACAACTTCGAAATTTAATAAATTTTTTTGGTTTGGAACAAAAGAAGATTCTATGGTAACTTTTATATTTTGTATTAATGACAATATTTCTTCTCTCGATGAATCTTGTTTTTATATTGAAAATAGCAATCCTGGAGAAATTATTTTATTAGACAAAGAAACAGAGGGAAATAATAAAGGGAGATATATGCGCTATAGAGTTGAAATGACAAGTTGTGATGAGTTCAGTATTCCTCGCGTTGATAGAATATTTTTGTATTATAATAAAGTTCAATAACTCAAGTTGTACATTTTCTACATAGCTCTGTTGTAGGATCAATTTTTAATCGAGCCTCTTCAATATGATTATTACATTTTATGCATATTCCATAAGTGCCATTTTCTATTTTTTGCAACGCCCTCTTTATGTTCTCTAGTCTTCTTTCTAAAATTTCTTTTTTCGAATAAAAATCACTTTTCTCTTCATATTTTTCTGCAATATCAGATGTTTCAAATTCATCACTTTCTTTTACTTTTTCCAATTCAGAATTTATCTCATCTAGAAGCAATTCAACTTCTTCTTTTTCTTTTAACAATCTATTTTTGATTTCTTCTAAACCCATTATTTAAAATTTTTAATAATATATTTAAAAGCATTTAAGCTCGTTGAAATTATTAAGTTATTATTATAAATTGTCCATATAAATTTATAATCATTATCGTAATAAGCTATTTTATATTTAACACCTTCATACTCTTCTGTAATTGTATAAAGCCTAATTAATTTCCCTTTTGGTAATCCTAAATATAATTTTTTAAAATCATCTAACAAGCTTTCTTTATCCCACAACCTCATAAAAGGAACAACAACATTTTCATCTTTTATTGTAAATATTATAACAGGAAATTTGCGAGTATAAGTATAATACATTAAAATTACATAAGAATCCCCTAAGCTATTTTTAAAAGCCTCTTGATATTTTTTTTCTATAAAAGATGGAGTTATGAAATAATCCTTAATAAAATCTGATAGCAAAACTTGATTATTATAAAAAAAATTAATTTTATATAAACTACCTGCAGATTTTTGAATTTTTATTAAATCAAGCCATTTTAGTCTAAAATCATTTGTAGTAAGTTCATCTAAAGAAATATTAATCTCTGGTACTTTTAAGTAAGGAAAAACAGTTTTTGTTCCTTGCTTTTCAATATCCTCTATTTTTATTTCTTTAATCTCTTCTGATTTAGGAGAAGGTGTTTCCAATTTTTCCTCTTCAGCTTTAGGGACTTCTTTAATTTCAGTTTTGGTTGGAGCAGAAGAAGTTAGGGGTGTTAAAGTAGATATTGTAGATAAAGTAGGTGTTGTAGTTAATTGAGAATTAGTTGATATAGTAGATTCAGTAGAAGTAGTAATTGTAGATTCAGTTAATTGCGTTAATGAAACTGTAGCCACTTCTTCAGTTTGAGTAGATATTATATCTGTAGGTGTAGTTTGTTGAAAAATGCTAGTAATTATTTTTTCTTCGGTTTCCTCTCTTTCTTCTTTTTGTGTCTCTTTTTTAAAAATATTATTAAAAACATCTATTTTATTAGGAGCATAAAATCCGCCATAAATAATAAAAGGAATTAATATCAAAAAAGCCAATAAAGTTAAAAGTTTTTTATTTATTTTGAAAGAAGGCTTTATTTGAATTTTAGGAATTTCTATATTAGGAATTTTAGGTTTTACACTCGGAGTTTTTTTTGTTTCTGATTTTATCAATTCTTCTTCAGTAGGTTCAGGAATTTCAATTGGTTCTATTTTTGGTAATTTCTCAGGAATAGGTTCTTTCTTTGTAATCTTAAAGGTGGGTATTGTTTTTTCCGGAGGAATACTTTCAGCTTCAATTTTCTCTTTTTTTATAAGAATATCTTTAGATGTTTTTAACTCTTTTTCTTCTTCCTCTCCTCTCCCTTTTATTATTCTATATTTAATCTCATCTGGCATCTTTTAAAGATACATAAATTTTCCCATCTTCAGAAATATTTTTTATCCTTACTTTTAGTTTTTCTCCTAATTTTATTTCTTTTTCAATGTTATCTATTCTTTTATTTGCAATTTCAGAAATATGTAATAAGGCAGTACGATTACCTCCTAAATTTAATATAGCACCAAATGGCATAATTTTTATAACTTCCCCCTCTATTAACTCGCCTATTTCATAGGAATTAGTATAGGACTTTATTAACTTTTCAGTTTCTTTAAGTAATTCTTCATTTTCTGCAGAAATATAAACAGTTCCATCTGGTTTTATATCTATTTTTGCATTTGTAATTGCTATTATTTCATGAATGTTTCTGCCACCAGGACCTATTAGTAATCCAATCTTTGAAGGATCTATTTTAAGCAATGAGACATAAGGCACTCCCTCTTTCAATATTTTTCTTGGCTCGTTTATTTTTTCATACATCATATCTAAAATTTTATTTATAGCATCTATTGCTCTTTTTAATGATTCCTCTATAATTTTAGGTGTTAAGCCATCTATTTTTACATCAAGCTGAATAGCGGTAATTCCATCTTTTGTGCTAGCAATTTTAAAATCCATTCCCCCAAAGAAATCTTCAGGCCCTTGGATATCAGTTAGTAATTCATAATTTTCTTCATCTTGATATACAATTCCTATGCTTATTCCTGCAGCATGTTTTTTAATAGGAACACCTGCATCAAAAAGAGCTAAAGAAGAAGCACAAACACTTCCCATAGAGGTAGAACCATTTGAAGATAAAACATCAGATACTACTCGGATGGTGTAAGGAAATTTTTCTTCAGAAGGAACTAAATTCTTTAAAGCTTTTTCAACTAAATTTCCATGTCCAATTTCTCTTCTTGATGGGGCCCTAGGTGAACCTGTTTCTCCTACTGAATATGGAGGGAAATTATAATGGTGCATAAACCTTTTAAAGCCTTCAAATTCAATTTCTCTAACCCATAATTCTTCTCCTAATGATGCCAAAGTTACTGTAGAAAGAATATGTGTTAGTCCTCTTTTAAATAATGCAGATCCATGAGTCTTAGGCAAAACACCTACTTCAATCTCTATTTTTCTTATTTCATCTAACTTCCTTCCATCTGGTCTAATTTTATTTTCTAAAACTCTCCTTTTAAAAATATCTTCTATTTTTAATAAAATCCCCTTATAAACTAAATCAAAATTATCTATAAATTCCCTTTCTTCATTTAATATATCAAAAATTTGATATAGCTCAGGTCTTTCTTGAAAATTAAATAATGCTTTTTCTATATCTAAGTTATGCTTTTTTAAAAATTCCTCCCCATATTTTATGAAATTTTTAGTGTCAATTGTAATAGGCACAAATTTATTGATGTTTTCTTTAATGACATCCTCTAAAAAACTTATAACTTTATTTATCTCTTTTATTCCTATTTCACAAGCTTTAAAAATATCTTCCTTCTTAACTTCTTGCCCCTCTAATTCAATCATATTAATCTTATTTTTAATTCCTCCTAAAAATATAGTAAAATCTGCACCAGATCTTTCAAGTTCTGTCGGATAAAAAATAAAATTACTGTTTTTTTTACATATTTTAACTGCTCCTACAGGCCCCTTCCATTCAAATCCTAAAAGTCCAACTGCCAAAGATGAACCCAAAAATGCCAATATGTCTGGATCAATTTCAGGGTCTAAAGAAAAAATAGTATTTGTAATTTGGAGTTCATAATTAAAATTTTTCAAAGTAGGTCTTATAGATCTATCAATTAATCTTGCATTTAAAATAGCTGTTTCAGACGGCCTACCTTCTCTTCTAATGAATCTACTTCCGTAAATTTTTCCAGCAGCATAATATTTTTCTTCATAGTCTACAGTTAAAGGAGTAAAATCAATACCCTCTTTTTTATCACCCAAAACAACTGTTGTTAAAACTAATGTCCCTTTACATTTTGATAATAAAGAGACATTAGCCCTTTGTGCCCAATCATTTATTTCAAATTCAATCTCAAAACCATTTTCTGGATTTAATGTTATTTTATACTTCTTTTTCATTTTCTTATTAAAATGTAATCTTTTAATTCATCTAGATCATAAAAAAAATCTGCTAACTCTTTTAATTTTACAGAAGTATTTCTTCCAAATCCAGCTATTTCTACAATATTACCTTGATTTTTTAAATATTCTACTAAAGGTGCAAAGTCTCCATCACCAGATACTATTATTATCACATCTAAAAACTTAGAAAGTCTAATTGTATCTACTGCTATACCTACATCCCAATCTGCCTTTTTTTCGCCACTTGGTAAATAAATTATATCTTTGATCCTTAATTCTATTCCTTTTAAAATTAAAGCTTCAAAAAACGAAATCTCTTTAGGACTAAGATCGGATTTTATAACATAAGCGATGCTTCTTATAAGATTCCTTCCTTGGTTTAAAATTTCAACTAATTTCCCAAAATCTACATTTTTCCCGTAAAAATTTTTTGCAGAATGATAAATATTCTGAGTATCAATGAAAATACCTACTCTTTGTGAAGAAGAAGCAAATGGATTCATAACTTCAATAATTCTTTAAGTTTTTTATATCTAGTAACAGATTTTCTTTCTAAATACTTCAACAATTTTCTTCTTTGTGCTATTTTTAATATGAGCCCTCTTTTAGAATTATAATCCTTTGGATGTTTTTGTAAATGCTTAGTCAAATTAATAATTTCTTCAGTCAAAATAGCAATTTGAACCTCGCAAGATCCTGTGTCTTTTTCATGTTTCCCAAATTTTTTTATTATTTCTTGAACTTTACTATTTGCCATTAAATAATTTTAAAATATTAAATATGAAAAAGCAAGAAGGGGAAAATTACCTTAAATCTTTGATTTTTCAATTTGTAAAATATTTAGAAATAGTTAAAGGAAGATCGGAAAGCACAAGAAAGATCTATGTTAATAGACTGCTGAAATTTTTTGAATGGTTTGATAAGAATCAATATAAAAAGATTAATAAAGATGTAATTTGGCAATTTAGGATATATTTATCAGAACAAAAATTGAGCAAAAGAACTCAAGTACATTATTTAATAGTTCTTAGGAATTTTTTAAAATTTTTAAAAAAAGAATTAAACTTAGATGTGATAGATTTTACTCAAGTAGAGTTACCTAAATTACCAGAAAGAGAAATTAAAATTTTAAATGAATCAGAATTAGAAAAATTATTAAATGCTCCTAAGGGGAATGACCTTAAATCATTAAGAGATAAAGCTATATTAGAAGTTTTATTTAGTACAGGATTGAGGGTTTCTGAACTATGTTCTTTAAATAGAGATATAGATATAGAAAAAGGGGAAATTATCATAAGGGGTAAAGGAAATAAAATAAGAACTGTCTTTTTATCTGAAAGAGCCAAAAAAGCAATTAAAGACTATCTGGAAAATAGAAATGATAACCATCCAGCATTATTTATTTCTTTAGCTCGAAATACAGAACCTAGAAGATTGTCTGTAAGAGCTATTCAAAAAATTATCAAATCTTACGCTACCAAAGTAGGAATTATTAAAAATGTTCATCCACATGTTTTAAGACATCAATTAGCTACCTTTTTGATTTCAGCAGGAGTTAATCTAAGAGCTGTTCAAGAAATCTTAGGCCATAAAAATATCTCTACAACACAACTTTATACTCATATTTCTAAGCCTGAATTGAAAGAAATTTATGAAAAAATTATTAATAAAAAATTAAGATAATATTGACTTTTAAAGATAATTCTTTATAATATTTTAATTTGGTCGAAGAAATGAGGCAGGCTTAAAAGCCGTAAGGCCTCATGAGATCAAAATGAAGACAAGGGAAGAAAAACAAAAAATTATAGAAGAATTAAAACATTTTTTTGAAAGATCGAAGAAGATTTTTTTTATTTGCTTATCTAATATAAATTTTGAAATTCAAAGTTCTTTAAGAGATCAAATTAAAAAAGCTGGAGGTATTTTTAGAGTAGTCAAAAAAACTTTATTAAAATTAGCTAATAAAAATTTAGATTTAGAAGGAGATGAATTTAAAGTACCCCTAGGAATAATTTTTGATTTCAATGATTTAAACAATATTGAAATATTTAAAATTCTTACAGAATTTAATAAAACAAAAAATTTAGTATTAGTACAAGCTTTAGTAGGTAATAAAATATTAAGACCAGAAGAAATAATTAAAATAGGCAATTTGCCACCTAAAGAAGTATTAATTCAAAAATATAATATAATTTTGAAATCTTTATTAAGAAAATTAGTTCTAACTTTAAAAAATCCTATAATAAAATTAAATCTGGTCGTAAATAATGTTAAAAAGAAATAATGGATGAAAAAGTTAAGAAAATAGTTGAAGAAATAGAAAGCTTAACAGTTATTGAGCTAAATGAATTGATAAAGATGTTAGAAGAAAAATTTGGACCAGCAAACATACCAGTTCAAGCAACAATTCCACAAGCATCTCCTGAAGCTCCTTCAGCTGGTCCATCAAAAGTTAATATTATTTTAGTTGATGCTGGAGCGAATAAGATACAAGTAATAAAGGCTTTAAGAGAAATAAATCCAAATCTTGGGCTTAAAGAAGCAAAGGATATTGTTGATAATCCTCCTCAAACGATTAAAGAAAATGTTGATGTTGAAGAAGCAAATAAAATAAAAGAAAAAATAGAAAGTGCAGGTGGCAAAGTTGAATTTAAATAAAATATTTTTTAAAATCTTAAAAGGTCGTGATTAAAATTAATTTTCAAAATGGAAAATAAAAATTTAGTTACAATAGTCGTTGTATTAGTAGTTCTTGTCGTTTTAGGTTTATTAGCTTGGTGGTATTTGCAACAAAGAGCTCAAGTAGCTCCTACACCAACATCTATTCCAACAGAAGTTCCTCAGCCACCAGTTCCTTCAGCTCCAGAAATGGTTCCACCTGCTCCCGAAGGGCCTGAAGGTACTGTAAGTCCTGAAGTTCCTGCACCAGAAGGAGTTCCTACACCAGAAGCACCAGTTCCAGAGCCATAAAAAAGAATCTTAAGATATTTAATTTAAAAAGAGGGAGCATTTATGCTCCCTCTTTTATTTGTGGCCCCGACGGGAGTCGAACCCGTATTTCCGCCTTGAAAGAGCGGTGTCCTAGCCATTAGACGACGGGGCCTATAATAAATAGGCACGGGTGGGATTCGAACCCACGTTGAACGGTTTTGCAGACCGTCCCCTAACCACTCGGGCACCGTGCCGATTAATTTAAATTATAATAAATTTTTTAAAAAATTACAATAAATTATTCACAAGAATTACTTTGAGAAAATTCAGCGTAAGAAATTCGATTAGTGTGTATTGAAGCTAAAGAAATAGCAAAATATAAACTAGAAACATCTTCAACTGTTAAAGGTAAATCAGTAGATAGAAAAAATCCTAGATAAGAAATAGTTAAATTAATATTATTCATAATAACCGAAGTTGTGTTAAAGTTGATATTACCAGAAGAATTTGTTTTTACTAACCATATATCATCAGAACCAGCCCCAATAGAAGCAGTATATCCTGAAAGCAAAATTCCTCCATCTGAACCTATAATAGCTCCTCTAGCATAATCTGCTCCACTCCCTCCATATATTTTTTGGAAAATTATAGAAAAATTATCAAAATTTTTGGCAACTTTTGTCAGTAAATAATCGTGCGACAAAGCAGGATACGAATTAGTATGCCCTACAATTAAATACCCATCATCTATATTAAGAATTTTTCTTATATCTTCAATAGCAGAAGCACTTAAAGCTTTATTAGAAATTATATTACCTTGATTATCAATCTTTAATAATAAAATATCCTGTGTGCCATTTACTCCTGTAGTTCTAGCTCCAATAATGAAATTGCTTCCATCTATGTCTAAAGTTACTCCAATATTATTTCCATTTGATGAGAAATATTTACTTAAAAGTACTTCGCCATTTTTATTAATTTTAGAAAACCAAATCATCGAATTATTATATACACCAACTATAGCAATATTACCATCTGGTAATAGTTTCATTTCGTAAATTTCTAATGGGCCAGTAGAAGTTCCATATAATTTTTGCCATAAAGGCTCTCCAGTATTTTTGTTTACTTTTACAATATAAGCTTTGCCAATTTCAGAAATATACCCACCCAAAATATAGCCATCATCTACCTCAACTGCAGTTCTAAAATAATCAGTTGTAGAAGTACCATAAAACTTTAACCAATTGAGATTTAAAGAGCTACTTAACTTGGCTGCAACTGCATCATTTGTTCCACTATAGCTTCTACTCCATCCCATTAATAAATATCCTCCGTCAGATGTTTGAATTATATTGTAGAAATAATCATGATTATCACCTCCAAAATTATTTTGAGCAATGATATAACCTTGATTATCTAATTTTAGTACCCAAAAGTCAAAATCACTTCCAGATGAATATCTTCCATATCCAGCAACTACATAATTATTATTAGAATCTTTGATAACATGAATAGCTTGTTGTTTATCAACTGTTCCAAAAGTTTTTGCAAAACAGGAAGGAGTTATAATTCCTGATCTAGAATTTAAGAAAGAAATAGGAGAAATATTAGAATTTCCTGTTTCATAAACATAGTCTGATTTCCCTTTATCATTACTGGAAATACTATTAGGCCCTTTATTAGTCTCACTTTCTAAATAAGCTGTAAATTCAAAGTTTGTTCCATCTGTAATAAAAGAGTAAAAATAAGGTGGGAAATTTTGTGGATCTACTAGAAGCTTTGTTAGATTCACTAAGGTAGAATTTATTAAATCTACAGGAAGCCACCCATTATTAATATCTTCTGGATCATTAGAGCATCTGTATTCATAGCCAGAAGGAGGGGGTGATAATAATCCAGAATTTATGTAAGTGCTACAAGTAGGAGAGTTATCTTTTAATGATAAAAATATAATATTATTTGTAGAAGTAGTAAGGGTTAAAATTCCTTTATTTTCAGCAATAATCAATTCTAGAGCTTTTTTTAGATTTTCTAAGTCTCCAATTCTTTTTGTATCTCTTGTTTTTCGAAAAAACTCTAGGGGTTTTATAGCCCAAATAGAAATAGCAAAAAGAATTGCAAGAATACTTAAAACCATTATGAGCTCAATTAGAGTGAAACTTAACTTTCTCATTTTTCTTTGTTTAATTCTTGTAAAATTTTATCAATTTCTTGAGCTTCTTTTAAATCTTTAGAGTATCGAAATATAATTTTTCTAGGTAAATATCTTAAATAAATGCTTTTTTTAAGCTCATTTTTGATTTTGATAGAATCTTTATTTAACTCAGAAACTACTTTTTTTGCTTTTTCATCAGGGAAAATGCTGATTTTAACTTTCATAACCCCTCCTTTTTGAGGCAAACTAACATCTAAAATTGTAAAAATTATTTTTGGGTCAATTCTATCTTTTAAAATTTTTGATAAAGTTTCAATAATTAAAAATCTCTTTCTTTCTGATCTCATTGAAAAACTAAAATATCACCTATTTCAATATCTGTTTTTGTGTTTATAATTAAACCACAAAGATTTCCTTCTAAAACTTCCTTTACAGGTATTTTATTAGATTCTAAGCTTATAACTTTTCCTTTGCCTATTATGCTATTATCTCTTATAATAAGAGCTCTATCATTTAAAGCTACCTTACCAGAAATTACCTTACCGCCAATTGTCTTTTTTGTAGAAGTTTTGCTAAAAGTCGCTAAAACTTCTAATTTTCCTTTTTCTGGTGATTCTGTTCTTTTAATTTGGACAATTTCATTTAAAATATCTTCTAATTCATAAATTACTTTTACATCAATCAAGCTGAGGTTTAATGTTTTAACTTCTTCATAAATAGCTTTAGGATTTTTTAGGTTAAAGGAAATTATAATAGAATTCGTATTTTTTGCTAATTTTAAATCTTCTGCAGTAACAATCCCTAAATCTCTTTTTATGATTTTAATGCCAATTTTTTGTTCTTCAGCAATTTTTCTTAATAATTTTTCGATTCCTTCTAAAGAACCTATAAGATCTGCTTTGATAATTAAAGAAATATCTAATGTTTTTTCTAGAGGTTCAATAATTATTGGTTTTTTGAAATTTAATTCTATCTCTTGTAATTCTTCTTTGATATTTTTTATGCTTGTTTTATCTCCTATCTTAAAAATTTCTCCAGCAATAGGTAAATTTTCAAAAGTACCAATTAAAATAGGTGAAGAAGGCTCAGCATAATTTAAAGGCTTGCCAAATGGATTTTCAATAAATTTAATTTTTCCATAACTTGATGATGTAATTATGTAATCACCTATTTTAACTTTACCATCTAAAACTATACATCCTGCTAAAATTCCTCTTCTTGGATCTTTAATAGCTTCTAAAATATATCCTTCACCATCTTTATTTTCATCATATTTAAGTTCTAACATTTCAGCCATTATTAAAATAATTTCAAGCAAATCATCTATCCCTATACCTTTTAAAGCAGAAATGTTTACTGAAGGTATATCACCACCCCAATCTTCAACAATTACTCCTAAATTACTTAGTTCCTTTTTTACTTTTTCTGGGTTAGCATTAGGTTTATCAATTTTATTTATAGCTACTATAAAAGGTAAATTGTTATTTTTGATAAGTTCTAATGATTCAATTGTTTGTGGTTTTACACCTTCATCGGCAGCAATGATTAAAATAGCGATATCAGCAACTTTTGCCCCCTTTTCTCTTAATTTTTCAAAAGCTGCATGACCCGGAGTATCTATGAAAGTTATTCTTTCTCCTTTGTATTCAATTTCATAAGCACTTACTTTTTGAGTAATTCCTCCTGCTTCTTCTTCGGTAATTTTTGTATTCTGAATAGTATCAAGTAAAGTAGTTTTCCCATGATCAATATGCCCAAATATTGTCACAATTGGTGGTCTTTTTTTCATGAAGTTATTAAAAATTAATTTGGTTAATTCAGATTAGACGTTTAATAGTAAAGAATTTTTAAGTGCCCGGGGAGGGATTCGAACCCTCACAGGCTTTAAAGCCCACTGGTCCCTAAAACCAGCGCGTCTTCCAATTCCGCCACCCGGGCAATTTAAAATTCCTTTCAATAAAATTATAAAAAATAAAACTTAAGAACCAAATTTTTTATTAAAATATTTTTAAACCTTGAACATCCTAAGATGAATTTAAATATTTCAACTGGGACTATAAGGACATATGTTCTTATAGTCCCAAAGTAATATTTTTATTCAAGTACAGAGTTAAATATTGTAATAAACCTAAAATTTTTCAGAAGTAAATAATTAATATCTTTTAAAATTATTAAATGTATAAAATAGGAACCTGTGGATTACCAAATTCTGGGAAATCTACATTTTTGAAAACTGTTTCTAAAATAGATTTAGAAATAGGAAATTATCCCTTTACCACAAAAAAGCCTAAAATAGTAACAGCTTTAGTAATTTCAAAAAATTTATTAGATTTACATGCTATTACAAAAACTAAAGAATTAATTCCTGCTTATTTAGAATTTTCGGATATACCAGGACTTATAAGAGGTTCTCATAAAGGATTAGGTTTAGGAAATGAATTTTTAAGTTATTTGAGAGCATGTGATATTATATTGGAAATAGTAAGAAATTTTGAAAGAATAGATGTTCCTCATGTAGAAGGTAATATTGATCCAGAAAGGGATATTTTAATAATTGAAGAAGAAATAATTAAATCAGATCAAGTAATCATTGAAGAAGCTATAAAAAAATTAGAAAAAACTAAAAAAGATAAAGAAAAATTGGAAGCCTTGAAATTTATTTATGAAAAATTAGGACCATTTAAAAGATTTGAAGAATACCAAAGCCAATTGAAAGAATATAATCTTTTGATAACAAAAAAATGGTTTCTTTTAATTAATGGTAATAAGCAAATAGATTTAAATAAATTCAAAAATTTATGTTTTCATAATGTTTACCAATTAGATTGTTTATTTGAATTAGAAATAGAAGAAGATGAAGAAATTAAAAAAGAAATAGGTTCAAATATCCAGTGGTTTTTAAATGAATTTCGTAAAGATATAGACCTGATCGAGTTTTTTACTTTTACTAAAGAAATAACACAAAGCTGGTTTATAGAAAAAAATTCCTCAATTCTTGATTGTGCAAAAAAAATCCACTCTGATTTTTATAATAAATTTAAAAGTGCAGAAGTTATTAATTTGGATAATTTTTTAAGTTTTTCAAATTGGGACGAAGCAAAAAGTAGGGGGGCTATAAAACAAGTAGGCAAAGATTATGTTATTCAAGAAGGTGATATTATTAAAATAATTATTTAATAATAATAAATAGTTAAAATTACTGTATGCCTTAAGCCAAAATAATTTTCAGCTTCAAGGACAAATTTATTTGCGCCTTTTTTTAAAATTGCCTCTTTCTCAAAATATCCTTTTTCATCGTAAACAACAATTTCTCTATTTATAAAAAATTTGCTTCTTGGGTCTACATACCCCTTGATTTTAATAATTTTAGAATAGGAAATTGTATTATTTAGAGGAGAAATTATTTTTATTTTTGGAGGAATTATTAGAGTGAAAATCTGATATAAAACAAGAATAAGAAAACAAAAAAAGATGATTAGAATCATAGGCACTTCAAATTTAAGCTTATCTTTTACAAGTGGTTTTTCCTTGTAAAAATTAACAAAGCTAATATTTCTTTCTTTGATAATTAAATCTTCTTTAGGCTTGAAAAAATCTTTATATTTTTTTAAAATTTGTTTCAAAATAAAAGGAGGTAATTTATTAAATTCTCCTTTTTCCAATATTTCTACTTGACTAAGAGTTATTTTTAAAATTTTAGCTAATTCCTCTTTTGATAAATTAGCATTTTCTCTTAATTCTTTTAAATATTCATTCAATTTCACTTCCATTTATATTTTCTTTAAATTCTTCTATATTTTCAATTAATATTTTGCGAGGTTTAGTTCCCTCCTGTGGGCCTACTATTCCTTTTTCTTCTAAAATATCCAAAATTCTAGCTGCTCTTGAATATCCTATCTTTAATTTTCTTTGTAAAAGCGAAGTAGAAGCCTTCCCTGTTTCTAAAATTATTTGAAATGCAGCTTTAACTAGTTCCTCCTCTGTCTCTTCAGTTTCTAAAGTATCTTTTGGTTTTTCATATTCTTCTAAAGAAATTTCTTCTTTTTCAAAATCTTCTTTTTCTAAAGCTTGTTTTGCCCAAAAATCAACAATCCTTTCTATCTCTTTTTCTGTAACAAGTGGTGCCTGTATTCTTTTCATGCCGCCAAATATATTACTTATAAAAAGCATATCTCCTGCACCTATTAATTTTTCAGCTCCACTATAATCTAAGACAGTTCTTGAATCAACTTGAGAAGCAACTTTGAAACATATCCTATTAGGAATATTAGCTTTAATTAAACCCGTAACAACATTTACTGAAGGCCTTTGTGTAGCTAAGACTAAATGGATCCCTGTTGCTCGTGCCATTTGAGCTAATCTAACTATAGCAGATTCTATAAGGTTTCCTTGTTTTATCATAAGGTCAGCCATCTCATCTATAATAAAGATAATTCTCGGCATTATT
>Ga0197143_1001433_pt1 | contig 20040 bp, 19 predicted proteins | sample GBS70_MetaG_FD_148603 | JGI IMG/M metagenome (GOLD analysis project Ga0197143, IMG submission 148603) | Sediment microbial communities from Great Boiling Springs, Gerlach, Nevada, United States - GBS 70_MetaG | ecosystem: Environmental > Aquatic > Thermal springs > Hot (42-90C) > Sediment...
AATTTTGATTTCCCTTTTAAAGTTAAAGTATAGGGTATCAGAACCAAGGAGGTAAAGTTTTTCATATTTAAAGAGTAACCTTTCCCCATCAAAGGGAAAGACTTTCACAAAGGGAACAGTAAATGCGTCAAGTTGAGTGTCTGTAAGGTGAAATTTAACTTTTTTAAACTCATATATAAACTCATTTTCCTTTTTGAGCACTTTTATTTCATCCAAAAATATGAATTTTTTAAAATTAACCTCCTTTAATAATGTGTCTTTTAAGGGGCGTATAAGACCTTCTTCATTTATATCATTTAAATATTCTGCAGTTCCCTTAAAGTTATAGTATTCAAAATAAAAACCCTCTATTGCTCCTTTTTTGCATGTTAGAAGAAATAAATAAAATAATAGGAATAATTTATTAAATTTTAAACTTTCCAAGCCAGAATTTGAGTTCATCTCCGAGTTTACCCAATTCTTCAATTGTTGCTGCTATTTCCTCCATTGAGGCAAGTTGTTCTTCCATACTTGCTGCAATTTCTTCAGAAGATACCGAAACACTCTCAGACATCTCACCCACTCTATCCATGAATCTTGCGAGTTTTTCTATTTCTTCTCTTTCCTTCTGTGAAAGTTTTGCAATTTTACTTGTTCTTTCCATGGTTTCTTCTGTTTGATCAGCAATTCTTTTCAGCTGAGAAACAGCTTCAAGTATAATTTCTCTTGAATTCAAAAGTGATTCATTCACCTTTTTCATTGCAAATAAGGTATCCTGCATTCCCTGATTTATGCTTTCAACTATTTCCTGAATTTTTATTGAGGATCCTCTTGAATCTTCAGCAAGTTTCCTGATTTCCTGTGCAACTATCGCAAAACCCTTACCGTATTCACCTGCCCTTGCTGCTTCAATATAGGCATTTAGAGAGAGTAGATTTGTTCTTTTCATAAATCCCAGAATACTTTCTGTTATTTCACTTATCCCTTTTAGCATCTTTGAAAGAGTTTCAATTTTTTCTCTTAATGCTTTTATATCATCTTGCATTTCCATTAGTTTCTGCATTACACTTTCTGATATTTCCCTTCCTTTTTTTGTAAGTTCAAGTGCTTCCCTTTCAAGTGCTTCCATTTCTCTTGATTCTTCTGAAGTTGAAAGAGAAAGTTCCAGAATTTCTTTTACAGATTTTGAGGCTTCAATAACACTTGAAGCTGTTTCTGAAGCAAGATTCGCCATCTTTTGAACCGTATCTGTAACCTCATTTGAAGAAGCAGTTAACTCCTCTGTTGCACTTGATATATTCTCCGAAAACTCTTTGACTTTTTCAGAAGTTTCAAGAGTTTTTTCAACATTACTTCTAAGCTTATCAACAAATTCATTAAAAAAAACAGCCATTTCAGAAAATTCATCCCTACCATCAAATTTTATCTTAACCCTTAAATCAGCTTCCCCCTCTGCTATTTCCTTAAGTTTATTTTTGAAGATATTTATGGGATTTATAATAAATATTATTGACAAAAGGAAGGATAGTATCCCGCCTACGAGAAGGAAGAAGAGAGAAAATATGAGCGCTACGAAAGCTGCATGTTTTGTTGCCTTTTCAATATCCCTCTTACTTGTAATGATTCTCAAAAATCCAAAAAGTGTTTTATTTTCCGGAGAGAGGATTGGATAAATTAAATCAAAATACTTTTCATCCTCAAAAAAAATTCCCTCCTTTTTTCTATGACAGGTTTCACATTTTTTTTCTATTCTACCTTCAAAGTGTGCCTCCTTTATTTTTTCTCCTGCTTCATAGAATTTCTTTAATGAATCTTCTGAATAAACTGCCACATATATTATATTCTCATATTTTGTAAGATCATTGAGAACCTGTCCCACAGAAAGAGTGTCCTCAAATACAAGAGGTGTGTATATTTTATTAATTGTAATTTTTGATAAAATTTCGGAAAAGTTGAGTATGTTCTTTTTTGCTGTATTTCTCATATAATAAAGAAAGAAGAGAGAAAATGAAAGGATTATTAAAAGTGTATAAGGGAAGAATGTTAAAAATAATTTTTTTCTGAAACCGTAAAATAAACTTTTAAATATCTTTTCTATCATACTACATCAAATATAGTTTTTTCTTTAATTTTTAAATGTTTTAAGGCTTTTTTTGTAATTTTTCTTCCTCTTGCAGTTCTTTCTATTAGTCCTTCTCTTAAAAGAAAAGGTTCGTAAACCTCTTCGATTGTTCCTATATCCTCCCCAACAGCAGATGAGAGTGTTTTTAGTCCCACGGGTCCACCGCCAAATTTTTCATATATGCAGGAAAGTATTTTCTTGTCCATTTCATTGAGTCCCAGTTCATCCACTTCAAGTTTTTCAAGTGCATATTTTGTTATATCAAGGTCAATTTTTTTCTTTCCTTTATAGTCTGCGAAATCCCTTACTCTTTTTAATAATCTATTTACTATTCTTGGTGTTCCTCTTCCTCTTTTTGCTATTTCAAAGGCTGCATCATCATCTACTATTATATTTAAAATTTTTGCTGATCTTTTTACAATTTCTGTAAGTTCGTCTGTTTCATAGTAATCAATTCTGAAGGAAATTCCAAATCTTGATTGGAGTGGACCTGTTAGAAGCCCTATTCTTGTTGTTGCTCCTATGAGTGTAAAAGGATTTAATTTCAATTTGATTGATTTTGCATTTGGACCCTTATCCACCATTATTTCTATTTCATAACTTTCCATTGCTGAATAAAGATATTCTTCAACATTTCTTGGTAATCTATGAATTTCGTCAATGAACAAAATATCTCCCTTTGAGAGATTGGTTAATATTCCAGCAAGGTCAAAGGGTCTTTCAATGACAGGACCTGATATGGCTTTTATATTTGTTCCCATTTCACTTGCAACTATGTAAGAGAGTGTTGTTTTTCCGAGTCCTGGAGGTCCTGTGAATATAACATGGTCAAGTGCTTCCCCTCTTTTCTTTGCTGCCTCAATAAAGACCTTTAAATTTTCCTTTATTTTTTTCTTGCCAATGAATTCTTCAAGTTTTTTTGGTCTTAAAAGTTCATTTAATGATATATCTTCTAAAGTTAAATTCGGGTTTAAAATTTTCATTTTATTAACTCAGATATTTCCTTTGAAATTTCCTTAGCTTTTGAAGGTCCTACAATCATTTGAGCTGAATTTTCAAGATTTCTGACAAATTTTCTGAAAAGCCTTAAAGGGCAATTCTTTTTGTTTATCTTAAGTTCTTTTAAAACATTTTCAAACACCATCTCGCCAAAAGCAGAAAGGTGTTTGACTGTTATTTCAAAAGCCTTATCAAAAATTTCTTCATCGACAGGTTTTTCAAAAGCTTCCTCTCTTTCAAGGATCTCCTTTCTTTTGGGAGGTGCTTTTTTGAAAAGAATTTCTTCCTTTAACTTTTCAATATCAATCTCTTTATTTAAAAGAGCAATTAAAATTTTTCCTGTTTCAAATTCATCAAAAATTAAAATATTTTCATCATAAAATAATTTTAATGTCCTTATAGCAAGCCCTGAGAAATCAATTGCTTCTTTTATTGCAAGTGAAATTCTCTTATACTCCTCCTTTAATTCACCCTCAAGGGTTTTAAAACCCTCTGAATCAAAAACCGAAAGAAAGATAATATTTTCCATCAAATTAATTTTAATCTTTCAGCTACCTTTTTTACCTTCTTTCTTGATTCCTCAATACCGTATTTGGAAACAGCCATTTTCCATATTATATCTATTGCTATTCTGAATGCTTTATTTATTTCCTCTTCACTTACTTGTTTTTTAAGAGGCAATTTTATAGAGAGTTCCTTTTCTCCCTGTACTATCTCTTCTGCAAGCTGTGGAGAAGAATCCTTTATTTTTGCAATTACTACTTTTCCCCATCTGGTTTCATCATTAGGTGCAAATTCTTTTATAAGCTCATTAACCTGTGTTAACTTATTCAATACAAGTTTTTCTTCAGGTGTTGGTTCATAGGGTTTTTCTTCTATTTCCTCCTTAACTTCTTCCTCTTTTATTTCCTCTATCTCTTCAGGTTCAAATTCAGAAATTATATTCTTTAATTTTTCAACATCAATTTCATCGCTGATCACACCTGTAAGTAATTTGTCTTTCATTACAAGATTTATTATTTCACCTGTTTTGAGTTCAATTTCAATCAGGTCAAAATTTTCCTGTGAGATATTCTTTTTCAATGCAAGATAAGAGGTAGAACCAATGATCAATATCCCTTCTTCAAAAAGTCTTGTTTCTCCATATTTTTCAACAATTTCTTCTTTATCCAGATTACATATCACTATTCCCTTTATATTTTTAAATTCATCTTTTATTTTCTCAGCAAGTTTTTTCATACCTGGATTTTTTTCTTAATTGTTTCAAATTTTTTATCTGCGAGAATTTTACCGAAATTTTCTTCAAGTTTTAATTTTAAGACTTCTTCAAGCTGTTTTTGTATCTCCTCAATATCCTTAAAGGAAAGGTTAATGTTAGAGCTAAATTTGAATTCTTTTTCAAAGTTCAAATTATGAGCTATGAAGGGATTGGTTTTTTTAAGATTTTCAATAATAAATTCTGCATTTTTCTTTAATTCCTCTTTCATTTCTCCTGAAAGTTCATGAAGCCATATATTTAAGAATTTAAGGAACTTTTCTTCAGCTTTTTTGCCTTCTTCAGGGTCAATGATAAGTCCCTTTTCTTTGAGATAAAAAAGACTTTTATAACTTTCAAGCAATCCAAGACCACTTTCCTCTATTACCTCTCTTAAATTTCTTTTTCCATCTATAAGGGTTAAGAGTTTCCAGTCGGTTTTTCTCAATGTAAGTTCTGGAGAAGGGGGTTTATCACTTTTTATCATAACACTATCAAGAGGAGGTAATTTTTCTTTAAGCCCCCTTATCTCATAACTTCTCTTTTCAATTTCATCTTTCAAAACAGTAAACGGAGCTGAAATTGTTTTTCTGTCAGAAAAAACTGATGGGATAAATGTTAAAGTTCCTTCAATTATCTGTGCCATTTCATAAACCGCATCAATTCCTTCAAAACCTGAATATGAGGAATGAACACATTTTCCTTCTTCTATATAGATTTCCCCCTTTTTATTCCTATATGTTATCTCTAACTTCCCTGTCTTTTTGAATTTTTCCATCAAAAAAAGAATCTCACTTAAGGAAAAGTATTTTAAATTACATTCAAGTGCTCTTTCCATAATTAAAAAGGATATGAAAAAAAATCCTTAAAAATCAAATTATCATTTCATAAAGTTGAGGGGGAATCTTAAATTCAACTTTCAGGTTTTCCTTAAAGAATCTTTTCAATTTGTTTTTGTTAAGAACAGGATAAAGGTGAATTAGTGCAATTTTTTTGACTTCAATATTTTCGCACAGTTTTACGATCTTTTCAGGAGACATGTGGCCTTCAATATTGAAAGGCACAGAGCATTCCGTTATAAGTAAGTGGGTCTTTTTGAAAATTTTTTTATAATCTTCATCATAATCTGTGTCTCCTGTATATATGACCTTTTTATCCTTTTCATAAATTATATAACCAATACTTTCTTTTCTGTGTTTTGTTTTGAAGGTTTTTATCTTTATTCTTTTAAAATGAAATATTTTTCCAGGTTTTAGTTCTTTGATGAAAAGGCTGTAACTTTCAGGTTTTATTTGGTCTTTAAAAATTTTAGAAATTCTTTTGAAAAACATATCTGTTCCCTCAGGGCCGAAAATATAAAGGTTCTTTTTTCTTAAATCAGCAGGATATCTGGAGGCAAACAAAAAGGGGATAACACCTGAAATATGGTCAACATGGAAATGTGTAATAAACAAAGCATCGATATCATTTACACTTATATTTTTTCTTACAAGATTTTTAATTACTCCGTCTCCGAGATCAAAAAGAAGTTTTTTATTTTTAATTTCAATTAAAATTGAACTGGGAGAATTGTTTTTTTCAGGAACACCTGTGCCTGTTCCCAGGAATATTATTCTCATTTATTTATAATACAAAAGTATCTTATTATTTTTAAACTATGAAGGAGATAACCCTTAAAAAGTGAAAAATGTGTGGAATAATTGGATATCTTGACAAAAGGTTCAGAGAGGATCTTGGTGAAATTGCTTATATTTCTCTTGAGATGCTACAGCATAGAGGACAAGATGCAGCGGGAATCTATACCTTTGAAGGAATTCTCATTAAAGGTCAAGGTTCTGTTGACCAAATCTTCAGGAAGGATGTTATAAAAAGTATAAAGGGAAGAGGATTTATTGGTCAGACAAGATATCCTACAACAGAAACAAAAGAAGAGGCTCAGCCTCTTGTAAACCTTGATGTGGGAATGGTGCATAATGGTCATATTACAAATGTGGATTTTATTTTGAATAGATATGGGGAGCCTGGGTTCAAATCAGGTATAGATTTAATTGCCCTTTTTTCAGTTTTTAAAAATATTTGTAAAAAAAGTGGTATAGATAGTTTAAAGGAGTTTGCACAGAAGGTTCTTGAGGATATAAAAGGAGGCTTTTCACTACTTGGAATAGTGAAAAATAAATTCATGTTTGCTTTAAGAGACCCGTATGGAATAAGACCCCTTTTCTACGCAAAAGATGAGAGAAGAGTCTCAATTGCTTCTGAGACCATTGCCCTTGAGAAGATGGAATTTGATGAATTTCATGAAATTGAAAAGGGAGAATTGCTCATTGTTGATAAAAATCTCAATATACAAAAATTTGGACTTTTGGAAAAAGAAAATAGGTTCTGTTCCTTTGAGATAGTCTATTTCTCAAGAACAACATCAAGATATAAAGGAAAACAGATTTTTGATTACAGGGAGGAACTTGGGAAAAAACTCTGTGATATATTTCTTGAGACCCATAAAAATTTTGATTTTAAGAATGTAGTAATAGGACCAGTTCCTGAAACATCAAGGGCTGCAGCTGAGGGTTTTTTTAAAAGGCTTAAAGAGAAGGGAATTGAAATTCCCCTTGTTGATGTTCTTGAAAAACACAGATACGGTGGAAGAAACTTTATAAAACCTTCTGAGGAAATAAGAAAACGAGAGGTTTTTTATACTTTAACACCCCTTGAAGGGAATGTTAAAAATAAAAAGATTATCCTGATTGATGATAGTATAGTTAGGGGAACAACTTCAAGGAAAATTGTGAGGCTTTTAAAAGAGAAGGGGGCAAAGGAAGTTCATCTTGCCATAACATTTCCTCCAATCAGATATTCCTGTTTTTACGGAATAGATACACCTACAAGGGAAGAACTCATTGCTTCATTTAAAAGTGTTAAAGAGGTTGCAGAAGAGATAGGTGCTGATACTTTGACATATATGACCCTTGAGGGTTTAAAGAGTGTTTTAGGAAATGAGATATGCTGTGCATGCCATGATGGTTCTTATGTGAATATTGAATGAAGAAGGTAATAATAGCAATTCCTGCAAGGTATTCCTCAGAAAGATTTCCAGGAAAACCACTTGCTTTGATAAAAGAAAAGCCCATGATAAGATGGGTATATGAGAAAGGGGAAAAGGTATCAGAAATTCTAAATAAAAAGTTTAATGTAAGAGTTTTAATTGCAACAGATGATGAAAGAATAAAAAGAGTGTCAGAGGAGTTTGGAGCAGAGGTTATAATGACCCCTCCTCATTTACCTTCAGGAACAGATAGAATTTATTATGCAACAAAAAATTTTGATTATGATTTTATTTTAAATCTTCAGGGTGATGAACCTTTAATTTATGAAAAGGATTTAGAGAATCTTATAGAGGAGGGTGTAAAAAATGACTATCCCTGCACAACACTTGTCCATAGAACTTCTGTTGGATATAATGACCCTGATATTGTAAAAGTTGTTTTTGATAAAAGTTTCAAGGTTTTATATTTTTCAAGAGCTCCCATACCTTATGGAAGAGAAAAAAACCCTACTTTTTTTTATAAACATATAGGAGTTTATTTTATGAGAAAAGATGTTATAGAAAAGTTTGTAAATCTTGGTGAAAGTGAGCTTGAGAAAATAGAGAAACTTGAACAGCTACGACTCCTTGAAAACGGGATTCCCATCTACTGTGTTTTAGCTGAAAGAAATACAATTCCTGTTGATAGGAGGGAAGATATAGAAAAGGTAGCAAAATTTATATGATATGTTCTATTTGTAAAAAAGATTTTGATTATATAGGTAAGATCTTACCTTTCTGTAAATCGTGTTTAATAAATAATTTTGCTTTATTAAGGGAAAAAATAAAAAATATACATCTCTTTTCAAGAAAAAGATTTGAACTTTCCTTTCCTGAGGGTAAAGAGGGTATAAAATGTAACTTATGTGCAAGAGAATGTATTTTGAAGGAGAAGGAAAGGGGTTTTTGCGGATTAAGAATGAATAAAAATAATAGAATTTATAATTTTGGCAAAAAAGAATTCGGTTTTTTTCAGTTTTATTATGATCCTTTACCCACAAACTGTGTTGCAGACTGGGTTTGTTCAGGACATAAGGCTTATGGTAAATATAACCTTGCTGTTTTTTATGAAACATGCTCCCTTAATTGTCTTTTTTGCCAAAATTATCATTTTAGATATAGAAAGCCATGGAAGGATGCACCTTCCCATGCAAACGAAGTTATAAGAAGCTTTAATCCTTCTATCCATTGTATTTGCTTTTTTGGTGGAGACCCAACAACTCAAGCTGCTAATTCTTTGTATGTTGCAGAGGAGGCCCTTAAAAGAAACATTGTAGTATGTTATGAATCTAATGGAATGTGGAATAGAGGTATATTGAGAAGAATTCTTGATATTGTGAAAGAGAGTGGAGGAATTCTTAAGTTTGATATAAAAGCCTATTCTCCTGAAATATATTTTGTTTTGACAGGTTATGATGGTAAAAGAGTTTTTGAGAACTTGGAATTTGCTGTAGATTATCTCGGGGAACACTCTTCAAAACATCTTTGTGTTTCAACCTTGATGGTTCCGGGTTATATTGATGAATTTGAAATTTCAAAAATAGGAGATTTTATTGCAAAGTTGAACCCAAAAATTCCTTATGCACTTCTTGCCTTTGCTCCCCATTTTGAGATGAGTGATATAAGGACAACCTATAGAGGAGAAGCAGAAAAATTTTTTCAAATAGCAAAGGGAAAAGGACTTAAAAATGTAAGGATAGGTAATGTTTTTTTATTGAAATAGAATTTTAATTAAGTTATAATTTTTGAAAGGTCGGGTGCCGGGAAGTGGGTGAAAATCCCACACCGCCCCCGCGACCGTAAGGGACCGGTAAGGAAAAGGTTTTCAGGGCAATGCCCGCCACTGGGATAAAGGGTGATGCTCCCTCCAAGGAGCATTTGCTCTCCTCCTGGGAAGGTGGAAAGCCTTTTCCAGGAAGGTCCTAAGTCGGGAGACCGACCCGACCTCTCAAAGCCCCGGGGGTAAAGGGCAATAAAGGGTTATATTCCCGACCCGGGAAATCCTAAAAGGAGTTTTTTTATGTTTAAAATCTTACTCTTTTATGTGATATTCAACCAGTATGAGATTCCACCTATAGAGGTATCCGCAAAATATCCTGAAAGTTTCTTATCTACAAAGGGAACCTCTTATTTAGTTGATTCAGCTTTTATCTCAGCCTTTAAATTTGACCCCTCTCTTTTTAATTTTTCCTATGTTCCCTCAGTTAATATAAATAGTTATGGATATCCTGGTTATCTTCAAACAGGTTTTTTAAGGGGTTTTTCTTCGGGAAGGACAGGTGTATATATTGAAGGGTTTAAGCTTAATTCAAGAACTCAAGGTACAGTTAATCTTTCCTATATTTCAGGTCTCCCTCTTTCAAGAGTTGAAGTTCTTTCCTCTTCGGGTTCTTCAATTTATGGAGAGAGTGCTTTAAGTGGAGTTATAAATTTTAAACTTCCAAGAAAACTTGGTTTTAATCTTAAAGGAGGAGCAGGTAATTTAAGAACAACAATTTTTTCAGGAATTGCAGGATTCCCCTTTTCCTATTTTTATTATTCTAATTATACATCAATTCCACCTGAAAAGAATAAGGACTCCCATCTTCCAAGATTTGTGAATATATTTGAAAATGAAAATATAAGATCAATTTTCTTTTATTCTAAAAATAATATAGGAAGTCCGACTTCAGAGACAGATAGAGAGGATGATGAGATTATTCTTATAGGTGCAATGTATAAAAATAAAAATATAAATTTGGGTTATCAGTATAAAAAGGAAACTATAGATTTTATAAGTGAAGCATTCCCCTCAAAAACCTCAAATGTTTCAAACAGGTCTTTCGGTGCCCTTTTTCTTGATTTAGATGCTCTGAGATTTAAAGCAGGCTTTGAATATGAAAAGGAATATTTGAAGGGAACTTATTTTGAAGATATCAAGCCAAAGGATGAAAGATTTTATCCCTATTTTTCCCTTGATTTAATTCTGGAAAAAGTTATCCCCTATTTTGAAGGAGGAAAGGAATTAAAAGGTGCCTTTAAAACAGAAAGTCCTTTTGTTTATAGAACTGGTGTTTTAATTTTTTCAGAAGGTGGTTCCCTTTATTTCAATTATTCAAAGGGATTCAAAGCACCAACATTACTTGACCTTTACTTTCCTGAAACTCAATTTGCCAAAGGTAATCCGGATTTAAAATCCGAAAGTTCAAAGGAGATTGAAGGTGGATTGAAAGTTATTGAAGGAAAATCCTATTTACTTTTTTCCTATTTTAAAAGAGAACTTAAAGATGGAATTTTATGGGTTGTTGAGAACTTTTTATGGACTCCCCACAATCTTGAAAAAGTAAAAATTTCAGGTTTTGAAGGTATCTTAAATGTTCATTTTGAAAAAATTATCCTTAATACTAATTTTATCATTTATAAAGAAAGGAAATCAGAAGAAGGAGGAAGTGTTAAAGATCTTCTACTTGTTCCTACATATAACTTTTCATTTATGCTTGGTTATAAACAGAAGGGTTTTTCTTCTTATTACAGGATGAGAGTTTTAGGTCCGCATCTTTCAATTGATCCCACTACATACCCTCAAAAGATAGAGGAGGTAAAGCACATTGTTTTTCATGATGTATCTTTTGGTTTAAGGTTAAGTTCATTTTTGGAACTTTCTCTTATTGTTACGAATCTTGATAACAAGCACTATGAGTATCAAATAGGTTATCCTCTTGAAAGAAGAAGGGTTTATGTTTTTGCTGAAGCAGGTTTCTAATTTAATTTTATTTGCAGGGGTCCTACTTTCAGGTAGCTCCCGCACCCGAATCATTTCTCTTGCACCCAGTGTTACTGATTTTCTTATTGAATTAAATCTTGATAGATATATAGTTGGGAAAACCTATCTTGACCCTGAAGAAATAAAGGGGGAAGTGGTTCTTTTTCCTTCAATGAGAATTTCAAAGGAGAAAATATTGAAACTTAAACCTACTCATATAATTTCAGCAGGACTTGTATCAAAGGAGGATCTTGAATTTTTTAAAAGTAAAAAGATAAAGGTTATTGATATTGAATATAAAAGTTTAATGGATATTGTAAAAACTTTTGTGATTCTTGGAGAAGAAATGAATTCAAGGGAAATTGCTCTTTACAAGTTAAGAAATTTTCTTGATACCCTTTTTCTTTTTAAAGATATAAAAAGGGGTAAAAAGATTCTTTTTGTTCTTGACCTTGTGCAGGGTATCTGGTGTCCTGGGAAAAATACCTTTATTTCTGACCTTCTTAAGTTTGCGGGTTTTGAGAACATCACTGATTTTTATGAGGGTTATAAGACTCCTTCTATTGAAGAGATAATTAAAAATGAACCTGATATAATTGTTTTTAATTTTAAAGATCCGGAGAAAATTTTAAAGGGGACAACCCTTGAAAAATTAAGGGCAATTAAAGAAAAAAGATTTTATGATGTTCCTGACCCTGATTATTTTTCAAGACCATCACCCAGAATAATAAAAGCACTTAAGTTTCTTTCAACCATAGATTGAGAAGGAAAATTTTTATTATTTTCCTTTTTTTTATTTTATTGAGTTTTTTTTCAATTCTTACAGGACCTGTTAAAACACTTGAAAAGAGCATAATTTTTGAGATAAGAATTCCAAGAATTCTTGTTGTTATTTTCTCAGGTTCTCTTCTTTCAATTGCAGGTCTTTTTTCTCAGACTCTTTTCAGAAATCCAATTGCAGAACCCTATCTTCTTGGTATTTCAGCAGGAGCAGCACTTGGTGCTTTTATTGCAAAAAACTTTATTCCTCCTTTTCCTTACAGCACCCAGATTTTTGCCTTTATTTTTTCTCAGATTGTTGTACTTATTGTTATTTTTATTTCTCTAAGGGATGGATTTTTACCAAGGGAAACTCTTTTACTTTCAGGGATAGCCCTTTCATTGCTTTTTTCAGGCATTCTTTCCCTTTTAATATTTTTATCTCCTTCAGAGAGGATAAAGATTTTTTTCTGGTTTTTCGGAAGTTTTTCCCTTGTTTCTTGGAATGAATTCTGTATACTTCTTTTAATTTTCATATTTTCCTTTATTTTTCTTTTTTTGAATATAAAAAAATATGATTTGATGCTCCTTTCTGATGAAGAAGCACTTTCTTTGGGGATTGATATAAAAAAAGAGAGGGTAATACTTTCTTTTTTTATTTCTCTTTTAACAGGGGCTGTTGTTTCAATTGCAGGAATAATAGGGTTTCTTGGTCTTGTTGTTCCTCATATAGCAAGAAGGGTGGCAAAATCAGGTAAGCATAAAAATCTTACTTTATATACTGCTTTTATAGGTTCATTGTTACTTTTGATATGTGATGATTTGTCAAGGATTCTTTTTGGGGGGGCAGAGATACCTGTCGGAGTTTTTACATCACTTTTAGGTGTTCCCTTTTTCCTTTATCTTATTGTAAAGAGAAGGGAAGGAATCTTCTAACATTTTTTCAAGTTTGGGATACTTCCTTAAAAGTCTTTTTATGTCAAGGAAATCTTTTTCTTTTTTTAATTCATTCCTTGATTCATCCATAAAAGCCCATGATTTTGAGATTAAAAGGTCTTTTTTATCTGCGACTTTTAATTTATACCCTAAGATTTTTTTAAATTTTGCTCTTTTTATAAATTCCTGGTATCTTTCATCCTTTTGAATTTGAATCCTTATATCTGATTTTGGATGTATTATTTCATAAGTAAGAGGATGGGCTTTTATTTTGAATCCTTTTTCTTTTAATATTTTTCTGAATTCCTTTAATCTTTCTTTTTCAATCACAATATCAAAATCTAAGGTTAGGAGAGGTTCACAGTAGGCATTTATTGCTACTCCCCCTATCACACAGTAATTTATTTTATTTTTTTCTAAAATTTTTATTATTTCCTTTATTATATCAAATTTTGAGTTTGTAACCTTTTTGAAAAAATTATTTGCTTTCACCTTTAAATTATACCTTAAAATTTCTGGCAATGGGGATTGGAATAATCTTTTTTATTTTGATCTTTTATGTTTTTGGAGGAACGTTTGGGTATAAGATAAAGGAATCAGAACTCAGAGGAAAATACGGAATGATAGAACTTTTCAATTCTGAACCTGATATAAGGATAAAAGAGGGAGATATACTTATTCTTTTAGGTGAAAAAGAGGGTTTTGAAAAACTCTTAAGTTAATTTGAAAATACTTGTAACTCCTCTTTACGGAATAGGTGATACCCTTATGATGACACCTGCTCTGAAAATTCTGAAAAGTAACTTAAAGAGTGTAGAGATAGCTGTGTTTACCATGTTTCCATCAACAAGGGATGTTTTACTTTATAACCCATATATTGATGAGCTTATCTATTATCCTCTTCTTGAAAAAAAAATTGATGGTTTAAGTTATATTCTTAAAAATATAAGACCTAAAAATTTTGATTATGTTATTAACTTTTATCCTACAAATAGAAAAGACTATAACATATTTTCCTTTTTGACGGGTTCAAAAAAGAGAATAGGGCATTCTTACAAGGTTATGAATATAAGGGAGTTTAATTTTTTAAAAAATAAGAAAATAATGGAGGTTGATAATCTTCATAATGTTCTTGAAAATATACGTCTTTTAAGGGAGTTTTTTGGTATAGATGTTAAAGACGTTCCTCCTATGGAAATTTATTTAAAAGAAGAGGAAATGGAGGAGGCAGATGAATTTTTGAAGAAAAATAAGATAGATGATAAATTTCTTATAGGTATTCATGCTGGTTCAAGTGTTTTTAAGGGGCACAAAGGTAAAAGGTGGTCTATAAAGAAATTTGAGGAACTTATTAAAAGGATTAAAGGGAAAATAAAGGAAAGTTTCTTTTTATTTTTTGGTGCAAAGGATGATGAAGATGTAAACGAATACCTTGATAAAAGTATCGATTTTGGGTTATATGTAAAGGGAAAAGGTATAAGGCAGGTTGCAGCATTGATAAAAAGATGCAAAATTTTTATAACAAATGATTCTGGTCTCATGCACCTTTCTGCTGCCTGTCATGTTCCTGTGCTTGCCCTTTTTGGCCCCACTTCTCCTTATAAACTTCATCCCTGGGGTGTAAAACACAGGGTCTGTTTCCTTGGGCTTGATTGTTCACCATGTTTTGTTTATTCTCCAAAGCCGATGAGATGTGTAAAAGGTATTAACTTTAAATGCATGGAGGATATGACTGTTGATTATGTTTTTGATAAATTTATTGAACTTTATAGTGAAATTCAATAAATATACATTAATAAATTGAAAATCAAAATTTTTCAGGTTATATTAAGTTAAAGGGGGTGACAATTGGGTTTGACGGGGGAAATTGAGGATAACCGGGGCATGCCGGGTTGCGGGAACCCTGTAAAAACCCGTGTAAAAAACTGCCAACACTTACGCACTTGCTGCCTAATAAAGGGTAGCAGGGTTCACTCTGGAATGCTCCTCGCTGGAGTGTAACCCTCAGAGAGGAGGAGCTTGCCCGGTGAGGGTTTCCCCTTCCTGATCCGGGGACTTTTAAAAGGGGAGCAATCCCTTTCTCTGGTGCCTGCCCCGGGGAAAGGGATTTAAAAAAGGCAGGCTAAGCATGTAGACCCGGTATCCGAAGTCTCCCGGACGGGGGTTCGAATCCCCCCACCTCCATTTTTTGCCGGGGTGGCGGAATTGGTAGACGCGCCGCCTTCAGGAGGCGGTGGGTGTAGAGCCCGTGCGGGTTCAAGTCCCGCCTCCGGCACTTAATAAAAATTGAATCTATTTATCTATTTTGTTTTTAATTCAGTAGTTAGAAAAATAACTTTTTTTTTGATAGTTCACAATCAATTTCTTGTTTCTGAGAGTGTAAAGGTTTTTATAAGTATTCCTCCTGATGTTTATTATCAAAAAATACTTGATATAAATTTTGACCCAAACCCAAAAAAGATTTTAGAAGAAGAATGGGGTCAGAAAATAGCATATTTTAAAATTGAAAAACTTAAGCCCTATGAGAAAAGATTGATTAAAATGCAGGTAAAAGCAGATTTTGATTTAAGTGAATTTAAAGTATTCAAAGATGGAGGGGATTTTAGTGTATATCTCTCAGATGACCCTTATCTCAAGCTTGACTCAGACATCCTCAAAAGAATTGTTTTTAAACTCAAAAAAAAGGCAAAAGATAATTTTGAATATATGAAACTTGTTCTTGATTTTATCTCAGATGCGCTTTATTATCACATTGATGGAAAATGGGAGGATGCGGAAAGAACTTTTCTTCAGGGGCATGGTTCCTGTTCTGAGTATTCTTTTCTCTTTTCCTCTTTAATGAGAATTGGAGGAATTCCTACAAGATTCATAGGGGCTTCTGTTGAAAGAACAAACGGATTTGATTTTACATTTCACAGATGGGTTGAAGTTTATATGGATGGAAAGGGGTGGATTCCTGTAGACCCTCAATTCTATGATGCTCCTGAAAGCAAGGGAATTTTTTTTCCTGATGATGGGAGGCTATTTTTAGTGACAACAATTGAGCCTAACACAAATTCCTACCTTAAAGAGTGGTATAATTATAGGGTGGAAGTAAAAAAAGGAATTATAAAAGTTGAAGCTTTTTTCAAATGGGAAAAATGAAAGAGGTTTATAAATTTTTGGTTTTAAAGGATGGAAGTATAATAGGAAATCTTGACAGAGAAATTGTAAGGGATGCGATTGATGGAATAAAAAAAGGGAAAAAGTTTATTAAAATAGGAAATAGGGAATTTAAAATTAAGAGCTATTTTTTCCCTGAGATTTCTGGAGAATTGTATCTTATAAGAAAAGATGATTTACCTTTTGAGAGGGAACCTCTTTATTTTTATCTCACAGATTTAATCCTCAAAAATAATATGGAGAAGGAGGAATTTCAGAAGAGATTTGAACTTCTTGAAAGGACAAGTGAATTCTTTTCAGAGGTTTCTGATATTGTAAGCATAATAAAAAGAATAATAAAAGAGGTTAAGAGGATTTTAAATGTGGAGATTGTGTCTTTATTTAGAGTTGATGAAAAGGAGAGGAAAATTTCTTTTTATGAATTTACAAAGGGTTTTAAGGGACTTAAAAGTTTTGAAATAGAGTGGGGTAGAGGAATAGTTGGTTATGTAGCGATTCACAAAAAGCCTCTTATTGTGAATGATGTTAAGAAGGACAAAAGATTTTATCCTGGTGTTGACAGGGAAACGGGTTTTAAGACAAAAAATATTCTTGCCTATCCCCTTATAGTTCAGAAAAGATTAATAGGTGTAATTGAGGCGATAAACAAAAAGATGGGAAAGTTTAAAAGAGAAGACCTTGAAACCATCTCCCTTATTTCCTCTTCTGCTGCAATAGCACTTCAGAATGCCTTTCTTTATAAAGAACTTGAGGATCTTTTTAAGGGAACGATAAGATCCCTTGCAAGTGCGGTTGAAGCAAAAGACCCTTATACTTCGGGTCATGTAGAGAGGGTTACAGAGTTTTCGGTCGAACTTGCAAGAAGAATAGGGATGAGGGAAGAAGAGCTCAAGGATGTTGAACTTGCTGCAATTCTTCATGATATAGGTAAGATCGCAATTCCTGACAGCATATTGAAAAAACCTGGTAGATTAACTGAGGAGGAATATGAGATAATAAAGACCCATGTATATCATGGTGCAAGGATATTGACGCCGATTCCAGGAATGAAGGGTGTGATACCTGCTGTTTTGTATCATCATGAGAGATGGGATGGAAAAGGTTATCCAATGAAACTTGCGGGAAAGGATATTCCTTTAATTGCCCGTGTAATTGCTGTAACAGATTCCTTTGATGCAATGAATTCGGATAGACCCTACAGAAAGAGAATGCCTTCTCATTTAATAGAAAAGGAACTTGTTGAAAATGCTGGTAAACAGTTTGACCCCCATCTTATTGATGTTTTTCTTGAAATTGATAGGGTAAAAGAGTTATTAATTAAGTAATATGCGAGGGTGGCGGAACTGGTATACGCGTCAGATTTAGGATCTGATTCCCGGTAAAACGGGAGTGCGGGTTCAAGTCCCGCCCCTCGCATTACCTTTAAATTCCTTCAAGAAATCAATCAAAAATTGACAAAAAAATTTTTTTATGATAAAATTTATTGGTTCGAGTCCCAAGAGAAAAAGGAGAAGTTTGTATGATAAAGATTATTATATTTTTTCAAATTTTAAGACCCACTTCTCTTCTTGAATTACCCACTGCGAATTTACCTGAGGACCCTGTCTACTGGCAAGCAGGTTTTTCTACTTCTTTCTCACTTGCCTCCAAATATGACCCTCATGTAACTGATTTTGATTTAAATGGTTCTGTATCCTTTAATGGTAAATGGTTTTTGGGGCTTAACATCTTTACACTTAATGAAATAAGTTTTGATATAGGTGGTGTAATAATTCGGGAAACCCAGGGTGTGCCTTTTGGGTTTTCTGTGGGTTTAAGAAATATTTCGTGGAAAAAGTATATTTCGTCAGTTGGAGGGGAACCTGAAGAAGGTGGTGGTTTTACAGATGATAACTCTTATATTCTGAGAAGTCCTGAAAGTTTTTCTTTTTATGGGGTTATTACACGACATATAAATCCTTCTCTTATTTTACATTTAGGAATTGGAAGAGGAGAATTCATAGGTTATGGTCCAAGGAGCAAATTTTTAAACACAGATAATTTTTTAAATACTCCCCACGAATATTTCACATTTGGAATTTTTGGTGCACTTGAATTTCATTTAACCCCTTCTTTTCATCTTGTCCTTGAAGCAGATGGAAGGGATATAAATGCTGGTATTTTCTTAGATGTGGAGAAGTTTAAATTTGTTATTGAGACACAAAAAATAGAGCACTTTATGTTCCAAGGTTACCCAAACTTTCAGCCCAGATTTAATGTGGGGATTTCTATAAATAGTAGATTAATTACCCCAGTGGCACAGCCTGTGAGGGTCGCTTTTACCCTTATAGATAAAGAGACTAAAAAACCGGTTAAAGGGGTTACTATAAAATTTTTACAAACAGAGATACCTGCGATCACAAGCGATGAAAAGGGGGTAGCTTCTACTATGGTAATGCCTGGTGAATATCTTGTATCCATTATTCACCCGGAATTTAAAGAACTAAAGGCGAAATTGAATATCAGAAAGGACAAACCTTTAGAGGTTAGAATATCACTTAAACCTAAAATCTCAAAAAGAGATATTGCTCTAAAAAAAATCAATGAAGGAGATGCATATTTGAGAGCTGGGAAATTACTTGAAGCAAAGAAAGCATACCAGGATGCTCTGACGATTTATCCAGAAAGTAAAACTGCAAAAGAACGTCTTTTGAATGCGGAAAGAGCAATTAATAACAGAATCCTTGAATTGAAGGCAAGGGCTACTTACCATGAGAAAAAAGGAGATTATACGAATGCGCTTAAGTATTTTAAAGAGATTTTAGATTTTTCCCCTCAGGACCCTGATATTTTAGATAAGATTACGGAACTTGAAAACAAACTCAAAGCTCCTCCACCTACTAAGACAGGTGTTGTTAAGAAAGAAGAAAGACCTACAAAGCCCTCAAAGGCTCAAATTGAGGAAACACTTAATAAGGCAATTCAGGCATTTAATGCTGGAAATTATAAGGAGGCAAAAAGACTTCTTGGAGAGGTCCTTAAATGGGAACCTGATAATTCAAGGGCAAGGGAGTATTTGAAAAGAACAGAAGCAAGATTGAAGTTGCTTGGGGAATAAAATTATAGATGTCCTTTGAATTTGAAGAACTTGATTTAAAAGGTCTTTATCTTATTAAAACAAAGAGTTTTGAGGATACAAGGGGATATTTCATAGAGTCTTATAAAGAATCAGAGTTTTTTAAAAAGGGTATAAAGGTTGAGTTTAAACAGGATAACATATCTTTCTCATGTAGAAATGTTTTAAGAGGACTTCATTTTCAGAAAAGACCAAAGGCACAGGCAAAACTTGTGAGATGTGTCAAAGGGGAAATTTTTGATGTGGCTGTTGATCTAAGAAAGAATTCAGAGACCTTTGGAAAGTGGATGAGTGTTATTCTTTCTGATGAGAATAAGAACATGCTATTTATACCCGAGGGATTTGCCCATGGATTTTATGTTTTAAGTGATTTTGCGATAGTTCTTTACAAGGTTTCAGAGGAGTATTCAAAAGAGCATGATGCAGGTATAAGATGGGATGACCCTGATATAAGCATAAACTGGCCTTTTAAAGACCCGATTTTATCTGAAAAGGATAGAAATTTACCTTTCTTAAGGGAAATAGAGATAGATTTTTGAATTTTCTTCCTTACCCCATGTTTGACAAAATTTTGGATAAAAATTCAAATTAAAATAAAGATAAAATAGAAAAAAGTGCTTGATTTTCAAGCATTTTTATTTCCAAGTGTCAGATATGGCTAATGTTTTATCCATTTAAAGAACCCTGCCACTTGATTTTATAAAACAGAGGTAAATTCTTCTTCTATTCTTTTATTTCTTCACTTCCTCCAAAACTTTTCTCTTTTCCTTAAAAATGATTATATAAATTCCTTTTTGATTTTTATTCAGATAATCTATACTTTTTCTTCTTCCATCTATTGTATATAAATAATTTTGTTTATCCGATATTATTCTTTCGAGTTTTTTTC
>Ga0197143_1001434_pt1 | contig 20036 bp, 17 predicted proteins | sample GBS70_MetaG_FD_148603 | JGI IMG/M metagenome (GOLD analysis project Ga0197143, IMG submission 148603) | Sediment microbial communities from Great Boiling Springs, Gerlach, Nevada, United States - GBS 70_MetaG | ecosystem: Environmental > Aquatic > Thermal springs > Hot (42-90C) > Sediment...
CCTTATAAGCTTTATGCACTGGCACTTCAAGGATAAATAGTTTGACAGCTAAAACAAACTTTGAGAAAGAAATTTTCATGTTTTCAAGTATGCTATCTTTTCTAACGCTCCACTCTTTCTTGCATCTGTGGCACCTGAAGAAGTTTCTTCTAACTTTACCTATACTTTTGTTTCCACAAAAGGGACAACAAGTAAAGGTTTTAAGCACACCTTTAGCACTTAAGAATTCTTCTACCTTTTCTCCAGAGGATGCTATTTTTACGAGCTCTACTAAGTTCATAGTTCCCACCTCTCGAATAAATTATAAAAGAGGTGGAATATTTTGAGCAATCACCAATAAATAATGGGATAGGGCATAGCCCTATCCCATCTCGTGACAGCCAGTACAGTTATCGGCACTGAAGGCCCTCTTGCCGTTATGACACACTCCACATGAAAGGCCTCTGTTAATATCCTCCATTGTCATCTTATTCAAACCTTTCTTCATAACAAATACACCCGGATGACAATCCCTGCAAGTGTTCCTCTTTGAATGGGCTGAATGGTCAAAAAGGGTTTTCATACCAGAAGCTGTATAGGTGAATCTTCCGAGACTGTGGCATGTCTTGCATATAGAGGTATTAGTCTCAATAAAGTGGTGCATCTTCATCTTATGGCACTGGTTACAGTGATAGAATTCTTTATGTCTTTCATGAGGGAATCTGCCAGCAGTTCCAGCAAATCTCTCATAGGAATGGCACTTAAAGCAGAAGAGGGACTTCAGGGCATCAGGGGCATTTAAGACAATATCTTCCTTTTCTATAACCCTCTTATGCTCAGTCACAGGGACGATATCTCTTGAACAGGAAATCACAAATAAGAGAAGGAGCATGCTCAGCCATCTCATGTCACTCCACCTTCCCTTCTTTTTTTAAGACCTCATATTCAAGGGGATGCTCCTCCTTAAGGGTTTCTACAGAAATCCTTCCTGTAATCCAGACCATACTCATGGGGAAATTATGGAATTTTAAATGCTCATTGTAGAAGTGGAATATCAATATAAAGACTATGGCAAGGAGGGCCTCATCACTGTGCATTATAGCAATTGTCTCCCATATCCAGTTGAGGCTCCAGCTCGGGAAAAAATAGGAGGCCTGAACAGGAAAGGCAAGGCAGAGGCCAGAAAGACCTATAATCCCCATGCCCCAGAAGACTGCCCAGTAATCAAACTTCTGGGCATAAGTGAATCTTCCAAATCTGGGTTTTTCCTTTCTGAGGCCAAAGAAGTAAAGAAAGTTCTGAACAGCATCAATAAAATCCTTGGGAAGGGGTATCACTGTTGTGGCTGCCCTTATCTTTATCTTACCCGTAAGGAGTCTATAGGCCATATAGAGGACATGCCATATGAAATCAAGGACCATTATTACACCAGCAACCCTGTGGATTATACCGGCCTTTTTTGCTCCACCCCATATCTTAATCCACCAGCTCGAGTACTCTCCAACATCAGGATACTTCAATGCCCAGCCTGTAAAGGCAACAAGGAGAAATGTGCAGAGCAGAATCACATGTTGAAGCCTCTCAATGATATTAAAACGTTCTATCTCTCTCTTTTCCATAATTACTCCTCCTTTTTTCTGAAAACTTTATCTCTTATCTCTGAGTATATCTCAAGAACCACATGGACTGTAATAAAGGCAAAAACAGATATTGTAAGGATCATCAATGCCTTCCCAGTATAATAGGGAATGGGATTATCTTTACCTATAGGTTTATGGGTAATGGCAACAACAAATTTATCCGTAGCGCCTCTGTGGCATCTTCCACAGGTAACCTTTCTGTTTGCCATAGAGACTGGGGATTGAGGGTCATCCCATTTTTTTACTTTATGATAGCTATGGCAGTCCACACAGGTAGGGGCATTTTCATGCCCGAGTCTGTATTTTTTACCATGAAAGCTTTCGTTATATTTCTCAACTATATGAAGACCATAACCATACTTCTTTGCCATAGCCTCATTATCATGACAATTTCCACAGGTATTGACGACATTCCATTTATTCACTGGCGAATCCTTTGAATTTCTGGATACAATATAGTGAGGAGAACCGTGGCAGTCCACACAGGATGGCCCATCGCTCATCTTTTTGTCTATTATATTTTTTCCATGAATGCTCTCGGAATACTCCCTGTAGACATCAGGATGGCATTCCATGCAGGCAACAAGGGCAACGCCGTCAACCTTTGCCTTTGACTTCATCTTTTGAAAGGTATCCATTAAATTTGGCGGCACTGGTTTTGTTAGTCTCTGATGGGGATTTTCACTGAATAGCTTGTGGCAGGTATTGCAGGATGCAAATCCATGGACAGAATTCATAAATCTTTCCTCATCAATCCAGAGGTTAACCACTTCACCTGACTCTGTCTTTATCTTCAATTTCATAGCAGAATGGCAGACAAGACAGGTATAGGTCTGGGCATGAGAGATTCCTGAAAGAAAAATGAGTAAAAGAAAGGTCACAAGAAAACTGAGTCTCTTCTCCATATTTCCTCCTTGGTCTAAACTGAGGTTTCTAAGGACCATGTCCTTTGAGGTTTTCTCATAAATAGATACAACAAAACACAAAAAAGGTCAAGGTCAGCCTTTAAACTGACCTCAACCTTTTTAAGCATTAACATACTATCTTGTCTTTGAGGGTTCTGGTGCTTCCGCAGGCTTTGGTCTCAAGGCATGGGTTACAGTCTCAATCACATAGCCAAGGCTTGTACCAAGGATCGCTCCAACCACTATACCAGCTGAAAGGGCAGAGGCAAGACCAATGATTATCCCTATTGCTATCCAGAGCCTTACAATCACTGTTGGCTCAGCAACTCCAAAAAGGTGATTCCACAGAACAAGGGCTCCATAGCTTCCAAAATAGAAGGCTGGAACAAGCCCGAACACAAAGAACCCTATTGCACCAAGCACTGCACCTATCTTTGTTGCCATCCTTATGGATTCTGTCCTTACCATACTAACACCTCCTTTTTTATTTAGAGGGCAAAGCCCTCTCTATGCTATTTCCTTACAGGAGCCTCAACCTTTGCTGGATGCCTCAGATGGTCAATAGCTGTTCCAATAAGCCACCCAAGGATACCTGAGGCTGTTACAAAGACTACACCTGTAATTACAACACCAAGAAGCATTGATACTCCAACAATAAGCCTTGGTAATATCTGTGAGCTAACAGGTGTCCCAAATATGGCACCAGCAATGTTAAGTCCAATAACACCTCCAAGGAATGAACCTGGCAGTAATCCAACAACTGCAAAAAGCACAAGACCAGCACCTATTCCGATATAAGTTCCTTTTTTTGCTCCCTCTTTCATCTTCCCTTACCTCCTTTCTTCCGTTCTTGCCCTTATATATGCATAGAGCGTGCCAATGTTATAAATATTTGAAAATGAAAAGAATTTATTTAAAATCCTTTTTCACTTCTGCAAAAATAAAGGAGGTTAATTTCAGGAAAGAAAAAAATCGGGTTTTTGAAGGCATAAGGATCTTCACTGCTGTCCAAAACAAATTAAAAGAGGTTTTTAAAATAGGCATAAGGCCTCAAAAACACAAAAGAAGCGACAGGATTTATTTTTAAAGGTAGAATGAGGTTATTCGAGCTTCTGAGAGGTATATTAAGGTCATGACAGGTTATTTCAAGTTACATTAAGGAGTCGCCTTTTGTACTTTTTAGGGATGGCGCAAGTAATAGTTGGCCTTATGCCCATTAAAACTTTATTTTGGACAGGTATGAAGGATCTTAATTCTTGAGGAGAGAAAAGAGCTTGTACAAAAATAGAGCTACAACTCCTCCAATAAGGGCACCAAAGAGACCTACAATCCCAACGAGGAATATAACCCCAAGGAGCACAATAAAAGAACTGCTTGGTACAGGTCTTTTGAGGATAATGGAAAGGTCATGGCTCACTGCATCGGCCCAGCTTCCACCAAGGGCATCCTTAAAGGCCAGGTCCATTGCGATAGCGACAATCACGCCAGCAATAAAGCCTCCTATAAGGCCTATCCTGAATGCCTTTTTCAATTATCCCTCTATGCCGTATTTCTTTAATTTTCTATAAAGCGTCACAAGGTCTATACCAAGGGCCTTTGCCGTTGCCTCCTTGTCTCTTTTGTGCAGTTCATAGGCGTTGATGATTAAAGATCTTTCATACTCGTTAAGGGCATCCTTCAGGCTTCCTGTAATCCCTTTTATTTTTGTACCCTTTATCTTTTCAGGAAGTTCAGCCACTGTAATATACTCACCTTTTGCAAGGACAACAGCCCTCTCAATGACATTCTTCAATTCCCTCACATTTCCTGGCCAGTCATATCCTATAAGCATAGCCATTGCATTGTCATCAATCCCTTTAATATTCTTTTTATTTTCCTCTGAAATAGCTTTGATAAAATAATCGACGAGAACAGGTATATCCTCCCGCCTTTCCCTGAGAGGTGGAATCCTAACCTCAATAACACTGAGCCTGTAATAAAGGTCTTCTCTGAAAGTGCCCTCTTTTACCTTTTTCTCAAGATCAGAATTCGTCGCTGCAATTATCCTTACATCCACAAGTCTTTTAACAGTGTCACCAAGAGGTATAATCTCTCCTGTCTCTATAACCTTTAAGAGTTTTGCCTGAAGGCTCATAGGCATATCACCTATCTCATCAAGAAAGAGCGTTCCGCCATCTGCCAGGGTTATCAATCCCTTTTTGTCAGAGACAGCACCTGTAAAGGCACCTTTTTTATATCCGAATAGTTCTGATTCGAGAAGGGTCTCAGGTATAGCAGAACAGTTTATAGAAATAAAAGGTTTGTCCTTTCTCGGACTGTTATAATGAATAAGCTCAGCAATAAGACCTTTCCCTGTTCCACTCTCACCAAGGATCAGAACATTGGTCTTTGTTGGTATTACCTGTTCAAGAAGTGTTAACAGTTCCTGTATCTGGTTGGAATTTCCGAGCAAGACCCTTCCTGGTATCCTCTGGCTTAATTGCTGTTTTAATGCTATATTTTCTTGGAGGAGTCTTTTATGTTCAAGTAATCTCTTTATCCTCATCTTCACATCTTCATTTATAAAGGGTTTTACTATATAATCACTTGCACCCATCTTCATGGCTGTAACAGCAGACTCCACCGTGGCATAGGCTGTCATGATAATCACCAGTGTTGAAGGTCTCATCTGAAGGGTCTTCTGGAGCACCTCCAGGCCATCCATTCCCTCCATCCTGAGGTCTGTAAGGACGAGGTCATATTCGGCTTTTTTTAACAATTCTATTGCTTCTTCACCACTCGTGGCAGTGCTTACAGAATAACCCTCCCTTGAAAGGACAAATTCAAGGGCCCTAAGGATATCCTTCTCGTCATCTACAATGAGTATTTTCCCCGGGATATTTGTGGATTCTGTCTTCATACCACTGCCCTCTCGTAAACTGGAAGCCTCACCGTGAAGGTGCTTCCCTTACCCACCTCACTCTCAACAAGGATATCTCCTCCAAAACTCTTCACTATACTGAAGCTCACTGAAAGGCCGAGACCTGTACCCTTATCCTTTGTTGTAAAGAATGGGTCAAAGATCTTATGGAGGTGCTCTTCAGGGATACCTATTCCTGTATCAGTAAAGGCTATCTCAACAGAACGCTCAACTTCCTTTGCCGTAATCCTGAGGGTTCCTCCATCAGGCATTGCATCCAGAGCATTGAATATGAGATTTGTAAAGACCTGGGCAAGCTGATTGGCATCGGCATAGACATCGGGAAGTTCCTCAAATTCTACAATGACCTCAATGTTTTTCATCCTTTTATCAAACCTCATCAAAGATATAGTTGAATCAAGAACCTCTTTTATGTTTACAGGGCCTGCCACTCCCTTTGTCGGCTTTGAAAAGCTCGATATATTCCTCACTATCTCCGCAATCCTTGATATATGCTTAGATATGGTTTCAAGACTCTCATTTGCAAACTCACCCAGGTCCATCTCCCTGAGAAGCTGGACATAGGATGATATTGATGTTAAAGGATTTCCTATCTCGTGGGCAAGACCAGCCGAGATCCTTGCAAGGGCAGAAAGCTTTTCTGAATGCATCATCTGCTCTTCAAGCCTCTTTATCTCTGTAACATCCTGTATGAGGCCGATAAACTGGACGCCACCTGCCTTTGTCTTAAGAGGAGTAATATGTATCTGAAAAATCCCTCTATAGGTACCAAATTGTAGTTCCTTTATATACTGTCTTGACTCATTATCCTTCAGCAGGTCTCCAGAGAGTCCGAGAATATCAAGGATGTTATCTATCTTTTTATTGCCAAGCCATTCCTCCATTCTTCTGTTAAACCAGAGGATCTTCCCATTAGGTTCAAATAGAGATATACCAGCACCAACCGTTCTCATTATAATATCAAGCTTCTCCTTCTCTGCCCTCAGTTCCTCTGTCCTTGCATTAACCATATCCTCGAGGACATCAGCATATTCCCTGAGTTTATTCCTGAGGTCGATCTCCTCAGTGATATCATCACATGAGATAATCACGCCCGCTATCCTGTCATGGAATATAAGAGGACTTACAGTAACATATACATAAAGTGTTTCTTTATCCCTTTTTAAGGGAAAACCTTTGATACTACCCGCCACCCCGCTAAAGGCCTGCTGGATCAGTTCTCTTAATCTACCTTTTTCTTCTTCCGATTGTCTCGGACATATATCAAAGAACTTCTTGCCCTTTAATTCCTCCTTATCATGACCTATCAATCTGGCATAGGCTGTATTTACAAGGGTTATATAATAGTTTTCGTCAAGGACAAGGATTCCTGATTGGGTGCTCTCTATTATGTTTTCGAGATAGACCTTTGTCTCGTAGACAGTATCAACAAGTCTCTTTTGATGCTCAAGATATCTTGAACGCTCTTCTGCTTTTATCCTTTTTGAATTCATTAAAAGGACAACAGCAGCACCGAGGAGCATGGTAAGGAATATGGATATCACAAGGATAGAATGGAATTTCATGCTCTTCTTCATACTCGCCATTACTTCTGAATAAGGTATGGAGACACAGACAATCCAGTTTCTGTTGAGAATTCTGATTTTTGAAAAGGCAACGAGTTTATCCTCACCAGAAGGTGCAATATATGCGCTATAGCCTACATCAGAGCTATCATGGAGAATCTTTTTTTCAATATCAAAAGACCTGTGGCACTTAAAACAATTCTCATCTGCCCTGAAGATATTTCTTCCTATCATCTGGGGTTCTGTTGGATGATAAAGGAGTGTCCCGTCAGAATCGACCATCCAGGCATAACCCTTTTCACCGAGTTTGGCTGGTTTAAGATGTCTCTCATTGAGGGAGTCAAGATAGAGGTCAACTACGAGAAGCCTATTATCAAAGGGCTGTATAATAGAAAGCCTCTTCCTATCATCAGAAAGTAAAGTAGTAATATCTCCCCTCCTTGATTCTTCATATAATATCCTTTCCCTTTCAGTAAGATGGCTTAACTTGCTACTGAAGAGGAGTCTTTTATCTGTGTCAATTATCTTGATATCAAGGTCATATTGCGAGAGTATATCTCCGAAGGTCAGATAAATATATTGAGATATCCTTGATCTGCTGAGATCTCCACCCTCTTTGAGAATATTTGCAAGTGAACGAGTCTCATCAATAATTTGATTTATAGTTGAATTCAGATTCTCTCCTATACTCCTTGCAAGAAGCCCCTGCTGTCTACTGAACTGCTGGGCCATCTCTGCCTGAAAATTATTCTCAAAAAAGATATTGAGGATAATAAAAAAGGAGATGATAAAGAGGGCTATAATAAGGAGTATTATATTTGTCCTCATCTTATCCCGCTGAGGAGACTCTTGATTTTTTGTTCATGAGAGCCCTTCCAGTATATTCTTCCACACTCGCTGCACCTTACAAATTCACGATTGTTTAAAAACACATAATCGGGAACCAGGCCAGCTATCTCCTCTTTTGCTATTTCCTGAAGAAGGGCATTACAAAAGGTGCATCTACTGAAAGGTTTGGGACTATCATATCCTCTCTCATTGAAAATAGACAGGACCTCTCTTAATTGTTCTTTAAGATGGTCCGAGGTTATAAATATACAGGGGTCACCCCTCTGCCTTAAAAGTCCTGTATCCCTTGTAAGGATGACCCTCCCTTCCTGTCTCGCAATCCTTAGAAGTTCCTTGTCTGTTATATCTTTTTTATAAAGGGTGTCATAACCGAGAAGCCTTAGCCATCTTGCAAGTCTTCCGAGCATTACATCAGCTATAAAACGCACACTCATCCACAACTATAAAAAATTACCCGTGAAAGGCAAAGGGAAATCTATTTATGAATTCTCTGTTTCTGGGTCCTGCAACCTTCTCCTTCCCTGTTTATGTCTCTCCCTCTGTTTGGAATGAGGGAAGAAAGGCTTTTTCCCCACTCAGTATGGGAATTATCTCCCTCTTAACAAAGGTATTTCTGTATCTAAGCATGCCCGTCCCGGCCGGTATCATCCTGCCCATTATAACATTCTCCTTCAATCCTCTCAATTCATCTACTGCTCCATTGAGGGCTGCCTCTGTAAGAACCCTTGTTGTCTCCTGGAAAGAGGCAGCTGAGACCCAGCTATCCGTTGTTAGAGATGCCTTTGTTATTCCCAGCAACAGAGGCTTTGCGATAGCAGGCCTTCCTCCCTCCTTTAACACCCGCTCATTCTCTTTTTCAAATTTAAACCTGTCAACCTGCTCCCCAATCATAAAGTCTGTATCTCCTGGATCCTCTATCCGCACACGTTTCATCATCTGCCTTATAATTATCTCTATATGTTTATCATTAATTGCAACACCTTGAAGTCTGTAAACCTTCTGAACCTCATCAACGAGGTATCTCTGCAGTTCTGTTGGGCCAAGGATATCGAGGATGTCATGAGGATTTACAGCACCATCCATAAGGGGATCTCCTGCCTTCACAAAATCACCCTCATGAACAGTCACATGCTTCCCCTTAGGAATCACATATTCCTTTGTTATGTCTCCGCCCTTTATTACCACAACCCTTGTACCCTTTGGCCCTGCCTTGAACTCCACCACACCATCTATCTCAGAAACAATGGCACACTCCTTGGGCCTTCTTGCCTCAAAAAGTTCTGCAACCCTTGGAAGACCACCTGTAATATCCTTGGTCTTTGTGGTCTCTCTCGGGATCTTTGCTATCACATCACCGGGATAAACTATCTCACCCTTATCAACAAGGATGTGAGCACCTGCTGGAAGTATATATCTTGCTAATCCTGTTCCAACCTTTATGGTTTTTCCCTGAGGATCCTTTATCGATATCCTCGGCCTCATATGAGCAGGATAATCAATAATAACCTTCTGGCTCAAACCTGTTATCTCATCAACGGTCTCCTTAACTGTTATGCCCTCCACTATGTCTCCCAGAGCAACACGGCCACCAACCTCAGTAATTATGGGGGTTGAATACGGGTCCCATTCTGCAAGCTTCTGACCACTCTCTATCTTCTGACCATCCTTCACAAAGAGTCTTGTACCGTAAACTAAATTATATTTTTCCTTCTCCCTTCCCTCTTTATCCACAATTGCAATCATAGCATTTCTGTTAAGGACAACAAGAAGGCCTTCCTTGTTCTGGACAGCATTAACATTGATGAACTTAACAGTGCCAGGATTCTTTGCCTCATGTACTGCTTGCTCTATAACCTTTGTAGCAGTTCCACCTATATGGAATGTCCTCATGGTAAGCTGTGTTCCTGGTTCGCCAATGGACTGAGCAGCAATGATACCTACAGCCTCTCCAACCTCCACAAGTCCACCCCTTGCAAGGTCTCTACCATAGCATCTTGCACATACACCAAAGGGACTCCTGCACGTAAGAACTGATCTGATCTTTACAGAGGTAATACCTGCATCTATTATCTTTTTAACCTTCTCTTCATCGATCTCTTCATTTCTTCTTACAATAAGCTCCTTTGTAAGAGAATCCCTTATATCTTCAGCTGCAAGTCTGCCAAGGATTCTTTCATCAAGGGACTGGATAATCTCTCCACCCTCTATGAGGGCCGTTACCGTTATCCCATCGGTGGTGCCACAATCCTCCTCACTAACTATCACATCCTGAGCTACATCCACAAGTCTCCTTGTAAGGTATCCTGCATTTGCAGTCTTAAGGGCAGTATCAGCCAATCCCTTCCTTGCACCATGGGTTGATATAAAATACTGAAGGGGTGTAAGACCTTCTCGGAAGTTTGCCGTAATGGGGGTCTCTATAATCTCTCCTGAAGGTTTCGCCATCAGACCCCTCATACCAGCAAGCTGCCTGATCTGGGTTGTGCTTCCACGGGCACCAGAGTCAACCATCATGAATATGCTATTGAAGGATCTCCTCTCCTTTAATTCGTCTTCTGAAAGCTTCTTTCCATCTTCTGCACCGAGCTCCTTCATCATCTCTTCAGCAACACGCTCTGTAACATTTGCCCATATATCAATAACCTTGTTGTACCTCTCACCCTGTGTTATAAGACCATCAGCATACTGTTTCTGAACCTCCATTACCTCCTGTTCAGCCTCTTTAATAAGTCTCGCCTTGCTCGATGGAATGTGCATGTCAGCCATACATATGGATATGCCTGAAAGGGTTGCCATCTCAAAGCCGAGTCTCTCCATCTTGTTCAAGAATTTAACTGTCTCTGTCTTGCCACCCTTCTGGTATATAAACTCTATAAGTTTATTCAGTTCCTTCTTTGTCATCTCCTTATTTATGAGCTCAAAGGGAACAAAGTCAGGCACTATCTCTTTAAAGATAACCCTTCCGACAGTTGTGTCCACAAGCTGCCCATTTATCCTTACCTTTATCTTTGCATGCTCTGAAACAACACCAGTATCAAAGGCATATCGAACCTCATCGGGGTCAGAAAAAATCTTTCCCTCACCCATTGCTCCCTTCTTCATCTTTGTAAGATAGTAAAGGCCAAGGACCATATCCTGCGTAGGACCCACAATAGGCTTGCCATTTGCGGGGCTCAGGAGGTTATTAACAGACATCATCAATACCCTTGCCTCTATCTGCGCCTCTATCGAGAGGGGAACATGAACAGCCATCTGGTCGCCATCAAAGTCAGCATTATAGGCTGTACAGACAAGCGGATGGAGTTTGATAGCCTTTCCTTCCACAAGCACTGGATCAAAGGCCTGAATTCCGAGTCTATGAAGTGTTGGTGCCCTGTTGAGAAGCACAGGATGTTCTGCTATGACCTCCTCGAGGGCATCCCATACCTCAGGTGTCTCCTTCTCAACAAGCCTCTTTGCCTGTTTTATTGTAGAGGCATATCCTTTCTCCTCAAGTTTTCCAAAGACAAAAGGCTTGAACAATTCAAGGGCCATCTTCTTTGGAAGCCCGCATTGATGAAGCATCAGTTCAGGCCCAACCACTATAACACTTCTACCAGAATAATCGACCCTCTTTCCAAGGAGATTCTGCCTGAATCTTCCCTGCTTACCCTTGATCATGTCACTGAGGGATTTAAGAGGTCTTTTGGTGGAGGCCTTAAGGACCTTTGCCCTCTTAGTGTTGTCGAAAAGGGCATCAACGGCCTCCTGTAGCATCCTCTTTTCGTTCTTGATTATCACGCTCGGTGCCCTTAGCTCCATAAGTCTTTTGAGCCTGTTATTCCTATTGATGATCCTTCTGTAGAGGTCATTAAGGTCTGATGTGGCAAATCTTCCTCCCTCGAGGGGTACAAGAGGCCTCAATTCAGGAGGAAGAACAGGAATAACCTCAAGGATCATCCATTCGGGTCTATTACCTGATTTTCTGAAGGCCTCTACAATCCTCAACCTCTTGGAAAGTTTTCTTTTTATTCCTGGTGAAGTCGTTTCCTTAATCTTTGCCTTCAGCTCAACACTCAGGGCATCAAGATCAATTCTTTTTAAAAGCTCTCTTATAGCCTCTGCACCCATGCCAGCCTTGAACCGTGTACCAAACTCCTGAACCTTTTTCTTATACTCCTCCTCTGTAAGGATCTCCTTCTCTTTAAGAGGTGTATCACCAGGGTCTATTACAATATAACTTTCATAATAGAGGACCCTCTCAAGCTGTCTTATGGTCATGTCGAGAAGAAGCCCGATCCTGCTCGGTACACCTCTGAGGAACCATACATGAGCAACAGGTGTGGCGAGCTCAATATGTCCCATCCTCTCCCGCCTGACCTTTGACTGTATAACCTCTACTCCACATTTGTCACAAACAATACCCCTGTGTTTCATCCTCTTATATTTACCACAGGCACACTCCCAGTCCTTGACAGGCCCAAATATCCTCTGATCAAAGAGCCCATCCTTCTCTGGCTTGAAGGTCCTGTAGTTTATGGTCTCTGGTTTTTTGACTTCACCATATGACCATTGCCTTATCTTTTCTGGTGATGCCAGTTTAATCCTTATGGCATCAAAATCTGATGGATTCTTTGGTTTCTGAAAAAGGGCATAGATGTCTTCCACTTTTTACTCTCCTTTCTTTTTCTTTTCTAAAAGTTCTACATCAAGGCAAAGGCTCTGAAGTTCCTTTATAAGAACATGGAAAGACTCTGGTATGCCTGGCTCAACAATTGGGTCACCTTTTACTATTGCCTCGTACATCCTTGCCCTTCCCTGTATATCATCACTCTTCACAGTCAGGAACTCCTGAAGTGAATAGGCTGCTCCATAAGCCTCAAGGGCCCAGACCTCCATCTCTCCGAGTCTCTGACCACCGAATTGAGCCTTTCCTCCAAGGGGCTGCTGTGTAACAAGAGAATAAGGTCCAATGGAACGGGCATGAATTTTATCATCTACAAGATGGTGAAGCTTCATCATATACATATAACCCACTGTAACAGGCCTCCTGAAAGGCTCCCCTGTCCTTCCATCATAAAGGGTAATCTGACCATTCTCGGGAAGTCCTGCCTTCTTAAGGAGATCCCTTATCTCATATTCCTTGGCTCCTTCAAAGACTGGAGATGCCACATGAAGACCAAGAGCTTTAGCTGCCCATCCGAGATGGGTTTCAAGGATCTGGCCTACATTCATCCTTGAAGGAACCCCGAGTGGATTGAGAACAATATCAACGGGTGTTCCATCGGGCAGGTAAGGCATATCCTCAACAGGAAGGACCATTGAGATAACTCCTTTGTTTCCATGTCTACCAGCCATCTTGTCTCCAACCTGAATCTTCCTCTTCATAGCAATATAGACCTTTACAATCTTATTAACACCTGGAGGCAACTCATCCCCTCTTTTTATTCGGTCAATCTTTTCATCATAAAGTCTCTCAAGTTCTCTTATCCTGATATTTGTCTCTTTATAAATAGCCTCAATCTCTTCCTGTATTTTCTCATCAGCAACCTTTATCTTTATAAGATAATCATTCTTTATCCTCTCAAGATGCTTTTCAGAGAGTTTCTTACCAGCTTCACAGATAAGTTCCTTTGTCTTCGGATCTCTCAGATCATCCTGAATCTTTTGACCGACCAGCAATCTTTTTATCCTGGCTGCCCTCTCCTCCTTGACAACCCTTATCTGATCCTCAAGGTCCCTTTGAAGCCTCCTGATCTCATCTTCTTCTATAGCCTTTGTCCTTGCATCTTTCTGAACACCCTTTCTTGTAAGAACCTTCACATCAATTACAGTTCCTTCTATACCAGGTGGCACATAAAGGGAACTCTCCTTTACTTCCTCAGCCTTCTCTCCAAAGATGGCCCTCAAAAGTCTTTCTTCAGGTGTAAGCTGTGTTTCACCCTTGGGTGTAATCTTACCAACAAGGATATCCCCTGGCTTTACCTCAGCACCTATTCTTATAATTCCGCTTTCATCAAGATTCTTTAAGGCCTCCTCACTCATATTAGGAATATCCCTTGTTATCTCTTCAGGCCCATATTTCGTATCCCTTGCCTCTATACTGAACTCTTCAAGATGAATTGATGTATAGACATCCTCAGAAACAAGTCTCTCGCTGATAAGAATGGCATCCTCAAAATTATAACCACCCCAGGGCATGAAGGCTACAAGAACATTCTTCCCGAGGGCAAGCTCTCCAAGATCAGTGGAGGAACTATCAGCTATTATGTCACCAGCCTCTACCACATCACCAGTCTTAACAATTGGCCTCTGGTTTATACAGGTATTCTGATTTGTCTTATAAAACTTTATAAGGTTGTAAATATCAAGACCACCACCAGCCACCCTGATCGTGATTCTTCTGGCATCCACACTTTCTACAACTCCTGACCTTTTTGCTATAACAACGGCCCCTGAATCTCTGGCTGCAACAGCCTCCATACCAGTTCCAACTATAGGTGCCTCAGGTATTATTAAAGGCACTGCCTGTCTCTGCATATTAGAACCCATAAGGGCCCTGTTTGCATCATCATTTTCAAGGAAAGGTATCAGAGAAGCTGAGACTCCAACGATCTGTTTCGGAGATACATCCATATACTGAACATCCTGAGGAGGCACCATCTTAAAGTCTCCTCCTACCCTCGCTGAGACTGCCTCACCAAGGAGATTCCCCTCGCTGTCTACAGGTGATGTAGCCTCTGCTATTATAACGTTTTCAGACTCCATTGCTGAAAGCCACACAACCTCATCCGTCACCTTTCCATTAACAACCTTTCTGTATGGTGCCTCAATAAAACCATACTCATTAATCCTTGCATATGTTGCAAGTGAGACAATCAATCCTATGTTTGGCCCTTCAGGAGTCTCAACAGGACAGATCCTTCCATAATGGGTGGGATGGACATCCCTGACCTCAAAACCAGCCCTCTCACGGGTAAGGCCACCAGGGCCAAGGGCCGAAAGTCTTCTCTTATGGGTAAGTTCTGAAAGGGGATTTGTCTGGTCCATGTACTGACTGAGCTGGCTTGAACCAAAAAACTCCTTTATTGCAGCTATAACAGGCTTTGCATTTAATATATCATGAGGCTCAAGTTCCTCAACCTCTGTTAGGGACATCCTTTCTTTTATAGTCCTTTCCATCCTCACGAGGCCTATTCTGAATTGATTTTCAAGAAGTTCTCCTATGCCCCGAACCCTCCTGTTTCCAAGATGGTCAATATCATCAACCTCTCCTTTACCCGTACGGAGAAGGAAAAGGTATCTCACTATCTCTATTATATCCCTGTCTGTAAGGACTGTCGTTGATATAGGAACATCGAGGCCCAGCCTCTTATTTATCTTTATCCTTCCAACAGAACTGAGGTCATATCTCTTGGGATCAAAAAATAAACCGTTAAAGAGCTCCTTTGCTGCCTCAAGTGTTGAGGGTTCACCTGGCCTGAGCCTCTTGTATATCTCTATAAGGGCCTCTTCCTGGGTCTTTACCCTGTCAGTAAGAAGGGTCTCTCTCAGGGATGAAAGATAATTAACATTATCTATATAAAGTAGTTCAAGTGTATCTATGCCAGCCCTGAGGATATGCTGAAAACGTTCCTCTGTGATCTCCTCATTGGTTCCGACTATAATCTCTCCAGTCTCGGGGTCTATTATATCCTTTATTGTTACCCTTCCAATTATCTCCCTTTCTGAAAGTTTTATCTTTTTAATACCCGCTGCCTCCATCTTCTTTACGGCATAGCGGGTTATCTTACTTCCTTCCTTTACTATAATCTCTTTTGTCTTCGGATCTACAATTTCATAAGAAGCCCTCGTCCCGACAAGAACATCTGAGACAAGTCTGTAATATCCATCCGCTTCGATCTTTATAATCTCTACTGGGTAATATACCTTCAACAACTCTTCATTGGAATACCCAAGGGCCTTTAAGACAATTGTAGCAGGCAGTCTTTTCCTTTTGTCTATCCTGACATAGAGGATATCCTTTGTGTCGAATTCAAAATCGAGCCACGAACCCCTTGAAGGTATAACCCTTGCTGTAAAGAGAGGCCTTCCACTCGTGTGGGTCTTTGTTTTGTCATGGCTGAAGAACACACCAGGAGAACGGTGAAGCTGACTGACAACAACCCTTTCGGTACCATTTATAATAAAACTTCCATGCTCAGTCATTAATGGTATCTCTCCAATAAAGACCTCTTGTTCCTTTGAGCTCTTCAGAACCTTCTTGCCCGATGGATCCATTTCCCAGAGGTTAAGCCTTACCTTGACCTTTATAGGTGCAGAGTAGTCTATCCCTTTTTCGAGGCATTCCCTTGGTGAATATTTTGGCTCGCCAATAGAATAATTTATAAACTCAAGGGATACCATCTCATTGTAATCTGTTATTGGAAAGACATCCTTAAAAGCTGCCTGAAGCCCTTTATTCTGCCTTTTATCAGGTGGAACATCCTTCTGCAGAAATTCCTCGAAAGACCTTTTTTGATACTCTATAAGATAAGGTACATCAAGAACTGTCTTTACCTTACCAAAGTTAAGTCTCTCTCTTAAAACCTTTGGCATAACTCTCCTCTCCGAGGTTTAAGACCTCTATATATATTGTGTCTTCTTAAATCTTTAATATGATAAGGCTGAAGCAAGAACCCAACCTTCAGGCTCTCATCTTCAGCCCCTTTGCCTGTCTGAAAATAACCTCTGCAAATAGGATATAGTTTATTTTATCTCTACCTTCGCTCCCTCTGCCTCGAGCTTTGCCTTTATGGCCTCTGCCTCTTCCTTTGAGATTCCCGTCTTTATAGGTTTGGGGGCTCCCTCAACAAGGTCCTTCGCTTCCTTGAGACCCAGTCCTGTAAGTTCCCTGACAACCTTAATGACATTAATCTTCTTATCACCCGCACTCGCAAGGATAACATCAAAACTTGTCTTTTCCTCTGCTGGTGCAGCAGCCGCTCCAGGTGCAGCAGCTCCAGGTGCTACTGCTGCCACAGCAACAGGTGCTGATGCCTTTACACCATATCTTTCTTCAAACTCCTTTATAAACTGAGAGAGTTCTAATACTGTCATATTGTCAATAAACTGAAAGACTTCTTCCTTTGTAATTGCCATCTTTAATATCCTCCTTTGAGGGACTTTGTCCCTCCAACTCCCTAATAATAGTGTAGTAGAGCAGTAGTTTTTAAAGGAAGAAATTTTTCCATACTATCCTATTGGTGGCGAAGTAATAGTCTGCTCTTCTGCTCTACTGCTCTCTTCAAAGGGGCAAAGCCCCTTTATTGTTGTTCCTTCTTTCTCTTTAATGCCTCAAGGGCATAAACAAGGTTTGCCACTGTTGCATTAAGCACAGAGGCAAGCTGTATCAATGGTTGAGCAAGGCCACCCACAAGCATTTCAAGTAGAATTTTCCTTGGTGGAAGCTTTGAGAGGGCCTTTAACTCCTCAGGTGAAAAAAGTCTTCCCTCAACAACAGAATTCTTGACCTTCAGTTTCTCGTTCTTTTCTGTAAATTCGAAAACCTTTTTCACCGCAAGCAGAGGGTCATCATATCCAATAGCAATACCAATCGGTCCTGTGTATTCCTCGGGCCTTAATATAGAAATAGGTGTGTCTTTTGCTGCAATCCTTGCCAGATTATTTTTAATAACCCTGTATTCCACAGAGGCACTTCTCAGAAGGTTCCTTAGCTCAGACATCTCAGCTACTGTCATACCCGTATAATCTGTAAAGACAACACTCTTTGCCCTGAGGAATTTGTCCCTCAATTCATTAATCACCTCTGCCTTCTTTTCCTTTTTCATCATCCCCCCTTTCCCAGAGACTAAATGTATCAGGTCGAAACCTGTCTCGGCGGGCAGGTTCTAAACCATTTAAGATAAACACCCGCTGTCTCTGACAAGATTTTTATCAGGCAATGCCCGACTTGATAACTTTATGCCTTCTTCAAAATACTATTAATATCTACTCTTATACCAGGCCCCATTGTTGATGAAATGGTAATCTTTTTAAGATATTTACCTTTACTTGATGCTGGTTTAGCCTTTAAGATAGAGGATACTATTGACCTTGCATTCTCTATAAGTTTAATATCATCGAAAGATACCTTTCCTACAGGGACATGAACTACTCCTCCCTTATCAGTGGCAAATTCGATCTTTCCAGCCTTCAATTCCTTCACAGCCTTTGCCACATCAAATGTTACTGTTCCTAATTTCGGATTCGGCATAAGTCCCCTCGGACCGAGTATCTTACCGAGCCTTCCCACAAGGCCCATTACATCTGGAGTTGCTACTGCCTTGTCAAAATCAAGCCATCCTTTCTGAATCTTTTCAACCAGGTCTTCTGCTCCCACATAGTCTGCACCAGCCTCCCTTGCCTCTTTTTCCTTTTCACCCTTGGCAAAGACAAGGACCCGCACAGATTTGCCTGTCCCATGGGGAAGAAGGACTGTGCCCCTTACCATCTGGTCACTCTTCTTTGGATCAACACCAAGATTTATGGCCATCTCTACTGTCTCATCAAATCTCGCATATCTACATTCCTTAAGGAGTTTTATTGCCTCCTCAATGGAATATTCCTTTGCTCTATCGATTTTTTGCTTTGCTGCCTCCATCTTTTTTCCCATTTCAAAACTCCTTTAAATTTTATGGAATTATATCCACACCCATGCTTCTGGCAGTACCTTTTACCATCTCTATTGCTGCCTCAAGTGACGGGGTGTTAAGGTCTGGTAACTTTGTCTTGGCAATCTCCCTCACCTGAGCCATTGTTATTCTGCCAACCTTCTCCTTATTAGGCACACCTGAACCCTTTATTATACCCGCTGCCTTTTTTATAAGCTCAGAGGTAGGTGGTGTCTTGGTAATAAATGTAAAGGACCTGTCATTGTAAATAGTAATAACCACAGGTACAATGGTATCACCCATTGCCTGGGTCTTTGCATTAAACTGTTTACAAAATTCCATTATATTGATACCATGAGGGCCAAGGGCAGGTCCAACAGGAGGAGCAGGATTTGCCTTACCCGCTGGTATCTGAAGCTTTACCTGGGCTACGATCTCTTTCTTAGCCATCTAAACCTCCTTCTCAACCTGTGAGAAGTTAAGCTCCACAGGTGTTTCTCTTCCAAATATCTTAACGATAACCTTTAATCTTCCATGATCCATATCGACCTCATCAACCTTACCAATAAAACCTGAAAAGGGACCATCTATTATTTTTACCTCATCACCTGTTACATACTGTGTCCTTACCCTTACAGGGCCTTTCTGAAGCTGTTGAACTATTACAGACACCTCTTCTTCAGAAAGGGGGACAGGCTTTGTTCCACCCACAAAACCCGTAACATGGGGTGTCTTTCTAACCAGATGCCAGGTCTCATCATTAAGTTCCATCTCAACAAGGATATAACCGGGATAAAATTTCTTGTCAATCTCCTTCTTTTTGGAACCCCGCCTTTCTATAACTCGCTCCGTTGGAATAAGTATATTTGTTATCTTATCCTTCAAACCCTTTTCTTCTGCCTTTTTTTCTATGGACTGTTTAACCTTATCCTCATACCCTGAATAGGTGTGAACTACATACCAGTTTTTTGCCATCTTATCTCAGTAACCTCTCAACTATCTTTGCTAATCCCACATCAACTATTCCAAGGAATATAGCAGCTATTATAACAGCTATAATAACAACCCAGGTGGAACCTATAAGTTCTTCTCTTGATGGAAAAACCACCTTTTTAAGTTCAAAGTTTACCTCTCTTAAAAATTCTTTTATCTTTTGTATCATCCTCTCTCCTCAATTATTTCTTATAAATTAAATGGCAGGCCAGGAGGGATTTGAACCCCCAACCCTCGGATTTGGAGTCCGATGCTCTAACCGTTAGAGCTACTGGCCTATGCCTTTGTCTCTTTATGAAGTGTATGGCGCTTGCAGTGCTTGCAATATTTCTTAAGCTGAAGTTTATCAGGTGTATTCTTCTTATTCTTTGTAGTAGAGTAATTCCTATTCTTGCACTCTGTACACTGTAAAAGGATAATCTCCCTCATTCCAGTATCTCCGTTACTACTCCTGCACCCACTGTCCTTCCACCTTCCCTTATGGCAAACCTCAGCTCCTTCTCAAGGGCTATGGGTGCTATAAGCTCAACCGTTAGGTTTACATTGTCACCAGG
>Ga0197143_1001435_pt1 | contig 20032 bp, 16 predicted proteins | sample GBS70_MetaG_FD_148603 | JGI IMG/M metagenome (GOLD analysis project Ga0197143, IMG submission 148603) | Sediment microbial communities from Great Boiling Springs, Gerlach, Nevada, United States - GBS 70_MetaG | ecosystem: Environmental > Aquatic > Thermal springs > Hot (42-90C) > Sediment...
TATTATATAGGGGAAATCCCCGGGCCTGTTTAAAATAGAGAAAATAAAAAGGAGGTGTTATATGAAAAGGAAAGGGTTTACATTAATAGAGTTGTTGGTAGTAGTGGCGATAATTGCGATTCTTGCTGCGATGCTTTTACCAGCATTAAGTAAGGCAAGGGAAAGGGCAAGAAGTGCGGTTTGTATGAATAATTTAAAACAGATTGGACTTGCTTTGTTAATGTACAGAAATGATTATGATGGTTATGTTTATCCTACAATTTATAAATATCAAAAATGCACATGGATGGGAATATTAGATGCTCTTTATCTTAGAGGAGGAAAAGGACGTTCAACTTGGGTTGGAGGACCGTGGGAATTTTATGATGTTGTTACTCCTGTATGGGCTTGTCCTACATTGTATCCAAAGATGTATAGAGACCTTCATTCACATATAGTATATCATCCTGAATATGGCTGTTACGCTGGAAATGCTCATCTTACAACAAAATGGGAGGTTCCTAGTGGTGAGGAAACAGGAATAAAAGAGTCAAAAATAAGAAATCCTCATAGAAAAGTTTATGTTTTAGAAAGAACACAACCAAGTACACCATTAACTATACTTTATTATTCAATTTATGGATATTCTTATTACAAATTTACTGGACATAGTGGAGGAAGCAATTTTTTATTTGTTGATGGACATGTTGAATGGATAAGGGGAGACCATCCAATCTGTTCAGATAGTGCTACTATTGCTGCTCCCTACTGGTTGCCTGATAGATAAAATAAATATAAAGTTAGAAGAAAGAGGAGGCAAAATGAAAAAAGATTTTATAATTATTTTCTTTTTATTTATTTCTTATCTTTTTAGTTTAGAATTTAAAACAGTTCCAACAGCAGATGGTACAGGGATTTTTAAAATAATAATTGAGACAGATTATATGATGGTTGAGATTAATTGTGGTTCAGGAGCAAGGATTGAAAAACTTATTGATAAAAAAATAGGGAAAAATATAGTTTACTGGGATGAAAAAGGATATGGTGGATTGCTTGATGATAGACATACTTTTACAAATGCACAGTATAAATCAAATGTAATAAAAAAAGAAAAAGAAGTGGTTTTAAGATGTGAAGCGAGTTCTACAGAAGGAATAAAAATAAAAAAAGAATTTATTTTTAAAGATAGAGAACCATTTTTTACTGTAAAATATACAATTTCAAACTATTCATATAAGCCATTTAGGTTTTGGATAAGAAATTTTGCCACACCCATGGGAAAGGAAAATACAGAAGAAAATATTTATTATTTCTGGCAGAATGAAAAATTCGTTTCAAAAATATTTCCTTCTGAATATCAAGAAAATATCTCTGATGGATGGTTTGCAATAATAAATAAAAAAGAGAAAACAGGATTTGGTTTTTGGAGTGAATATAATAAACTTGATAAATTTTACTTCTGGCAGGGAAGTAAAATATATCCAACATGTGAATTAATTTATAAAACAATCCCAGAAGGTAAAGAAATGGATGTTAATGTTATTTTTATTTTAATAAATGGGATGGAAAAAGTAGGAATGATAAATGAAAAAGGGGAAGTTAAGGAGGAAGAAATAAGACAGGTAGTTGAAAAGAGAGACGAAATTTTTAGGGATATAGTTGGATGGAAACCATTAGAAGAAATTTATAATCCCACAGAAGAGGAAAAAGGAAATGGATTTTTAGTATTATCAGATGAGGAAAAGGAGCCAAGAGAAAGATTAAAAAGAATTGAAATAGATTTAGGAAAAGAAGAAAAGGATTTTGTTCCATTGACAATTTTTGGTCTTGATGATGTAAGTGTTTCTTTATTTATTGAAGGTAAAGGAAAGGATTTGTGCAGTATATATACAGAGAAGGATTTTAAACTTATTTTAGGAAATAGCATTTCAGTTAATAAAGGAAATTTTGGGAGATTATGGTTATGTGTAAAATCTGAGAAAAAATCAAAAGGAAGTTATCCAATTACTCTTATTTTAAAGTCTGATAAAGGAGATGGGTTAAAACTTGAAGGAATTATTAATATATGGAATGTTTCTTTACCAGAAGAGAGAAATATTGGATTAAAACCATATGCATGGATAGTTTCACTTTCAGGAGAAGATATAGAAAAAGAAGAAATAAAGAAAAAACTTGAAGTTTTTCTTGATAATCTTTCAGAATTAAGGTGTAATGTTTGTGATTGGGCTTATGCACCATTTAATTTTCTTAAAAGAGTAAAAATAAAAGGAACAAAAAAAACACTTGAAGAGGCAGGTAAAAATAAAGAAATTTCTCTTGAATCTTTGCCTGAATTTGATTTTTCTTTTTATGACCCATGGATAGAAGGAGCGGTGAAAAGGGGAATGACACGACTTGAAATAAATGTTAGTTCTCAAAATGGATGGAGAGAAGGAGATTTTATTAAAGGATTATTCCCAGATAAAAATATAGACCCAAATAGTGAAGATGGTTGGAAAATAATTTCTCATCTTTATAAGGAGTTTAAAAAATATTGTCAGGAAAAGGGGATGAAAGAATTCTGGGCAAAAATAGATGATGAAATACCTCCTGAACACATACCTATTTGGAATGAAGGAGCAAAAAGATATAGGGGTATGGGATATAAAACATATACAACAATTACAGGAAGTTTGCCAAGAGATTCAAAATATTTAAATGAAATGAATCCATATAGTGATGGATGGCAAGTTGCATGGTCAAGCACAAAGATATTTTTTGATTTAACGAAAAAAGGATGGGGATTTGAAGAAGTATTTGAAGAAGTAAAAACAATATGGGGAAAATATACAAATGGAGGAGCAATAGATACATGGTGCACTTTAAAGCCATATTTTACAGGAGAAAAGGCGCCTGAAAAGATAGAAGGACTTACTTTATTTGCAGATGGTATTGAATTAAAAAGAAAAGGAGGAAGTGGCTGGGGAAATAAAGAAAGAAGTGTTTTTATGGAATGGGGAGGACATTTATATGTATCTTTACCTGAGGGTAAAAATCCAAATGAAGCGAAAATTGAGGCAAAATATAAAATAAGAAAACTGGATGAAAATACACAACCACTTGTTGAACTTGACCCTGATGATGAAATCTGGTTTTATGGAGGAGGTAATTTTACACAGAATTATTCTGAAGCAAGAAAATATGGATGGTTTACCTGTGCTATTGATGCTAAGGGATATGGATACTGGACTTACTGGTGGTGGCAACCCCAACATCGTCTTGTGTGGTATGATGAAAAAGAAAACAAAATAATAAATTCTCCTGCTTATGAGGGTTTAAGAGATGGAAATGAAGATGCTGAATATTTCCTTTTACTGATTAAAAAATTAAAAGAAAAAGGGATGGAAAAAGAAATAGAAAAAATAAAAAAATCATTATTTATTTCAGATACAGCACCTCTTAAATTAGAGGAAACAAAATATCAGATTTTTGTCTATGATACATTTAAAAATCCTTCATATCAAAAATTTAATACTGCAAAAAGAGAAATATTAAGACAGATTGAAAAACTTCAAAAATAAGGGGGTACATATGAAAAAAATTATTTTATTTGTTTTTTGGTCTTCTTTAGTTTTTTCACAGGATATTGCTGTTTGGGGATGGCGAACAAGTATATGGAGCAAGTTTTTTCAGAAAGAGTATAACTTAAAAGTTGAAATATTAAATTTGGATGAAAATGGAAGAATGCCTGTAAAAGAATTTAAAAAGTATAAACTTGTAATTCTCTGTCAGGGAAGTATAAAAGAAAAATTAAATGATGAAGAAATTGAAGAAGTTAAAAATTACCTTTCTTCAGGTGGAAAGATTTTGATTTTTTCAGGAACTATCAGTGCATTGTTTTCAAAAAATACTGCTTATGATATTGAAAGAGCAAACGAGATTATAGGTGCAAAAAGATATCTTTATGCAAAATTTAAAGGAGAAGTTATGGTAAAAAATTCTCCTTTGTTCAAGGATATAGAATTTGATGATTATCCGTGGTTATATGACCAGCCATCCCTGACAGATATTACAGATGGTAAAGTAATATTAGGAAATAAAGTAGGAGGGAAATTGGCAGCAAAAGTTTTAATAAATAAGGTAGAAAATGGTTTTTTGCTTTATATCTCTCCTGTTGCAATTGCTTATTATAAAGATGACTGGGATAAAGACCCTATTTCTCTAAATATGATAAAGTTTTTGAAAAATGTAATTAATATGTGTTTGAAAAATGAACCCAGTTTAGATGAAGTAATTAAATATACTTATAAAAAGAAAGAAAATCCATTTTTAATTAAGAATAAGACACCAAAAGTTATAGTGAAAGCAGGAGAAAATGAAAAAAAAATTGCAGAAGAATTTGTTAAGTTGTTGAATATTATAACTGGAAGTGAAATAACAGTGGAGAATGAAAGTAAAGAAAAGGATGTTTTTAATGTTTATATAGGAAGACACAAAGATTTAGAAAAGTTTAAAATTTCTTTTGAGAATTTACACCCTTACGGTTATTTTATAAAAATTATAGATAACAATTTAATAATCTCTGGAAAACTTCCTCAAGGAACAAGTTATGGGATATGGGATTTTTTTAAAAGATTTACAGGATATAGAGATTTTGGACATACAGAAATATACAAAATAATTCCAAAGTTTGAATATATTAAATTACCTGAAAAAATAGATATAAAAGAAGAACCTTCTTTTCTAACATGGACAAATGCTGGTTTTTATGGAGGAAATGGCAGTTTTTACAGATCCTGGAGGACAACACTTTTAGCATCTCATAATCTTTATAAAATTTTCCCACCAGAGAAATATGCTAAAACACATCCAGAATATTACCCTATGATAGGAGGAAAAAGATTTGTTCCACCTGAAAAAATGGATGGCACTTGGCAACCATGTGTGAGTAATCCAGAACTTATTCCTATTGTTATGGAATATGCAAAAGAATATTTTTTAAAAAACCCGCATATGATAGGACTTCCTGTTGGAGTTAATGATGGTGGTGGAGATTGTCAGTGTCCTGAATGTTTAAAACTGAAAGAGAAATATGGCAATCAATATATTCCTTTTTATAATGAAATTGCAAAAAATTTAAAGAAAGATTTTCCAGACAAACTTGTTAGTTTTATTGCCTATGGAAGAATATGCTCAGTTGTTCCTAAAAATATGAAACTTGAACCCAATATATATGTAGAAATAGCAAGTGGATTAAGAAATAATATGGAAGAATTTAAAAAGTGGAAAGAAGCAGGTGCTAAAAATATTGGTTTATATGATTATTTGTATGGGATAAGTGGTTATGTTGTTCCAAGACATTACCCCCATATTATAGGAAATGCCTTGAAAAAAGCATATAAAGAATATGGACTGAAAGGAGGATGGATAGAATCTTTTATCACTGTTTGGTTATATGATGGGCCAAAACAGTATGTCCTGAATGAACTTGCATGGGATATTAATAAGGATATAGATGAACTTCTAAATGACTATTTTTCAAATTTTTATAAAGAATCAGCAAAACCCATGAGAGAATTTTTTGATAGAATAGAAGAAATTTATGGAAGAAAAAAAGACCCATTACATCCTATAGATGACTGGCAGAATTTGACACAGTTTGATGAATATAAGTGGGAAGATTTAGATTATTTAGATAGAAAATTGAATGATGCAAAAAATTTAGCAAAAAGCCAAGATATTATAAATAAAATAAATCTTTTCTCAAAAATATGGGATTTAAGCAGATTATATATTGAGTCATATCTCCATTATAAAGATTTAAGAAATTTTAAAAAGATGCAAGACGAAAAAGAAATAAGTTTACTATTGGAGAAAAGTATTGATGGTTTAAAAAAATGGCAGGACATTGAGAATTATAAAATGACAGAAGACGAAGAAAAGAATATATTTGTAAATACAAACCTTGAAAAATTTATAAATCAGCAAACATTGAAAGTAAAACCATTTTTAGAAAACGAAATAGTAAGGGTTTTTTCTATTTTAACTGAATATCTTGAAAAAAAGTATGGATGGGAAAAGGCAAAAAATATGTTGTTAGAATTCTCTAAAAAATCAGAAGAAATTAAACCATATTTACTAAGTCAGATTTATATGAAAGAATGTGAAGAAAGTAAGAAAAATTTGATTGCAAATAGTGGTTTTGAACCTGATGAAAAAGAGGAAGAAATACCAGAAGAACAATTAAAAAAATTTGAATGGAAACAGATTTCAAAAAAATTAAAAGGATGGACAACATGGCATTTTCAACAATCTGTAACTACCTTCTATTGGGATAGAGAAGAAAAACATACTGGAAACTATTCATTTTCAATAAGAGAAAATCAAATAGCAGGTTGTTTACAAACAAGTATAAAAGTTGAACCTAATTGTATTTATAAACTTTCTTTCTGGGTAAAACAAAAGCCCCCTGACAAAGGAGGAAATTTAATGATAAGATGGATGGATAAAGAGGGATGGGCTGACCAGGGAGAGAAAAAAGCACCAAGAATAATAGTCCCTTATCCAGTAGAAAAAGAAAGTAAATGGAGAAAAGTAGATTTTATTTTTACATGCCCTGAAAATGTTACTACATGTGTTCCTTTATTTGGTGCTCCAAGGCAGGAGTCGGATGAAGGCATATGGTTTGATGATGTTGAAATGTATAAAATATATGACCCAAAATATTTTGAAAAAATGACTTTAAAATGAAATTAGATAAAAATTGTAAATTTGAAATAATAAATAATTTCGGAAATGAAGAAGAAGTTAAATACAGCATAAGATTTGTTAAAGATGCTTTTAAAAAAATAGGAATAAAGTTTACTGAAAAAAAATCTGACTTCAAAATAGAATTAATAAAAAATCCAAAAATAAAAAATGGTTTTAAAATAAATACTCTTTTACCTGAAAAAATAATTATCTCTTCAACTAATTCTGAAGGAATAAGATGTGGCTTATTTTATTTTCTTGAACTTCTTGGATTTAGATGGTTTTCTCCTGATAAAGATTTAATTTGTCCTAAACTTCCTTTAAAAATAAATAATATAAATAAAAAAATAACTCCTTCTTTTCCATATAGAGGGCTTCATATATGCGGGAAAAACCATTTTGATGAGAAAGTAGCAGAATGGATGAGTTTTTTAAAAATGAACAGGAAATTAACGCATCATGAAGAAATTAAAATTGTAGGTGATAAACTTAAAAAACTTGGTTTAAAACCAGACCTTACAGTTCATAGTTATAGTTTCTGGATACCTGATGAAAAATATTTTCAAAAACATCCTGAATGGTTTTCTCTTGTTGGTAATAAGAGAATAAAACAGAAAGAAGGCGGGCAACTCTGTCTTTCAAATAAAAAAATGAGAAATGAATTTTTCAAAAATATAATAAAATTTATAAAGAAAAATCCAGAAATTTCAGTTGTTGGTATATGTCCGAATGATGGATATGGTTGGTGTGAATGTGAAGATTGTAGGAAATTAGATGCTGAGAAGGATAAAAAAAATAATGATGTGAATGGAAGAATATATAATTTTGTCTCAGATATATGTGAAAGAGTAAAAAAAGTTCTTCCAGAAATTTTAATTGGTCATTATTCTTACAGTAATTTCAAGGATTTTTATCTTTTAGGAAAAATGCCTGATAACCTTATTATAAGTTTTACATTATCAAGATGTTTTAAACATTCAATAGATGATACAACCTGTCCCATTAACTATCATTTATATAAAAAATTACATGAAGCAAGAAAAAGAGTTAAACATATTTATGTTTATGAATATTACATTCATAACTGGGAAACTCTTCCCTCTCCTACCTGGAAAATTGTATATAAAGATATGAAGGCATATAAAAAAATAGGAATTGATGGTTTTTTAAGCGAAGTTACTGGTGTAAATACAGAAGTTTATAAAACAAATCATCTTCCATTATATATTGCTGGTAAACTCCTTTTTAATAATAAAGAAAATTTAGAAAATATTATAGATGATTATTGCAAAAAAAGATTTGGTCCTGCTTTTAATTTTATGAAATTGTATTTATATACATTACAAAAAGGGTTGGAAAAAATGGAAGGATGTTTTACTCACAAACCAGAGGAACTTAAAAAAATGCTAACCCCAGAAATTAGAAAAGAATGTAAAAAAATATTGAAAAAAGCGTATTTGAAAGTCAAAAAATTTAAGGTTTATAAAAAAGAGGTTAAGGAAGAGATAGAGATTTTTAATTATTTTGATTTTATTTTAAAAGAGAGAGAAAAATATAAAATTGCAGAACCAATTAAAATAAAAAAAGTAGATTCAATAAATTTAAATTTAAAGATAGATAAAAAATTTTTACTTCTGGATAAACTTTCTTTAATACCACCTCCAAAAAATAAAACATACTTTGAAATTTTTTCAAATGAGAAAGAAATTGGCTTTTTAATAGATTGTTATGAAGAAAATATGAAAGATATTTTAATATTAAAAGGTAATAGTTTATCTGAGGTATATGGAAGTGAAAATGTTGAAATATTTATATCAAATTCAAAAGATAGTGAGAAAATATATCATTTTTTAATAAATCCAGATGGTTATTTTTGTGTATCAGAATGTTATGGAAAAACATGGAACTGGTCATGGAAAGGAAATTTTGAAATAAAAACAAAAAAATTTTTAAATAAATGGAGAGTATTATTAAAAATTAATAGAAATACATTTGGAATAACAACATCTTTATTTTTTAACATTGTTAGAAATAGGCATGCTCAAAATAAATGGGAAATTACTGGTTTTCCTGAAGGTGGAGTTTTTTTTGACAAGAATCTTTATGTTGAGGGAGTTTTAGAGATATAATTTTAAAAATATTTGACTTTCAAAAAAAAGTTTTATATACTTTGAAATATGGGAAAATTTAATGTTGTTTTAAAGAAGAATTATTTGAGAAATTTCCTTTCATGGCGCTGATATCCTCTTTTTATATTAATTCTTTTTCTTTTTTCTTTCCAAATGGAGGAAAAAATGGAAGAAATTTTAAGGAAATTGTTGGAAAATAAAAATCTTACAGAAGATGAGACATATAATATTTTTAAAGAGATTATGGAGGGGAAAATTTCTTCTATTAAAGTTGCTGCTTTTCTTACTTTACTAAAAGTAAAAAAAGAGACATCGGAAGAAATAACTGGAGCGGTAAAATTATTAGAAGAAAAGATGGAAAGAATATTTTTGGACAAAGATATGATTTGTGATACGTGTGGAACAGGAGGTGATTATTCAGGGACTTTCAATATTTCAACTACAAGCGCAATAGTTGCTTCTGCCTGTGGTCTTGTTGTTGCAAAACATGGGAATAGGTCTATTACAAGTCCTTGTGGAAGTGCAGATGTTCTTGAATATCTTGGATATAAACTTGATATTGAGCCAGAAAAAAGTAAAAAAATTCTTGAAAAATATGGATTTGCCTTTTTATTTGCACCTTTATACCATAAAGCAATGAAGAATGTTGCAATAATAAGAAAAGAACTTGGATTTAGAACAATTTTTAATATTATTGGTCCTTTGTGTAATCCAGTATTTGCAAATTATCGTATAATGGGTGTTAATGAATATCGTCTTTTAAAAATAATTCCATATGTTTTTAAAAATTTAGGAATTAAAGGATATATCTTTCATTCAGAAGATGGACTTGATGAAATTACTCTTACTGGAAAAACATACATTGTGGAAGTGGATAAAGAAATAAAAGAATTTGAAATATATCCCGAAGATTTTGGTCTTAAAAGATGTAAACTTGAGGAGATAAAAGGGGGGAGTTTAAAAGATAATGCTGAAATTTTGTTGAATATAATTAAAGGTAAAGAAAAAGGAGCAAAATGTGATATCGTTTGTTTAAATACTTCTTTCCTTTTAAAAATATGTAAAGTGGTAAATAATGTTGAAGAGGGAATAAATCTTTGCAAGGATGTTATTAGTAAAGGGATTCCATATAATAAATTTAACGAAATTCTTGAGTTTATAAATAAATGAAAAAGATATTTCTATTTTTTTTTATTACATTCTTTTTCGTCCAAACAGAAAATATTGGAATTAATTTAAAGGAACAAGCAGTTATAGATTTTTTTAATTATCCAGATTTAAGTGAAGGAATTATAGATTTGCTTTATCTTACATTAGACAATTACTGGCATTTAGGTGAATATACAAAAATATTTCCTGTTATTTATTTAATTACAAAAATTAGACCAGATGATTTAAATGCTTATGCTCTTGGAGGATGGTTTCTTATAAATGGAATTGCTCCTAAATATAAAGGAAAGAAAAAAGAAGAAATTAAAAATTATGCAGTTGAATTTATGAAAAAAGGTATAAGTAAAAAGGTAGAAGATTATAGATTATATTGGGAGATAGCATATTTTTATTATAATGAAGGGGATTTTGACAAAGCAATTGAATATCTGCATAAGGCAGAAAATTATGAACATCCATATTATGTTGAAAATTTAAAAGCGCATATTTATATGAAAAAGGGAGAGATAGAAAAAGCAATTAATGAGTGGGAAAAAATTAAAGGAAAATATCCAGAAAGGAAAGAAATAGCAGAAAAATTTATAAAACAACTTAAAGAGAAAAAATGAATATACTTGAAAAAATAGTTGAAGAGAAAAAAAAGATTATAGAAGAAAGAAAAAAAATTGTGCCTCTGGTTGAATTAACAAGAAAAATGACAAATAAAAAAAATTTTAGTATATGTGAAAAATTAAAAAATGATTTTGGAGTTATTGCTGAAATTAAAAGGGCTTCTCCATCTGCAGGAATTATTAATAATGAGATAGATTTTAAAAAAATTGCGAAAATTTATGAAAAAAATGGTGTAAGTGGTATTTCTGTTTTAACATGTGAACCATATTTTAATGGTTCAATAAATGATTTGAAAATTGTAAAAGAGAACACTAAAATTCCTGTTTTGATGAAAGATTTTTTAATTGATGAATATCAGATTTATGAAGGTAAATTTTATGGTGCAGATTTTATTTTGTTGATTGTTAGAATATTGGATGACAAAAATATTAAAAAGTTTTTAAAAATTTGTGACGATTTAAATTTTGAAGTTCTTGTGGAGGTTTTCAATAAAGATGATTTGAATAGATGTTTTGATTTAATAAGTGACTGGAGAAATAGAATTCTTGGAATAAATAATAGAGACCTTGAAACACTTAAAGTTGATATAAAAAATACTTTTAATTTGATTAAATTTGTCCCAGTTGATAAAATAATTGTCATTAGTGAAAGTGGAATAAAAAATAAAGAGGAAGTTATTGAATTGAAAAAACTTGGAGTTAAAGGAGTTTTGGTGGGAGAAGGTATTTTAAAGAGTAAAAATATAGAGGAAAAGATAAAAGAATTTTTGATTTAAAAAGGAAAGAAAAATGGAAGAAAATAAAATTTATCTAAGTGAAAAAGAAATTCCACAAGCATGGTATAATATTCTTCCTGATCTACCTGAACCATTACCACCTGTTATTCATCCAAAAACAAAAAAACCAGTAAAACCAGAAGATTTAGCACCTATTTTCCCTATGTCTTTAATTATGCAGGAATTTTCACCTAAAAAGTGGATTGAAATTCCGGATGAAGTTTTAAATGCATATAAAATTTATAGACCGACTCCATTACATAGAGCAAGAAATCTTGAAAAAGCATTAAAAACCAAAGCGAGGATTTATTTTAAAAATGAATCTGTTTCTCCTCCTGGTTCTCACAAACCCAATACAGCGATACCACAGGCATATTATAATAAAATTGAAGGTGTTAAAAGACTTACAACAGAAACAGGAGCAGGCCAATGGGGAAGTGCTCTTGCTTTTGCGTGTAAAATATTTGGACTTGAATGTATAATTTTTATGGTTAAGGTTTCATATTATCAAAAACCATACAGAAGATTACTTGCTCAATCTTGGGGGGCAACAATGTACCCTTCACCTTCTGATAAAACAGAATTTGGTAGAAAAATATTGGAAAAGGAACCTGATTCACCAGGTAGTTTAGGCATAGCAATTTCAGAAGCAATTGAGTTTGCGATTAAAAATGAGGATACAAAGTATTCCCTTGGGAGTGTCTTAAATCATGTTTTGCTTCATCAAACAATAGTAGGCCTTGAAACAAAAAAACAACTTGAATTAATAGATGAAAAGCCAGATGTTTTAATTGGTTGTGTTGGTGGAGGAAGTAATTTTGGAGGATTTATAATTCCATTTATTCCAGATAAATTGAAAGGCAAAAATATAAGATTTATTGCAGTAGAACCAAAGGCATGTCCAACTTTGACAAAAGGAGTTTATAGATATGATTTTGGAGATACTGCATGTACAACACCACTTCTTAAAATGTATACACTTGGCCACAATTTTATTCCACCGGGTATTCATGCAGGTGGATTAAGATATCATGGAGACGCACCACTTTTATGTCATCTTGTGAAACTTGGTCTTGTTGAAGCAAGAGCATATTACCAAAGAGAATGTTTCCAAGCAGGAATTCTTTTTGCCCAAACAGAAGGATTTTTACCTGCACCTGAAACAACACATGCAATAAAAGCAGTAATTGATGAAGCTAAGGATGCTCCTGAAGGAAAAGTTATTGTCTATAATCATTCTGGTCATGGATATTTTGATTTATCTGCTTATGAGGCATATTTTGAAGGGGAACTTGAGGATTTTGAATATCCAGAAGAAAAAATAAAGAAGGCATTAAAAGATTTACCAGATATAGAATGATTGAAATAAAAATATGTGGATTTAAAAGGAGAAAGGATATAATAGATGCGATTTCTGTAGGAATTAAATGGATAGGATTAAATTTTTATGAGAAAAGTCCACGATTTGTAAGTGAAAAAGAGGCAGAAATATTAGTTAATGATTTGCCAGAAGATATTAAAAAAATCGGTTTATTTGTCAATCCAGATGAAAAAAGTTTATTTGAAATTGTTAAAAAATTAAAAATTAATGGGATTCAATTACATGGAAATGAACCCCCTGCCCTTCTTGAAAAGTTTAAAGAAAATTTTCCTGAGAAAATTTTAATTAAGACAATACATGTTAAGGATAAAGAAGATATTACAAAAAAAATGAGAAAATATAAAAAGGCAGATTTCTTCTTACTTGATAGATATGAGGAAAATTTATATGGAGGAACAGGAAAAAGATTTGAAGATAGAGTGATTGAAAATCTAAATTTACCCTGGAATAAGATTTTCATTGCAGGTGGAATTACACCTGAAAATGTGAAGGATGTGATAAAAAAATTTAAACCATTTGGTATTGATGTTGCTTCAGGAGTTGAAATCGCCCCTGGGATAAAAGATATTAAAAAAATAAAAAAATTAATAGAAGAACTTAAAAATGTTACCTGACAAAAAAGGAAAATTTGGTATATTTGGAGGAAGATTTGCACCTGAAACATTAATTGAACCACTTGAAGAACTTGAAATAAATTATAAAAAGATATCAAAATCAAAAGAATTTAAGAAGAATCTTAATTATCTATTGAAAAATTATGCAGGTAGACCCACTCCTTTATATTTTGCAAAGAATTTTAGTGATTATCTTGGATTCAAAGTATATCTTAAAAGGGAGGATTTGGCATTTACTGGAGCGCATAAAATAAATAATACTCTTGGGCAGGTTCTTCTTGCAAAAATGATGGGGAAAACAAGAATAATTGCAGAGACAGGCGCAGGTCAGCATGGAGTGGCAACTGCAACTGCTTCTGCTTTATTGAAAATGAAATGTGTTATTTATATGGGTGAAATAGATGTTGAAAGGCAAAAATTAAATGTTTATAGAATGAAATTGCTTGGTGCAGAAGTTATACCTGTAAAAAGTGGGAGTAAAACATTAAAAGATGCAATAAATGAAGCAATGAGGGACTGGATAGCAAATTTTAGAAATACTCATTATGTAATTGGTTCTGTTGTTGGTCCTCATCCGTATCCCATGATAGTTAGAGATTTTCAGTCAATTATAGGTAAGGAAACGAAAAGACAAATACTAAAATATGAAAAAAGATTACCAGATTACCTTATTGCATGTGTTGGTGGAGGAAGTAATAGTATTGGTCTTTTTCATCCATTTTACAAATATAAAGAGGTAAAATTTATTGGAGTTGAAGCAGGAGGAGAAGGAATAAATACAGACAAACATTCAGCAACTCTTTCAAAAGGAGAAAAAGGAGTTCTACATGGTAGTTTTTCATATGTCTTACAGGATAATTATGGACAAATAAAAATAACTCACTCAATTTCAGCAGGTCTTGATTATCCAGGTGTTGGACCAGAACATTCATTTTATAAAGAAACAGGAAGGGCTGAATATTATGCAGTCAATGATAATGTTGCATTAGAAGGTTTTCATATTTTAAGCGAAATTGAAGGAATAATACCTGCTTTAGAACCAGCACATGCAATTGGATGGTTAGTTGAAAATAAAAATAGATTTAAAAAAGATGATATTGTTATTATTTGTCTTTCAGGTAGAGGTGATAAAGATGTAGTTGAAGTTGCAAAAATAGAAGGAGAAATATGACTGAGATAGAAAAAAAATTTAATGAATTGAAGAAAAAAAATGAAAAAGCATTAATATTATATTTTACCGCTGGATTTCCTTCTTTTGAAAAGTCAATAAAAATAATAAAAAGAAGTATTGAAAAGGGAGCAGATATAATTGAAATTGGAATACCTTTCTCAGATCCTATTGCAGATGGACCTATAATTCAATATACATCTTCAAAAGCACTTGAAAATGGAATAAATGTTGATGATTGTTTTGAAATCGCAAAAATATTAAAAAAAGAGAAAGATATTCCCTATCTTTTTATGACCTATTTTAATCCTGTTTATAAATATGGAATTGAAAGATTTACTGATAGATGTGTTGAATGTGGAATTTCCGGTTTAATTATTCCGGATTTGCCTTATGAAGAAAGTTTTGAAATTTTAAAAATTCTTAAAGAGAGGAACTTAAATTTAATTTACTTTTTAACACCATTTACATCTGAAAAAAGGATGAGAAAAATAATAAGAAAGGCAAATGGCTTTATATATTTTATAAGTGTTGCAGGAGTAACAGGACCAAGAGAAGAAATAGATATTGAAACAATTAATTCATTGAAAAAAGTAAAAAAAATGGTAAAAGTTCCTATTGCACTTGGCTTTGGAATTTCAAATAGAAAACAAATAAGAGAGATAAAAGGATATGTTGATGGTATAATTGTTGGCAGTTTCTTTTTAAAAAAAATAATAGATGGCCAAATAGATAATATTGAAAATTTAATTTCTGAATTCAAGGAAGAATTGAAAACTTAAATTTATTCTTAAAGTTTTTAAAAAAGAAGGAAGAATTTTATGTATAGAATAGGGAAAGAAGAAGTAAAAGTTGTTGAAAGGGTAATAAAGAGTAAGGGGTTTTTTAGGGTAAAGAAAGGATTTAGTGAATGTGATAAATTTGAGAAAGAATGGGCAAAAAATAGGTAGAAAATATGCTTTACTTATGAATGGTGGAGAAACTGCCGCTTTAATGTGAGGACTTGTGGGCTTGGTATAGGACATACTGATGAAGTTTTAATTCCTTCTTATACTTTCATGGCAACTGCAACTGCTGTTTTACTTGTAGGAGCAATTCCTGTTGTTGAATAGATGAAACATGCACAATGGATCCAATAGATATGGAAAAGAAAATAACAAAGGATACAAAAGCAGTTATTCTAGTTCATATGGTTGGGTTTCCATGTAAGATTGATAAAATAAGGCGCATATAGTTTTAATTATTTCAAAATAATAAGTTGTGGTATTTTAAGTAAAACAACTTTTGGTGATTCTTTATCTGAACCTGAGAGTAGAAATTTTCTAATTGCGGAATAAATCCAAATTATCCTGAAATAATTAAAAAGGACTTAAAAACTTATACATGGGGTGGAAGTATTTAGATTGGAGTAGAAGAGGTAAAAAAACTTAAAAAATATAAAAATTTAATTTTAGGACATTCAATTCATAGTGATTGGGGAAAAAGCATTGAATTTGTTAAAAATTATGAAAATGTTTATCTTGAACTAACTGCTATAGCAGATGAGAGAAGAATTATTGAAATGTTTGTTGAAAAAATTGTAGCAGATAGAATTCTTTTTAGCACTGACTTTCTATGGTTTAATCATCATTATTATATAGATGCAGTTTCGGGTTCAGAAATTTTGAAAGAAGATTGTAAGAAAATTTTTTATTTAAATACTGCTTAAATTTTGAAAATTTCTATTGAAAATCTTATAAGTTAAGAAATCCAAAATAAGGGTCTATTTTTTAACATCAAAAAGCAAAATTTTAGATTTTGAAGTTTATGAAAAAATGTACAAGAAACCTTTACTTGACTTTTAGTTACTTTTGTCTATAAAAATAAAATTAGAAAGTTGTTATTGTCTTTTCTGTTATTTATTATTTTCGCTAATTTGACTAAATTTTTAATTGGATGTTAAAATCATAAAAAGGAAAAATATGAAAAAATTTTTTAGATTTATTAAAAAGTTCATAATATTTGTTTTAGTATTTGGAATTTTTGGAAGTGGGTGGTTTTATTATAATAAGTATAAAACAGAAAAAATGAAAAAACTTTCTGAGGAAGAAAGAAGGAGGCGGGAAGAATTTGAGAAAGAAAAAAGAAGGAGAGAAATTGAGGAGAAGAAAAGAATGTTTGAAGAATATGTTTATGAGATTGAAAAATACTATAAAGAGAAGAAAGATTATAAAAAAACTAGTGAATTGATAGATGAAGCACTTACAATAGCAAAACAATATAATTTTCCAGTGGATAAAATAAATCAAATTTTACATCAAATGGAAATAGAAATATATTTATCAAAACTTAAGAAACTTGAAAAGGAAAACGAGGATATTTATAAATATCTTTATGTGAGAAGTGAAATTGGAAAAATTCCATCATGGAAAGAGATTCTGCCTTTAAAAAATAAAATAATTAATAAAACATACGAAAATGAATACAGGGTAAAACTTATTATTGCTAAAAATGCTGTAAATGAAGGGAAAGAAGGAAGTGAGCCAGATTATAATTATTTTTTAAGTAAAAAAATCTATTTAGATGCGAAAGAATTGAGATTGAGTAAAGGGATAGAAAAAGACAAAATTGAAGATGAAATTGAAAAAGGTCAAAATGAACTATATTTTGCCTCTGATAATCTTTATAGAAATACCATTCCAACAGCACTTTACTAAAAAATGAAAAAGAATATTAATCTTGGAGTTATTGGATGTGGAACTGTTGGCTCAAGTTTTATAAGAGAGTTTATTTCAAAGAAAGAAATAATAAAAGAAAAAATTGGTATTGAAATAAATATTGTAAAAGTTTTTGACAAAGATAGAAATAAATTAAAAACTTTTAAAAATATTGCTGCGGAAAGTCCTGATGAAATAATATATGATAATGAAATAGATATAGTTGTTGAACTTATAGGAGGAACTGATTACGCTTATGAATTTGTGAAAAAGTCAATTGAAAATAAAAAATCTGTTGTGACAGCAAATAAAGCACTAATATCAAAATATGGAGAGGAAATATTTAATTTAGCAAAAGAAAAAAATGTATATATTGGATTTGAAGCAAGTGTTGCTGGTGCAATTCCGATTATAAAATCATTAAAGGAAAGTTTTATAGGAAATAAAATTACAAAAATATTTGGAATTTTGAATGGAACAACAAATTATATACTTTCAGAAATGTTTTATAAAAAAATTAAATTCAACGAAGCCCTTGATATAACTAAAAAACTTGGTTATGCTGAGGCAAATCCTAAACTTGATATTTGTGGACTTGATACAGCGCATAAAATTTTAATTCTTTCATACATATGTTTTGGAAATTTTTTTTCAATTGATAAAATCAATGTAGAAGGAATTGAAAAAATAGAACCTGTTGATATAACTTATGCAGATGAGTTTGGATATAGGATTAAATTACTTGGGATTTGTAAAAAAGAAGGAAATAATATTGAAATAAGAGTTCACCCTACTCTGCTACCTAAAAATCATCTTTTATCTCTTGTTGAGGGTGTTAACAATGCCATTTATGTTGAAGGTGATTTAATAGGAAAAGCACTTTTTTATGGCGAGGGTGCAGGTGGAAAGGCAGCAAGTAGTTCTGTAATAAGTGATGTTGTTGATATAAGTAAAAAGATAGTTTCTAAAAACTATATAACGGAAAATTTTATCTCTTATGAAAAAAATTATTTAAAGCCATTTGATGAAATTGAAACAAAATATTATTTTAGATTTACTGCAATTGATAAACCAGGCGTTCTTGCAAAAATATCAAAAATTCTTGGAGATTACAATATAAGTATTTCTTCTGTAATTCAAAAAAAAGACAACCCCCAAAAAGCAGTTCCAATAATAATGTTAACTCATATGGCAAAAGAAAAAAATGTTAAAAAGGCGATAGAAAAAATTAATACACTTGATGTTATAAAAAAAGAAACTATAATGCTTCGTGTTGAGGAATCTCTTTTTTAATTAGGATTTAAAAAAAATAAATCTAATGAGAAAAGCAAGAGCAACAATAATAATAACTGGATTTAGTTCTTTAAATCTTGCTGTTAATAATTTTAAAAAGAAGTAAGAAATAAATCCCAAAGCCATTCCTTCAGCAATATTATAAGTAAAAGGAATACCTATGAAAGATAAAAATGCAGGAATTGATTCTGTTGGGTCTTCCCATTTTATTTTAAACATTACTTTCATCATTAAAAAACCAACAATTATTAAAGCGGGTGAGGTTACAGGATACAATATTATCCCTGTCTGTGTTTCTATCCCTGTTCCAATCATTTTTATAAATGGATAAAAGAAAAGAGAAATAAGAAAAAGCATTGCTGTAATTACTGAGGCAAACCCTGTTTTCCCTCCAACAGAAATACCTGCAGAACTTTCAATATAACTTGTAACTGTGCTTGTTCCTAAAACTGCTCCAACTACAGTTCCAATCGCATCTGATAAAAGAATCCTTTCTGCTCTTGGTAATTTTCCATTTTTAATAAATCCTCCTGCTTGGCCTACTCCAATTGCTGTTCCAACAGTATCAAATATATCCATAAATAGAAAAACAAATATGATTGTAAATAATCCTTCTTTTAAAGCACCTATAATATCAAGTTTCATAAATGTAGGAGAAATTGAGGGAATTTTACCAATAATTCCTTGATATTTAATAACTCCCATTGAAATTCCTATTATAGATGTTAAAATCATTCCAACAAGTATATTACCTTTTATTTTTAGAGACATTAAGGTTGCTATTATTAAAAGACCAATTATTGAGAGGATAACTTCTTTTTGTAATAAATTTCCCATTGTTAAAACAACGCCTCCTTTTTGAACTATTCCACTTTGTATAAATCCAATAAATGCTATAAATAGACCTATACCTCCTGCAATTCCACATTGAAGAGATTCAGGAACAGAATCAATCAATCTTTCTCTAACTTTCCATATAGACAAAATCATAAATAAAATTCCTTCAATAAAAATCGCTCCAAGAACTTTTTGCCAAATAATTCCCATACCAAGTATAACAGTAAAAACAAAATAGAAATTTTCACCCATTCCAGGAGCAAGAGCGATTGGATAATTTGCATAAAGTCCCATAATTAATGTAGCAATGGCAGAAGATAGACACGTTGCAACCATAACCGCTCCAAAATCCATCCCACCTTGGGATAAAATAGATGGTTGAACAAAAATAATATAAGCCATTGTCATAAAAGTAGTTATTCCGGCAATTACTTCTGTCTTTATATCTGTTTTATTTTCATTAAATTTAAAATATTTTGAAATTTTTTTTACCATTTTTCCCAATGTATAATTTCTTTAAGGTCTCTTTTTTTTGGTTTTGGCTCTTCATTTGGATAGCCAATTGATATTAAACTTACAAGTTTATATCCTTCAGGAACTCCAAGCAATTCTCTGATTTTTTCTGCATAAAATTTTTTATCACCAGCAA
>Ga0197143_1001436_pt1 | contig 20032 bp, 20 predicted proteins | sample GBS70_MetaG_FD_148603 | JGI IMG/M metagenome (GOLD analysis project Ga0197143, IMG submission 148603) | Sediment microbial communities from Great Boiling Springs, Gerlach, Nevada, United States - GBS 70_MetaG | ecosystem: Environmental > Aquatic > Thermal springs > Hot (42-90C) > Sediment...
GATACCTACCAATACCCCAAATAATGAGCCCACTTGTAGCCGAGAGTATGAGGAATATGAATATGACCGATGCTATAACATTACCTATACCTCTACTTGACCCTCCAGTAGCCGCCAACCACATTCCCCCTCTGAGACGAAACAAACACAGTCGCGACATCCCCTCTACTATAAGGTGGTGTTGAAACCGTCACGCTACCGCTCACACCGAGCCCAAGCCTCAAAGGAGGCTCAACAGATATACGCGTACCATTAAAGTATACTGCATCTATAGTAACCGGAACCACACCCACATTCCTCACATAAACCGTAACCTTACTCTCACCAGGCTTGAAGACCACGTGTTCAACAACAAACCTCTCCCTCACCCTATCCAAGTCAGCAGATATAGCAGCCTGATACTCACCTTGGGACGAGGTAATCATACCCAACCCCCAGTACATAACAGCACCAGCAAGCGAAGTTATGACCAGAGCCATAACTACGACCGAAATTATGTAGCTCACACCCCTCCTACGCACACCACTCTTAGCCGCAGAATATACACCAGCCCCCCCTCTCTTCATTCAAGGGCCACCCCTAGCCACAAAGTACCCTTCATAAAATACACCAGAGGCGGTGACGATGCGCACAAGGTAAGTCTGCCTAGCCTCCCAATCATACCTCACAAGCATCTTAGCGATCTGCTTAGGCTGAACCACTACGCTACTCGGCATAGCCTCAGCAGCCTCACCATTAACATAAACCCGATCCACAACAGACGGCACAGACCCAGAGTTCGCGATGAAAAGTATAAGTCCACGCCCAGACCAACCCTCCTCAGCGAGATCCGTATCAAAAGCAACATCAACTATAACAGGCGCCTCACCAACCCTCAAACCCTCTTTAATGAGCACCTCAGAGTAACCCATCTGAGACAACGAAGCTAGAGCAGCACCCCAACCCAGTATGAAGGCTGCTAAAGTAACCGCAGCGGCTGTCAATATGAGCGCGCCAATGATGTCAGAGTGCCCCTTACGCAACTAAACCACCTTCCAATACCCAGAAACCACACAACCCCTAGATGAGACGACACTAACCAGATGTGCAACACCCTCATCTACAGCGTAGTTTAATGTCACCCTAACCCAACCAGCCTGCAGATAGTTTAAGGTTAGGTTAGCAGACCCCGTAGAGGTCACAGCATTCATAGCCTCCCTATGATCGACAAGAATCTTCGAAACCGTAACAGGAACAGGCCCATAATTCCTAACATACACGGTTATATTTGTATGTGAGGGGGCTACAGCAAACACAACCCTCTCAACAACAAACCTTTCGACAACAACACCACGCCTCTCACCCAAAGCATAACCCCAACTATCCACACTCCAAGCACTCTGAGCATACCCCCAATACGCAACGGGAGCAGCCAAAGCCACAGTAAGAAGCGTAACCACAAGCACAGTAGCCATATAGCTTACACCAACCCCACCCCTCCACCTAAAAAAGCATAAACTAACTCTCTGGAAGAAGGCTCTCAAAGCCCTCAAAAACGTAGAGATGTTAAGAACCATCCTACTCTCTTTCCATCAACCGAATATATGAATATTTCGAGAATACATAACGGCCTTCGCCTAACGAAAAGGAGAAATACGGTTAGCCAGAGTAAGAAAGCAGACCACTCTCGTCTTAACCCTGCATAAACGATGAAGGCGCTCTAAATGGAAAAGAAAAGGAGTTATGGTAAATCATGCGCTATGAACCGCCGAACATATAGGGTCAATCACAGAACACCTACTCAGCCAAGCTAACACATCAATGAAGCCTTCTCCACTAGATTACCTTGAATGTTAGGGTTATACTCTCTGCTAAAGGTGTTGGGGTAGACCAGTCGTCCCAAACCATTATCGAAGCTGTGTAGTCGCCTCTTGTGGTTATAACGGTGCCGATCGAGTGTCTAACCGTCTGCCCCACCTCTATCGCCGACTCTATCCAACCTATGAATACCACACGAGCACTTCTATCTGTAATCTGCACAACACAGATGTATTTATGCGGTATTATGTCGTTATTCTTTAAGTTAGCTGAGATCTGAACCTGCTGCCCACGCAGAAAGGTCGATGTAGGGTTACCTAGCGCGTCAAAAGTCCCTACATCAGAAACTTTGAAGGTGTTCAAGCCAAGCCTACCTATCTTAAATGTTGTATGGTTTGAAACACCCCAGTATGACACAGTGACGTTATACACCCCTGCTTCATCATACGGATATACCAGCTGCTGCATACTATAGGAGCCATCTGCGCTGACTTCTGCATCAAACTCAGCCCACAGCCCGCCAGACGGACCTATAATCTTAACCTTCACTGGGCCAGAGACCACAAACGGGACTCTACCAGTTAGGTTAAAAAGCTCACCAGGCCTTAAAGTGCGTGGAGCAACTTCTACGTTGACATACAACCCTACAAAAAAGTCTGCAGACGACTCGACCAAGTTCCCGTAGTTCGCTATGACCGTCCAACGGCCCTTATCTTCAGGCTTCACTCTGTAGATGTCTGCATATCTAAAGCTACCATTGGGGAGAGGCGTAACCTGAGCAACAGCCTTTATCGTGTCAAGATGCTTAAGACATATAGTCACAGGAAAATCCGGAAGGTAGGGTGAAACCTTACCTGAAACAGATATTGTTTCATTTGTAAGATAAACGGACTTATCTGACATAATGGTCACATTCGGCCTAATACGAACCTGAAATCTCACCTCAGCCAGATAGCCAGCATATAAACCCATAACCCTATATGTGCCGGTCAGATCCATCTCAGATACGCTCCCAAGAACAGCTCCATAATTCCCCTTCACATCAGGTGTCACAAGGGTTCTGACCCACACCTTGCCGAGCGGGTTTAAGACTGTGATATTAACACGCTCACCGGGAATCACCTGCTCAACTGCACCGTAAACATACACCATCTCCCCCGTGTTGTAGGAGGGTTTGTCGGTGAATATGGTTATAGGCTTCGTAGCGAATGCAAAGTTTGACGTAAACGAGGACAGTAATAGTAGAGCCAAAGCCGACGACAAAATCAGCTTACTAAACCTTAGCGTCTTCATCCCAACCTAGTTTCCCACCACATATGATAAATAGTTAACTCTTATGATGACACTTGAGCTACTTATGGGAAGATCACCAGAGTATCAGTGTGAGGATAAAAGGCTTAAGCCGTATGACTGCTAAATCATCTCCTCCTCAACCTTCGGAACTACCCTCCTTCTTATCCTAAAGAATATTATGGCTCCTATGATTGATGCAACTACGGCTGCCGTGACCCAAATCAGAAATGGGGGGCTCTCAGAGGGTGTTGTAACCAGCTGCTGTACCTCTTTAACGGTAATTTTAATAGATGTCTTTACTGGGGTGTAGCCCTCCTTCTTCACACTCACCTCGATTTCAGCCGAACCGGGTGTGTTAGAGAAGAAGACCGCCTTACCTTTACCCTCTCTGTCGGTCAAGCTTGCTGTCTGGGCTAAGCTCCCTAGGTTAGTTGACCAGATGATCGATGCCCCTTCAACAGGACTTCCGTCGCTGGTTGTGGTAACTGTGAGCGTAATCGGCTCACCGACTTCAACGTTCTTCTTCTCTGCATCGAGCACAGCCTTCATGAGCAACGGTTTAACGTCAAATATTATACTCTTGGTTACTGCTGTGTAGCCAACCTTGCTCACAGAAACTGTTAGTGTTATGTTTCCTTCTGCGACTGGTTGGTAATATGCGGAGGCGTAGCCCATATGATCGGTTAATTCGCTCTTGTTTAGAAGCTGAGGTTTTGTAACGCTCCAAAGGACCGTTGCATCTTCTACTGGTTTACCAAAACACTTCACATACACCTCCACTAAGGTTGGTTGGAGCGCCTTTACTGTTACACGTCCTGCAGCGAGCGGGGGCTGTGTGTATAGCTCAAGGGTTAGGGGAGCGAGAACCGTCTTTATCGTAGCTGAACCCTTGGTCAAGCCTGATTGCATCGCCGTGATCGTAGTTTCACCTGGCAGCCCAGTCGCATAGAACCTAGCTTTTGTGTATGTGCTACCCGCCTTTAATGTAACCTTTTCGTCCACATATCCGATAGAGCTTGCTGACGATGAGAGTATCACCGTTATATCTGAGCGCGCCTTTGACGGAACACCTGCTGCATCCTGAAGCTGGATAACTATCGTCTCATACGCCCCAGGTAGTGCGTGTAATGTGCTCGGCGCGGTGTAAACGGCGAGGTGAGTAGGCGCTGGGCTCACTGTATATATAGTCGTAACCGCTGAGACATACCCTATCGCTGTAGCTGTAATGTTAGTTGCACCCGCTGTGTAAGTTGTGTTGAAAGATGCTACTGCGTAGGTTCTGCCAGCACCTATGGTAACCGTCTTGCTAACCTCTCCGATGTCGGTCCTTGAGGATGCTAGCGTGACGCTAACGTTGGTCGGCGCTCTAGCTGGAAGCCCATTTACATCTTGAAGCTCTACTATTATGGAGTCATATGAACCCCCATCTGCAGGCAGAAGAGGCGGTGCAGCTCTTAACGCCAACCTATAGGGCACTGTGCCTACCACAGTGAGCTGCGCAGACGCTGCTTCAAAGTTTTGGGCTGAGGCTGTTATAATCGTCGAGCCAGGTAGGAGGGTGGAAGTGAAGCCCGCTAGCTGTGGTTCACCACCTCTCATTTTGACACTTGCATTAACCAAGCCTATGCTAGTGTCTGAGGATGTGAGCTGGATGGTGATCTCTTCGCTTACGACAAGAGGGTTTCCTAATGAATCTTGGAGCTGCAGGACTATGATCTTATGATACTCCACCCCAGGCGGGACCGATGGTGGTGCAAGGTAGAGGCCGATCCTACCTGAGCTACCTAATCTAGGCTTCACCACATTTACCTCGGTTGAAGCTGACATATAACCTTCGGCTGAGGCTGTTACCCGCACCGAACCAGCATATACACCATAGAGCTTCGTTGAAGCATAGGTTTGACCTGAAGGTATCTTAATCACCGTATCCTGAAGATAGGCTCTACTTTCATTAGATGATGATAGGTACACCAACACGTCTGACGGCGCCCTAGCGGGTAAGCCTTGGAGATCTTGAATCTGGACCACGATATAGGAGTAGGATTCTGAGCGCTCAGGTATCTTAGGCGGCGCAGCGTAGATGGCTAGCTTAGCCGGTATAGGTCCTATGACACGTAGCGTGGCAGAACCTGAGGTGTAGCCTGCAGCAGAGGCTGTGATGGTTGTTTCACCGACTGAGTAGGATACGTAAAAGCGAGCCCTACCGAATGTACTCCCAGCATTGATCGTTAAAGTGGGGTCTACACTACCAACCCTAGCGATGGATGAAGAGAGTGTGACCACGACATCAACTTCAGCCCTAGCTGGCTTACCCGTGGCATCAAGGAGCTGAACAGTTACGATTCCGCTAACACCAGCCTCAGGCAGCATCTGAGATGGGGAAAGGCTTACGGAGAGAAGTTTCGGCGAGCCGCTCGGCTTAACCGTGATTACACTTTTTGTGTCGGGCTGGTAGCCGCTAGCAGAGGCTGTGACTTCAGTTTGACCCGGTGTGAATGTGGTTCGAAAGCCTGCGACAGCGTAGCTAGAGCCTTTTGGTATTGTTATATAAGGGTCTACTGAGCCGACCTCAGTCCTAGATGAAGAGAGTGTAACCACGATATCTTCTGGCGCGGGTAGGGGGAGACCTGATTTATCCTGCAGCTGAACCACTAGCGCATCGTAGTAGCCGCCGTCAGCAGGTAGCTTGGGTGGCGCCACTATTATCGACAAAACACCAGCTACATCCGTCTGCTCGCTTAGAGAAGGAGATGAGGTGGGGAGTAGTGTTAGGATAAGGAGGGCAGCACACACCACTTTCAAACAGATATATGCTTGACTTACCAACCTACACGCCTTTCTGCGCCTCAAATATTAAAGCGCTTCTCCTAAGTATCGGTGGCGAAACCTTGATAAAGTTGCAGAAAGCTTCAGAAGCTCGGCTTGTTTAACATATTTAAGAGAAAGGCTAAGGTTGAAGCAGCCTCTGAGGTGGCGAAGAAGGAGGTAGAGTTACCCGAGGCTAGGTTTGTTGAAGCTTACCCCATCCTTGAGCCATATGTGTATGTTGGTATAGAGGAGATGCCGGAAGGTGGGCTTAGGTATCGTGTTATTGAGCCCTCTTTAAGTGAAAGCGACCTTAAGCTTCTAGACCAGATAAACCAGATGCTGAAGACGGCTTTGGAGATTGATATAAGGAGTTTTAGTTCACAGGCTGCTGCAGCCGAGTACCTTAGAGGTGAAGTAACCAAGCTTCTGAAGAGGTTTAATATTAAGGTTCCACGCTTAATATTCGATAAGCTGATGTATTATGTTATTAGAGATCACTTAGGTTACGGGATAATAGATCCTCTTATGAGAGACCCAAGGTTAGAGGATATAAGCTGTGATGGGCCGGGTATCCCGATCTATGTTTGGCATCGGGACTACGAGTCCCTCCCCACCAACATCGTCTTCCCAGATAGTGAGAAGCTGGACAAGTTTCTGATGCGTATGGCCTACCTAATCGGCAAGCATATCTCTGTTGCCCAGCCGATTGTTGACGGAGCGCTCCCTGATGGTAGCAGAATCCACATGACATACGGCACCGAAGTGTCGAAGAAGGGCTCGACATTCACGATCAGAAAATTCAGGGGGGAGCCTTTAACCATAGTTGACCTCATAAAATTAGGTACACTTAACTCAGAAATCGCAGCTATGTTGTGGTTTGCTTTAGAGAATAAGGCTTCTATGCTAGTCGTGGGAGGAACTGCTTCAGGTAAGACAACTACGATTAACTGCCTCTCCATGCTCATCCACCCAGACGCCAAGATCGTCACGATAGAAGATACGCCGGAGATCAACCTCGCTCACACAAATTGGGTTCAGTCTGTTTCCAGACCCGGTCTGATGGGTGTGGGTGAGGTTACACTCTACGACCTACTTGTAGCCGCTCTTAGGCAGAGACCTGATTATATCATTGTAGGCGAGATACGTGGGGCAGAAGCTTACACGCTCTTTCAAGCCATCTCTACAGGACACGCTGGTTTGAGTTCGATGCACGCTGAGTCTGTGTCGGCTGCCCTACGCAGGTTAATAGCTGAGCCTATGAAGATACCTAAGCCACTAGCCGCGACACTAAACTACATACTGCTTCAAGCTAGACTAGCTATTGCTGGCAAGTCTAGCCGAAAAATCTTATCCGTCACTGAGATCGTTGGTTTGGATCCGAGGACCGAGGAGTTCATCACAAACGAAGTATATGCATACAATGTTGAAAAAGACCAATTTATCTACAATGGCCGCTCATATATAGTTGAGAAGATCGCTAGGATGAAGGGGCTTACCCAAGATGAGGTTAGAAGGGACCTAACTGAGCGGAAGATGGTTCTAGAGTGGATGGTTAAGAAGGATATTAGAGGTTACCGTGAAGTAACCAATGTAGTTAGGGACTACTACAGAAACAAGGAGGCGCTGCTCAACAAGGTTAGGATGGATCTATATTGATACCCGAGCTTGCCTTCTTCTCCTACAGGCTATTTGGGCAGCGCCTAAAACTCCCCAGCCCAAAGAGGCTTGAAGAAAACCTTAAGAAGGCTGCTCTACTGCTTCCTGCGGATGTTTACCTAAGCTTCGTGCTGCTCATCAGCTTGATCGTATTCGCTGGTGGTTTTCTGAACGGCTTCGTAGCCTTATACAGCCTATCTCACTCGCTGACATTCTCAATACCTCTCTCACTCCTCATCGGAGTTTCTTCAGCTGCTGTCAGCTTTGCCTCCCTCTACTTCTACCCTTCTGTTAGGGCTGGCAGGAGAAGGAGGGAGATCGACGCTAACCTTCCCTATGTAATAAGCACGCTCTCTATACTATCGGCTGCTGGTGTGCCTGCTGACAGAGCATTTAGGCTTCTTGCTGCTCTCGAAAAAGGTGGTCAGATCGGGCTTGGCGGCGAAGCACTACTCATCTACAGAGACCTAACTCTACTAGGAGGGGACCTGATTTCTGTTCTAAAGGAGGCTGCTGAGAGGAAGGTTTCAACACACCTCTCAACCCTACTTGAAGGCATCGTCGCAACGATCCGCTCCGGCGGCGACCTTACAACCTACCTTCAAGAGGAGGGGAGAAGCATCATGAGGCTGCATAGAAGCATTATGAGGGAACTTCTCGACTTCATGGTTATTATTGCAGAGATCTTTACGGCTTTGGCAGTAGCCTTCCCCCTCATACTGATGGTTATGATTGTGGTGATGGCCTCTCTTGGGGGGGATGTTGGAGCAGCGAGCCCAGCTACAATCGTACCGCTCCTCGTCTACGCTCTCATACCTGCCATAGGAATCTTACTCCTCATCCTACTAGACCTAGTTACACCAAGGGTGATGTAGATGCTAGCGGTTAAGCTGAGTAGGAGCGATAAGAGGATCGTAAACTTCTCCTCGATAGCGATATGTGTAGCGATATTAATCAACACGATATTCGTCTGGCCTGGTCCATACAGGCACCCTGAGTTCGAAACGTTCTTCGTAATAGCGCTTATCATAGCCCTCTTCCCCCCGGCTGCAGCTGATCTTCTCGACAGGCGCTGGAGAAACGCGGTGAACGCAAAGCTCCCAGAGCTGGTCAAGAACATCTCAGATGCGCAGAAGACTGGTATGAGCTTCTCTAAGGCGATCGAGTATTCTGCAAGGGTCGATTACGGCCCCCTTACGAAGGAACTACGTAAAACAGTAGCATTGTTAGGCTGGGGCTGGACTTATGAAGAGGCGCTACAGGATCTCGCTAGGCGCATAGATACTCCTCTGGCGCATAGGATGGCTGCTCTGCTCATTGAGGTTGGTAGGGCTGGCGGCAAGTTGCACGAAGTCCTCGACATAATCTACTCTCACTTTAGAGAGGTTCAAGATATAGAGAGGGATAGGAAGAGGCAGCTGGTTCCATACGTAATGACTATCTACGCAGCGTTCGGCGTCTTCCTCTTCCTTGTCTACATACTCTTTTCAACACTATTCTTTCAAGCAAAGCAGCTAGCTGCTACGGGAACATTCTTCTTGAGCGGTCTCAACACAGACCTCTACTATATCTGGTTCTTCCACTTGGCTGTCGTTGAAGCTGTGATAAGCGGCTTCGTCGCTGGTAAGATGGGTGAAGGAGCTATGTCCGCTGGGTTAAAACACGCCCTAGTCCTGCTACTCATATCCATCCTAGCCTTTGTCTTCATCATACGCCCACCTTAAGAGCAGGATCGGCCACCAGCCGTTATTCCATCCCGTGTGTAAGCTGAGTGTGTGAAAGGCTAACAACAAGCCGACAAACACATTATCTAACTAAGCCTCCACTACGACTAAGCCTCAGTTAAACCAGCTCCACACCCACAGTAGTTGTGATAAGGTTAAGCAGCCTCAACTAAATTAGTAGCATGCTCCATCGGTAGTGTTAGTCGTGGTTCGGTTACTATTCTTAGTAAGTGAGTAGAGCAAAGGGACCAATATTAGAGCAAGCGATAGCGGAAGCGTCTGAGGCACTAACAGCGGGCCATTAAGGCTAGCGAAAGGTGTGAAGTTAACCGCGGTAGTATGCACACATAAATCAAAGAATGGCTTAATGCCCTCACCAAAGAGAAAACCAGCTTTCACATCGACAAAGACCGAGTCGGAGAATGGGTACAAGATGGGTGTATAGTCTTGAAACATGTCTAGAATCGGGTGGCTTAGTAGCGACGCAACCGCCAAAACCAAAGCCCTCCACCCAACACCATTCTTATGGGCCAAGTAGGCGAGAGGCAGAGCGAAGACCAGCAGAACTGCGACTGAGTGGGTCATAGACCTATGGACGTGGAAGAGGACATCTAAATCAGGAAGTAGAGCAATAACCCCGGCTACGAGAGCTCTCCTAGCTCCTAGGAACGGAGATGTTAGTGCAAAGGCTATCGCAAAATGTGTCAAAAGATCAGCCAAGCTTCAGGATCACCTTCGACCATAGAAGCACTATTAACCACACCTAATCTTATAAAACTATCAGACCGTAAAGACGGTTAAAGGTTTATATAAGGTCAGATGCGGCCTAAGTGCTGAAGGGGGATGAGGTTAGTAGAGGTCGGTTACCTTCATCACGAACTCCGCTAATGTTGATTCTGAAACTTCAACCCTCTCTCCTATACCTTTGGTGGTTAAAGTTGAAGGTTAGATTTGCTATACCAAAAGGCTCTCTTGAAAAGGCCACGCTGGATCTTCTGGAGCAGGCTTGGTTCGGCATCTCCATAGATGAGAGATCATACCGCCCCATCTTGAGCGACCCTGAGATAGAGGCTAAGATGCTCAGACCACAAGAGATCCCCCTCTTTGTTGCTGAAGGGCTGCAAGATGTCGGAATAACGGGGTTAGATTGGATCAAGGAGACAGGCGCTGATGTTGAGGTGCTCCTAGACCTCAACTATGGGCACGTGAGGCTTGTTGTAGCTGTGCCGAAGTATGTCAAACAAACATCCTTTGCTGAGTTTTGCAGAACCCTGTGGGATGAGGGTAGGGCGCTTAGGATCTCGACCGAGTATCTGAATATTTCGGAGGAATATGTCGCCTCGAACCCTGCATACAGGGAGAGGTTTGGGGGTACTAGGCCTCTAGTTGTTACTCCTTGGTGGAGGAGGGGTGAAAATAAGTGGGCTACGATCTACCTTTCATTTGGTGCCACAGAAGCGAAGCCACCTGAAGACGCTGATGCTATAATCGATGTTACCCAGACTGGGAGGTCGCTGGAGCAGAACAACCTGAAGATCCTCGATATAGTTATGAAGTCCTCAGCGGTCCTAATAGCGAATAAAAAAGCTCTGCTCGACAAAGAGAAGAGGGAGAAGATCTACGACATACTCACACTTCTTAAGGGCGTGGTCGATGCGAGGGAGAGGCTACACATATTCGTAAACGTCAGAGAGGAGAACCTTGAGAAGCTCGTAAGCGAGCTACCAGCACTTAAGAAACCGACTATAAGCCCCCTCTCAGAGAAAGGCTGGTTCTCGGTCAACACGGTCATCGAAAAGAACCAGTTCCTCAAACTCCTACCTAAGCTGAGGAGGCTTGCCCAAGGGCTTGTAGTACACTACCCGAGGCAGATACTTCCACTAGAAGATATAGCGAAGGATGAGGGTGGAGATAGCTGCTAACACACTTTAAAATAGAGAGAGGCGGGGGAGCTAAGCTAGCAGCGTATATCAGAAGAAGGGGAGCAGCGCTAAACGAAACCATTCTACAAACGGTAAGAAGCATAATCGAAGATGTTAGGAAGAGGGGCGACCAAGCCCTAATAGAAGCGACAAAAAGATATGATAAAGTAGACCTACAACAGATCGGTATTAAAGTAGAGGTCAAAGAGTTCACAAAGGCCTACGACAAGGTTAGCGGAAAGCAGGTCTCAGCGCTAGAAAGAGCCAAAGAGCGAATAAAAGAGTTCTGCACCATCCAACGCGAAAGGCTGAAGACAACCTACAGACCCATAAAAGGCATCGAAATCGAGACAGCGCTTAAACCGATCGAGAGTGTGGGATGCTATATCCCAGGAGGCAGAGCAGCCTACCCAAGCACCGTACTCATGGCAGCGATCCCAGCCTCAGTGGCTGGGGTGAAGAGAATCGTTGTATGCTCACCCCCCTCTCAACAAGATCTAAATCCCTTGATGCTCGTCGCCTGTGACATCTGTAGGGTTAGTGAGGTCTACAGGGTTGGTGGAGCGCAGGCGATTGCTGCGCTCGCATACGGCACCGAAACTATAACCCCTGTCTTGAAGATTGTGGGTGCTGGCAATATCTACGTAACCTACGCTAAGATTGAGGTCTCAAAGGACGTAGCAATAGACCTACCCGCAGGCCCAAGTGAAATACTCGTTCTGGCAGACGATGACGCTAACGCTAGGTTCATAGCCCTAGATCTAGCGGCACAAGCTGAGCACGGTGCCTCCTCGATCTGCGGCCTTATTACAACATCACCCAAGCTCATCAAAGATGTAGAAGAAGAGTTAGCGAAGATCGTCACAGAGGCTGAGAGGCGAGAAGTGGAAGAGGCGCTGAAAGCTAACGGCTTCACAGCGGTAGCCGAGGATATTGATGACTGTATAGACTTTGTGAACGAGTTCGCACCAGAGCACCTCCAAATACTCACAGCCGAGCCGAAGAAACTGGTTGAGAGAGTGACGTCAGCGGGGCTAATACTCCTAGGACCACATTCGACAGCAGCAGCAACAGATTATGGCTTAGGGCCAAACCACATCCTACCTACTGGTGGCTACGCAAAGACAGCCTCTGGGCTCTCTGTCATCGACTTCCTCAAGATGGTTAATGTTGTCGAGATCACCCCAGAGGGGCTTAAGGCTGTAGCTGAAGACCTAATCACCATAGCCGAAGGAGAAGGGCTCTATGGGCACGCCCGCTCAATCAGAGAGAGGCTGAAAAAGCTTGTCTAACGAATACCAAGAACTCAACCTAGAGGGGGGCAGAGCATACATCAGATCAGACAGCTTCGAGAAGATCAAGTCACTAGATGCCATCATCTTCGACTGCGACGGCGTGCTGATAGACACAAGAAGATCCTACGACGAAGCCATAAGGAGAACTGTGCAACATATCTTCACAAATCTAACAAACATTCCTCTACCGCTGAGTACCATGCCTAAAGAGGCGATCTACAATCTAAGGCTCTCTGGCGGCTTTAACTTCGACTGGGACACAACCTACATCATAGCGCTTGCGCTCTTTAAGAACCTACCCAAACGCTTCCAAGAAGCATTCAGCGAGGCAGCAAAGCAGATAGATGCAGAGGAAGCCATACAACGCCTAAAAGCAACATCCTCAAAGCTGAGTGGTAGGCTACCGAAAGATTACTTTAAGAAGAATGGTAAGATGCTGAGAGACGCACTCATAAAACTCACAAACAGCAGACCAGAAGACAGAGAAGCAGCTGAAAGATTGATTTTAGAATCTGCTGAGCGAGAAGGCTGCGCCGAACACCTTAAGGACTTCATAAAGTTCTTAGCATACACCTCCGAGGCCCCACGCAACCTGATCTCAGTAATCTTCGACACATACTTCTACGGCCCAAAACTCTTCAAAGAGCTCTATGGCTTCGAGAGCGGGCTAAGAGTCAGAAAGGGGCTTATCGAGAAGGAGAGGCTGATCGTAACCGAAGAGACCCTCAAGGCTCTAGAAGAGATGATTGGAGAGGGTAGGCTGGGCCTAGCCACGGGCAGAAGCTCCTTAGCCACAAAGAACACACTAGGAGATCTGCTCAACTACTTTAACATTAAGGGTATGGTCTTCCTAGAGGATCTCAAATATAAGATGGGCGGCGAATCGCTGATCAAACCGTATGTTAAGCCTCAGCCTTACTCTCTACTGGAGGCTGCTGCTGGGATAGGTGATGTAAACTCTGTGCTCTATGTTGGTAATTCTTCTGAAGACTACGTAATGACGGAGAACGCGAATAATGTGAAGAGAATATTTTTGTTCGCAGGGTGCTACGCTCTACAAAAAACCCCGAATAAGATGATAAAACTCTTTAAAGGTGCTGAAGCGGCAATAATCGTGCCTACCGTAAACGATCTGCCGAAGGTCATTGAGTATGTGAGAGGTGTTAGAGGTGGCTAGAGTAGCGACTGTAGCGAGAAAGACCAAAGAAACCGCCATCAAAGTTTCAGTAAACCTAGACGGCGGAGGCGAGGCAAAGATAATGAGTGGCATAAAGTATCTGACACATATGCTCAACACGCTAGCACACCACAGCCTCATAGACATAGAAATAGAGGCGGAAGGGGACCTAACACACCACACAGTAGAAGATGTAGCGATATGCTTAGGCAGCGCTATAAGAAGAGCGCTCGGAGAAGAACCCAAGATCAAGAGGTTCGGCTCAGCATCAGCACCTATGGATGACGCTCTAGCCTCAGCAGCCGTAGATCTAGGTGGGAGGAGATTCTGTATAACAGACCTCAAAACAACTAGCTTATGTATCGAGGATATGGCGGTCGAGGACATCTACCACTTCATAAGATCCTTTTCAGACGCTCTCCAAGCCAACATCCACCTACACATACACTACGGCGAAAACGACCACCACAAAGTAGAGGCTGCCTTCAAAGCACTAGCCCTAGCGCTCAGAGAGGCTGTGGAAGAAGACCCAAGGCGCAAAACCATACCGAGCACAAAGGGTGTACTATAGCTTGAAGGTAGCGATACTCGACTACGGGGTAGGAAACCTATACAGCATAACCTGCGCACTAAAGAGACTAGGCGCAGAAGTCAAGCTAATAGAGGCTGTCAAAGATGGTTTAGAATCAGACGCCCTCATACTGCCGGGTGTAGGCAACTTCACAGCCGTAGCAGAGAAACTCAGCAGCGAAAAAGAAACTATTCAAGACTACTTGGAGGCTGGGAGACCCCTACTCGGCATATGCCTAGGGCTCCAGATTCTCCTAGAGGAGAGTGAAGAGGGCGATGGTAGGGGGTTGGGCATAATCTCGGGCTCAGCGCGTAGACTACCAAAGGGGGTCAAGATCCCGCACATAGGTTGGAACACCCTTAAGGTAGTTAAATTACACGAGTTTGTGGAAGGTGTCCAGGACGGCTCTTGGGTCTACTTCGTCCACTCCTACTACCCCTCACTCAAAGAGCAAGAGCCTGTGTTGGCTGAAACACACTACGGGCTAACCTTTCCATCTATAGTAGGGAAAGGTGCTTTAGTCGGCACACAGTTCCACCCAGAGAAGTCGGCTGAAACGGGCAAGACCCTACTAAAGAACTTCCTTAAGATGATCAGAAGATGACCTTCGAAATAATACCAGCTGTTGATCTGATGAAGGGGTACGTCGTCAGACTCTACAAGGGTGAAGCCAGCAGCGCAAAGATCTACCACACAAACCCAGTTGAAGCTGCGCGGAAATGGGTGGAGGAGGGGGCTGAAACAATCCATATAATAGATTTAGACGCAGCACTAGGAGTAGGCGATAACACACAGCAGATAGAGGAAATAGCGAAGAAGGTTAATGCGAAGATCCAAGTAGGAGGGGGGATCAGAAGCATCGCTAAAGCTGAGAGGCTCTTCAAATGCGGCGTACACCGCATAATCATAGGAACCAAAGCCATCCTCGACAAACCATTTTTACGGGAACTACTATCCACATACGGCGCTGAGCACGTGGCTGTAGCATTAGACTATCTACAGGATGAAGTCCTCATAGAGGGCTGGACAAAAAAGAGCGGACTAAAACTAAACGCAACACTAAACGAAATGACTGAACTCGGCGTTCAGTATGTACTACTTACATCAAAAGAGAGGGATGGTACTCTCTCTGGGCCAGATTACACAACCATAAGAGAAGCCTCAAAGAAGAGAAGCCTCAAGATCATCGCAGCAGGGGGCATCGAAACCATAGAACACATCCTTGCCCTAAGAGATGCCGGAGCATACGCTTGCATACTAGGCAGATGCCTTTATGAAGGAACACTCAACCTAAAAGATGCTATAAGGGCGGTAAAGGGGTGTTAAAGATGCTCGCAAAAAGAATAATACCTTGCCTAGATGTAGATAGAGGTAGAGTGCTTAAGGGTGTTAGGTTCAAAGGTCTAAGAGACGCAGGCGACCCAGTAGAATTAGCTTGCAGATACCGAGATGAGGGGGCGGATGAACTTGTCTTCCTCGATATAACAGCTTCTGTTGAGAAACGCGAGATCTTAAAGAAGCTGGTTAAGGATGTGGCATCAAACCTAGACATACCCTTCACAGTAGGAGGCGGCATAAGGAGCGTTGAAGATGCTAGAGAAGTGCTGTGTAGCGGAGCAGATAAGATTACGATAAACACAGCAGCCGTAGAAGACCCTACACTTGTGACAGAAGTTTCTAAACGCTTCGGAAGCCAGTGTATGGTAGTCTCAATAGACGCAAAAAAGACAAACCAGACACCCTCGGGGTATGAAGTCTACACATACGGCGGTAGAAAGCCCACAGGCCTAGATGCTATAGAATGGGCTAAGAAGGTGGAAGCGCTCGGTGCGGGTGAAATACTCCTAACATCTATAGACAGAGACGGGACAGAAGACGGCTATGAAATAAACCTAACCAAGATGGTCTGTGAAGCTGTAAACATACCAGTCATAGCGAGTGGAGGGTGCGGTAAACCAGAACACATGCTTGAAGTCTTTCAAAAAACGGGTGCAGACGCAGCGCTAGCAGCATCCATATTTCACTACAACACCTACCCTATACCAGAAGTAAAGAAGTTCCTTAGATCAAAAGGGATTGTGGTAAGAATATGAAGGTAGATGAAGTAGACTTCGAAAAAGGCGGGGGGCTTGTGCCCGTCGTGGCACAAGATGCCAAGAGTGGAGAGATACTTATGCTGGCTTACGCGAACAAAGAGGCTGTAGAGAAGACCCTACAGACAGGATACGCACACTATTATAGTAGAGCAAGAAAAAAGCTTTGGATGAAAGGGGAAGAATCTGGAAACAGGCAGAGAGTTCTAAAGATACTAGTAGACTGCGACGCAGACGCACTCATCTATATTGTTGAGCAAATAGGAGTAGCTTGCCACACAGGCAATAGAAGCTGCTTCTACAGAGAGCTCACAAAATAGCCTCATCGCGCACCCTTTACTCTACCAATTGAGGTGAAGAGGCAAACGCTCACTTTATCCTTGGCAACAATAAGGAGCAGACAAGAGCTAAGAAAGCGAAGAAAGACAGAGACGCAAACGAAAGCATCCAAGATGAAGTAGCATTCAAGATAGCGCCTAAAATCAGCGGACCGAAGAGCAGAGAAAAACCTCTGCTCGCATTAAGTATACCAAAGCCGATATTTGAAGAAGGGCCAAGTAGATCCACGACGCAGATGTGTATCACAGCCGGGACTATTCCTGAGAAGAAACCTGCGGCGAGAATATGTAGGGGCAGAAGGTGGCTTGGGGTGAGAGTTGTTAGGGGGTAAAGAAGGGTAAGCGCAGCAAAGGATGGTGCCAGAATAGCCTTCCTTGACCTAAGTTTATCAGAGAACCAGGCTCCGACGATAGGAGTTGGTATTCCAATCACCATGAAGAGGCTGGCGATGAAGGAAGCAACACTAACATCAAAGCTGTAGGATTCGATCATATAGGTTGGGACCCACATAACAAACCCCATACCTGTTATCGAGTAACTCATCTGCAGAAGGCCGATGAGCCAACCCTCAAGATTTCTCGGTTTCACGGCGGTGTTTTGTTCGCTAACCATTCTTTTCTCAATAGGCTTCGTATTAAAGATAAGTGGAAGAGTTAGGACAGGCAGTATAACGCCTGTGAGCCAAGCCTCCCTCCAGCCAAACAGCTTAAGAAACCAAGAACTCACATTGAGGCCTAATATGTTGCCAATAGGCATAAATATCATCAGAACGCCTAAACCAAACCAGATCCTATCTTTCACAGAAACCTCAGCTACAAGGAAAGGAGCTGTGACCAGAGCTAAAGCCAAACCAGCACCCTCCATCAATCTCCCGACGAATAGCACAAAAAGGTCTGACGCAGCCCCAGCCATTAAAGCACCTAGAATCATGAGGATCGAGGCGTATATCGTCGCCTTTCTTAAGTTTTGTCTACGCACTAGAATACCCATAGGGATGGAAAGAATCAGCTGAAGCAACCCAAAGGAGCCGGCAAGAAGCCCTACCAACCCATAAGAGAATCTGAAGTCCTCAATAATGCTAGGTATAAGAGGAGAGAGCTTAAAGTAGTTGTACATACCTGCACTCGCTGAAAGTAAGGCTATGGTCAAATAGAGTCGATATGAGTGTCGGGAACTGTTCTCCAAAGCCAATCCCTTCGTTAATACAACGCAAAATCGATTTCTACTTCACCCACTATAAATATGTTATTTAGCCACGCGGTATGAAAAGTAGCCGAGGCTACTTAATCGAAAACAAAAAGATAAATACAAACAAATCCTAAAAAGGTCTGTATGCTGAATATCACAGAGCTTTATCAATATGCTCATACTGTGAGATCAAAATTCGCCTCCAAGCTATCCGAGTTACCATGGGAAGAGGTCTGCAAAAATAGGGAAGCCAGCTTCTACAGCATGAAGAACATACTTCTACACATAATAGATAATGAAGACTGGATGATAAACTGGGTCATCAAGGAAAAGCAGGACCAGTATATTCAAAAGAGCTGGGAGGATTACACCTCTATGGAACAAGTGCTTGAACATATGAGAGAAGTAGAAAGAAAGACCAATGAGTACTTCAAGACATTAAACAATGAGGAACTCGATAGAAAAGTGAGACTAAAGGTGAGAGGTGGAGAATTTACTCTCACAGTAGAAGAATGCTTGCTACAATCATTTACAGAACAATTATACCACATAGGTGAACTGATAGCCTTACTTTGGCAAATAAATATAGAGCCTCCGAATATGCAGTGGTTCTGGAACAATCCAAGAGAATTAAGGAAGGCTCAACCTCCATAAGCGGAGAATAAATGCATATAGTATAATTAAATCTAAACATAATGATGCTTATATTAGCCTAAGAAGAAGGGTGGCTTGGAATGGGTAAGATATCTCATCTAGAATGTAAAGAGTGTCATACACGCTACCCAGCAGAAAGACTCTACTTCTGCCCAAAATGCTTCGGGCCACTAGATGTAAAATACAAATACGATGTGGTGAGGTGGACAAGGAGCTTCTTTCAAAACGCTCCTAAAAACTTTTGGAGATACTTTGACCTCCTACCAATAGAGGATGAAAGTAAGGTAGTCGACATCGAAGCAGGCTTCACACCGTTGATCAAAGCAACACGCCTAGGTAAAGCGCTTGGATTAAAGAACCTCTACATAAAGAATGATACCGTAAACCCAACCTTCTCATTTAAAGACAGACCTGCTGGAGTGGGTGTTTCAAAGGCGCTTGAATTCGGGTTGAAGGCAGTTGGATGCGCATCTACCGGCAACTTAGCTGCTGCAACCGCCGCGTATGCTGCTAAGGCTGGTTTGCGATGCTACATATTCATACCAAAGGGGATCGAGCCTGAAAAGATCGGACACGCCTTAATCTACTCACCAACAGTTATAGAGGTGAATGGCAGCTACGATGTAGCGAACAGGGTCGCAGCCCAAGCAGCAGAAGCCTATGATATAGGTGTAGTGAACATAAACCTGCGTACATACTACGTGGAGGGCTCCAAGACACTAGGCTTCGAGATAGCGGAACAGCTCGGCTGGCAGGTGCCAGACCACATAGTAACACCAGTAGGCAGCGGCGCCATGCTACACGCAATATCCAAGGGGCTGGATGAGCTTCAGCAGATAGGGTTAACAAAATCATCGAAAGTGAAGTTCACAGCAGCGCAGGCGAAGGGGTGCGCCCCTATAGTTGAAGCGTTCCGCAAAGGCTCCGACACTATAGAGCCGGTTGAACATCCCAAAACATTAGCGAAGAGTCTCGCTATAGGTGAGCCTGGTGACGGTGTATATGTGCTTAGGAAACTTAGGGAGAGCGGGGGATATGCTGAGGACGTAAGCGACTTAGAGATCGTCGAAGGTATAAAATTGCTCGCTAAAACGGAGGGAGTATTCTCAGAACCAGCCGGTGGTGTGGTAGTAGGCGCTCTGAAGAAGCTTATTGAAGATGGTAAAGTCGATTCAGATGAGACAATAGTATGCTTGATAACAGGCAGCGGGCTTAAAGCAACCGATTCACTAACATCATACCTACCTCAACCTTTGACCGCAGAACCTGAGCTTGAGCAAGTAGCACAACTCTTAGTGAGGTGATAGAGGTGGCTGAAGTTTCCGTTACCCTACCAGCACCGCTAGCATCAGCGTTAGGTGTAAGCAGAGAACTTAAGATGCAAGCGCAGAATCTACGTGAAGTGATCAGAGCCTTAGGTGAAAGATACGGCGCAGCGCTGACACAAAAGCTGCTTGACCAAGAAGGCAAACTCAACCCAATCGTAAACATCTACGTAAATGGCAGAAACGTAAG
>Ga0197143_1001439_pt1 | contig 20017 bp, 22 predicted proteins | sample GBS70_MetaG_FD_148603 | JGI IMG/M metagenome (GOLD analysis project Ga0197143, IMG submission 148603) | Sediment microbial communities from Great Boiling Springs, Gerlach, Nevada, United States - GBS 70_MetaG | ecosystem: Environmental > Aquatic > Thermal springs > Hot (42-90C) > Sediment...
AGATGCCTAAGGATGCGGTAAGCGTTATTGTTCGCAGGCTCAAAAATTTGGCGAAAGTTCACACCAACGAGACGCTGAGAAATGTGACTTTACATCTTGGAGCAGTTTGGGATAAGCCGATGCAGGAAGGTGAAGGAAATGGCTGAAACGAAGGAGCGAAAAATCGTCCGAACAGAACACCCGCACATAGTCAAGATTGAAGGTGTTAGGGGCGGAGATGAAATTGTGGAAGGAAGTTGCATCACTGTTTGGATTATCGCCAACTACTGGCTCATGGGGATGAGACCTGAAGAAATTGCCAGTGAGTTGAATTTGCCACTTGGTCATATCTTTGATGCTCTCAGTTACTACCTTGACCACAAATTGGAAATTGACCGACAAATTGAGGAGGCTAAGAGTTTCACGGAGCGTTACTATGTTGATGAGCATGGCATTGTGCACTTTGACAAAAAGCCAAAAAGGTAGCGATGAGGAATGTTGCGCATTTACCTTGATGCCAACACTTCTGAAGCACTGGCAGATGCTTTGAGGCGTGAGGGGTTTGAAGTTGTCCGAGCCCAAGAGGTTGGCTTACAGGACGCTGAGGACATCACCCACTTAAGTTGGTCGTCAGAGCATGGTTATGTTCTGTTCACTTTTGATGCCAAGACGATGCCGAAAGCGATTGATAAGTGGCAAGCGATGGGGAACGAGCATTCAGGTGTCATCATTTGCGAGCAGATGCCTAAGGATGCGGTAAGCGTTATTGTTCGCAGGCTCAAAAATTTGGCGAAAGTTCACACCAACGAGACGCTGAGAAATGTGACTTTACATCTTGGAGCAGTTTGGGATAAGCCAGTTAAGTGATGGAGGCGAGAAAAGCGATGGTGGAAACAAGAAATGGATTGAGAACTGCAGTTCCTTTGGACGACGAAACTTTTGAGTTGCTGATGGATTGCGTTCACTGTGGCTTTTGTCTGCCGACTTGCCCGACTTTCGCATTAACGGGCGATGAGACCGATTCGCCTCGCGGTCGGCTTTACTATATGAGGCTTTTGGCTGAAGGCAGAATTGACCCAAACGAATCTGTGCTGACTCACTTAGACCGTTGCTTGGAGTGCCGAGCCTGCGAAACTGCTTGTCCGTCTGGTGTCAGATATGGCTTTCTGTCGGAATTAGTTCGGGCACAACTCACCAAGCAAGGTAAAGGTCCGACCCGTCATTCCAAGTTGCAAGGGTTTCTGATTCGCCACATCCTCCCCTACCCTAACAGACTTGAGTTGCTTTTCCTGCCACTGCGCATCGCTCAGGCTTTTAATGTCACTGAATGGCTGAATAACATTCCCGTATTTTCACGAGCCACCAATATGGTTCCTCCGTTGCCTTCACGGCAATGGAGGATACTGCCTCAAACCTTTGCTGCTAAAAATGAGCGAAAGATGCGGGTCGGGTTGCTGACAGGTTGCGTCAATAGCGTGGTTTTGAGCCGAACAAATTGGGCTGCAGCGGAAGTTTTGGCAGCAGCAGGTTGTGAAGTGGTCATTCCGTCAGAACAAGGTTGTTGTGGTTCTGTGTTGGCTCACATCGGCTACTTTGAAGATGCCAAAAGACTTGCCCGACAACTTATCTTGACTTTCGCCCGCTACGAACCTTTGGATGCCATTGTTGTCACTGCTGCTGGATGTGGCTCGTTCATGAAGGATTACGGTCACTTGTTCGCCGATGACCCCCATTTTGCGGATTTGGCGGGGAAGTTTGCTGCAAAAGTCAAGGACTTTTGCGAACTGTTGGACGAAATTGGTTTACCTGCGTCTCTTAAGCCATTGAGCGGGCGTGTGACTTACCATGACCCTTGCCATCTCGCTCATGGGCAAAACATTCGCGAGCAACCGAGAAGGCTAATCCAACAGGTGCCCGGCATTGAGTTCGTTGAGTTGTCTGAAGCCGATTGGTGTTGCGGTGGTGGAGGCGCTTACAGTTTGTTGCAGCCGGAAATGTCCGATGCGGTCTTAGACAGAAAAATTGAGAACATCAAAGCGACCCAAGCAAACATCGTAGTGACAGCGAACATAGTTTGCATGATGCAAATTTGGTATGGCATCCGAAAACATCGGCTCAACATTCGTTTGATGCACATCGCTGACTTCTTGAGAGCGGCGTTGCCAAATTGAATTCCAGAAAGTGAGGCACAGTAGTATGGCTGGGAAAGTTCCAGTCCTTCTCGTTCGCCCAGATATTGCTTCTCCGTTGGACGGTTGGTCTTGGTATGGCGCTCACCAGTTGATGGAAATCGTTGGTGTCCCTTTCAAGGAGGGCAGTGGCGAGCAATTGGATGAAGTTGAGGTCGTCTTAGTCCCGAACTCCTCTCGCCCAACTTATGCGTTAAGTCTCATTCAAAGGGCACTTCAATCTGGGAAAGTTGTTGTCGTGGGATGCGATGTTGCGCTTGAGTTGCTTCAGTCAAACATTGATGTTGGTGCAAAGCCAATTTTTCCTATCCCGCTGCCGCCGACGGAGCCAAGTGAACTTTTACCGTTGCGAGCCTACGGACTTCTCCCTGCTGCGTTCACGGAGACAACTCTGCCTCTTTTGGGTGAACCGTTGCTTTTCGCTTCAACGGGTCTGCATCTCGGCGAGGTGCGAACCCTTGAAGGTCGGAGAGGCAGTTTGGTTTGGGTTCAAAAATTGGGCGAGGGCGTTTTGATTGGTTTGGGTGGTCGGATTTTTGAAACTTGCGGTTTGCTCCTCTCCCGTTTCTCTTGGTTCGCTCACCCACACAGGCGAGACAGTTTCTTGCACCGAGTTGACCCACTTTGGGATGAACAGTTGAAACCTTGGCACCGTTTCCCCGTTGTGAGTTTCTACGCTCACTTTCTCGCTTGGTTGCTTAGCGCCGTTTTATGGGAACGAGGACAAATTTTGCCCCTTCGTTGGTGGTTGCCGCATCAAGACGAGACGCCTTTCAAAATGGCTCTAACGGTTCTCCACGATGTTGAAATCGTTTACGAAGACCCTGTTTGGAAGCGGGTTGACAACCCCAGTTATTGCTTCCCTCAATGGCTTGATTTGGAAGAGAGATTAGGTTTGCGGTCAGCCTTCTTTTTCCTATCACCAGTGACGGCGTTGCCACCGCATTGGAAAATCAACTACGATATTACCGACGAACCCGTTTTAACAGCCCTTGACTTGATTGAGGAAAGAGGCAGTGAAGTTGGGCTACTTAGCGTCGCCCACGCGAGCGAGAATGCGTTGGCGATGGAGCGGGAACGGTTGGAAGATTTGGGTGGTGTTTTCGTTTGGGGCGTTAGAAGTTACAAGTTCGGCAATACACCCGCTTCTGTTAGGCACAAATCAACCGTCGGTTTTGCATACGACTCAAGTTGGTTCGCAGGTCAAAGCGAACCATCGTTCCTGACAGGCTGCGCTCATCCATTTAGACCTTTGGATGCTGAACGATGGCAAGTATTGCCGTTAGTGGAATTAAGTTCCGTCTTAGATGACCGCGTTTTGTTTGGTGAACTGACGGGAGGACAAAGGAACGGTGATGCGACCCACCTTGGCATCCAAATTTGCGAAACGGTGTTGGCATTGAATGGTGTCGTCTGCCTGAGTTGGCAGCAGCACTCTTTCAACCAAAGGGCAGCCTCTTTTGAACAGATTGTCCGACATTGCCAACAATTGACCGCAAACGAAATTTGGAGCCCTGCCCCAAGAGAAATTGCCGAATGGTGGACGATGCGCAACGAGGTCAAAGTTTCCTCCCGACCAGTCGGCAGGCGATGGTGGCTTGTAGAACTCCATCCCCCTGAAGAACTTAGCGATGCTCTCGCATTCGTGTTAGCAGTTCCGTCGCCCGGCAAAGTCCGGATTTTGAAAGAAGGAAAACTTTTGCCAGTCAAGCAACTCGGTTCTTTGGGAAAGATGGTTCTTTGGGGTGTCCCTTTGGTCTTAGAGCCCAATGAATCCCTTACTTTGAGCGTTGGGGTTACAATTTGAAAGGCAGCAAGCAAGCAGGATTGGGTAAAATTCAAAAGGCTTTGGTAAGCCTTGAAAACCGAGGTGATGCCCGATGCCACTGCAAATAATCTCTCGGAATTTGGAGAACGGAGTCGTGCTGCTTGAACTTAAGGGAAGCGTGGATGCAGCATCTCAAAACGAACTCCTTGATGCCATCAACAACGCAATTCGCCAAGCAGAAAGAGGGCTAATCGTCTCCCTTGAAGGCGTGGATTTCATAGATAGTTCAGGCATAGGTGCTCTCATGAGGGCTTGGGGCGACGCAGAAAACAATGGACTGAAGTTTGCTGTTGTCTTACGCCAACCAAGGTTGAGGAAACTTTTAGACACCATCGGTTTGCTTGACACTTTGCCGAATTTCCTGACCGTCAGTGATGCGTTGACGGAGTGGAGCACTCAGGAAGAGAGAGAGAAGTGGGAAGTTCAACCATTAACGCCAGAACCTAAGGTTTCTGAACGAGAGGCAATATTGCCTCCCATCCTGACAACGGCTGCCCATTGGAGGATGGAATTGCAACTTGCTTGCGAACCTGAGTTGATAGCAGTAGCGAGGTTAGCATGTGCAACCTTTGCGTCCCAGTTAGGCTTTGGGCTTGACGAACTTGAAGACATTAAACTTGCCGTTTCGGAAGCCTGCACCAATGTCATTCAACATGCTTACGAAGACCGAACGGGGCAACATTTTACTATCCGTTGCTGGGCAGAGCAAAACTCACTCGTCATTGAAGTCAGCGACAGGGGACGAGGTTTGAAAGCAGGAACGCAGAGTCGTTTCGGGATGAAAATCATTCAGGCTGTCATGGACTTTGCAGAGTTCCAGTCTGAAGAGGGCAAAGGCACAGTTGTTCGGATGGTTAAAAGGCGGAAAGTCTGACGGAGGCGTCGGATATGACCGATTGGCAACTTAAGCAAACGGATACCGAGGAACTTTTCAAGTTGTGGCGGAAAACGAAGGACCCGAGAATACGCGATGAGTTAATTTTCCGCCATTTGGATTTGGCAAAGGCTTTGGCACGAAGGTTTATGGGACGAGGTGAGCCATTGGAGGATTTAATCCAGGTCGCCATTTACGGGCTTATTAACGCCATTGACCGATATGAACCCGAACGGGGAACCAAGTTTGAGACTTTCGCTTACCCTACGATCTTGGGCGAACTGAAGCGTCATTTTCGTGATACTGCGTGGGCAATGCAATTGCCGAGAGGATTGCAAGAACTCAACCAGAAGGCATACAAGTTGGTTGACATTCTGACCCAAAAACTCGGTCGCCCGCCCACAGTGGCTGAGTTGGCTCAGGAGTTAGGTGTGAGCGAAGAACAAGTTATTGAAGCACTTGATGCTGCTAACGCTTACGAGACTCTGTCACTGGAGCAAGAAGTCTTGACCGATGAAGACGATAAACCTCAACCCCTTGAGGAGTTGGTGACTTTGATGGAAGATAAGGCGGTGGAACGATGGGAGAAGCGACAATTGATTGAAGATGCGATGAAGGTCTTGGAGGAGAGGGAGCGGAAAATCGTTGAGATGAGGTTCTTTGAAGACTTATCGCAAACTCAAATTGCCCAGAGGCTCGGAATCTCGCAAATGCATGTTTCAAGGTTGCTGAGAAAGGCTTTGCAGAAAATGCAAGCATATTTGAGGGGCACAGGTGAAAGGAAAGGGGCAAGGAGTTGAAAAAGGGATGGAGAAAATCCCAACTTCGCCAAGTCCTTGGACGCCAGAGCAGGTTAAATGGCTCAAGCGAATAGGTTTTGCCCTTTTCGTCCTTTTGGTCATTTTCTTTCTCTGGCAGATTCGTTCCATCATTCCCCTCTTCCTCATCGGCTTTTTCATTGCATACTTGCTTGATCCCCTGGTTGACAGGTTAGAGGAACAAGGCTTTTCCCGAACAGGCGGCACCGTCGTTGTCTTCACAGTTTTCTTTCTGGCGGCTTTGGGTTTAGCATTGATGATTGTCCCGCCGTTAGTTGAGCAACTTGTCTCTTTTGTCTCAGCGTTCCTGCCACCCAAAGGGCGATATTACCTGCTGTCACTTCAAGTCATTGACTTCGTTGAGACGAAGGTCTTGAGGGGCGAGGTTCCCGCCTTCTTGGAAAACGCCATCCAACGCGTTTTGGAGCAATTGGGAAATTTTTTGATGGCAAAGTTACAAAGCGCTATTTCAACTCTAACAGGGCTATTCTCGTTAATCGTCCTACCCTTCATAGTCTTCTTCGCCTTGCAAGTTGTTGACCCCTTGCGGGACAGGATAAGGTGGTGGGTGCCAGCAGAATATCGTGAGCCACTTTCTGATCTGACCAAAGAAGTCGGGCAACTTGTGGGAAGGTATGTTCGCGGCTACATCGTTCTTTGTTTCGCCGTCGGGCTCGTTGAAACGGTCTTTTTGGCTTTTTGTCGGTGGATTTTCGGCATGGACTATGTTTTGGCTGTCGGTATCTTCGGCGGGGCAACTTATGCCATCCCTTACTTCGGTGCTCTGTTGACGACATTGGTGGGTGGCTTGGCTGCATACACAACTGCCCAACACCATCAAATTCTTTGCACCATCATCGTCACGGTCGGGCTAACGCTCATCAACCAAAGTTTTGATTGGCTCATAATGCCACGCGTGGTGGGACAGCAAGTCGGGCTGCACCCGCTGACAGTTCTGTTTGCTGTGATGGCAGGTGGAACGATGATGGGCATTTGGGGCATGCTGCTTGCAGTCCCGATTGCCGGCGCCGTTAAGTTGACCCTTCAAACCCTCTTCCCAAGCCATTTCGTTCCCGTGACAGAAAAGACAGACGCTGTTAAAATGACGGAAGGCAACCGCCAAAAGAGAGGTGAGGGGCAATGAAGGTCAAAAGACGGACTTTGTTGAAGTTGGCAGGAAGTGCCGCCGCTTTGAGCGGTGCTGGAGTGCTGGGCTGGCAACTTGTTCAGGAACACCAAAAAAACACAGCAATCGCTGCCGATGACTTGCTTCAGGTTAAAGTCCAGGGTGTTTACAGCGATCCTGTTGGCGCAAGGGTGGTCTTCCTCACCCCTGAAAAGGAGGACAAGGTGCTCAGAGTTTGGATTGGTGATGCCGAGGCTATGTCAATCGCTGCCGCTCTAAACGGAATCCCGTTCCCCAGACCCATGACCCACGACTTGCTCCTCAAAGCCATCCAAGCCCTCGGTGGGAAAGTGGAGCGAGTTGTGATCACCGACCTGCGGGACAATACCTTCTACGCAACGATAGTTTTGCGTGATGATAAAGGTGCAAAAGAACTTGATGCCAGACCTTCTGACAGTATTGCTTTGGCTTTGAGGGCTAAGGCTCCCATTTTCCTATCACCGAAGGTTCAAAAGGCGATGGAACCTTTCTCGGAAGTTCCAGCACCAAGCCGACCTGAAAAGCCTCGCAAAACTCAGCGAGGGGTAGAGACTTAATGGAACAGCATGAGCACTAAACTTTTTCTGTTGCGACGGCAAGAGCCCTGCAAGTGGTGGTGAAGGTAAGAGTGAAGAATCGCTTTTTGCGAACATGTAAGCGCCAGCAGACTGATTGCACCCCGGTCTGGTTCATGAGGCAGGCTGGGCAATACTTGCCTGAGTATCGGGAGTTGCGGGAAAAGTGTGGGTCGCTGGAACTTTGCAAAAACTCCGAACTCGCCGCCGAAGTGACTTTAATGCCGCCCCGTCGGTTCCCGCTTAACGCTACAATTGTTTTTGCGGATTTGACAATTCCTTTTGAAGCGATGGGCGCGAAGTTTGAGTTGCGTGAAGGGGTAGAACCAGTCACTGAGGACACAGTTCATTCTTTGGGCGATGTGGAGGGGTTAAGAGTTCCCGAAGCCGAAGAAATCGCACCACAAACCTTGCAAGCGATAAAACCTGTCAAGGGAGAACGCAACGGGACACTGCCTATCGGCTTTGCCAGTGCACCCTTCACCCTTGCCAGTTACTTGGTGGAAGGTAAAGGGGCGAGAGATTTCACCGCCACAAAGCAGTTCATGTTCTCCGAACCAAAGGCTTGGCATGCACTCATGGAAAAGTTGACGACAGCGGTCATCCGTTTCCTAAAGGCTCAAGTTGAAGCCGAAGCCAATGCCTTGCAGGTCTTTGACAGTTGGGTCGGGTGTCTGTCGCCTGAAGATTACCGTGAATTTTTTCCGCCCCACATGAAGCGATTATTTGACGAGACAGAAAATTTGAGAATCCCACACATCCATCTTGGGACAAGCATGGCAACTTTGCTGACGGTGATGAAAGAAGTGGGAGGCGAAGTCATTGGCTTGGATTGGCGAATTCCATTAGATGTCGCTTGGCAAACCCTAAACTTTGAAGTCGCCGCCCAAGGCAACCTTGACCCAGCAACTTTGCTCGGACCTTTTGAACTCGTCCGCCAGAGAACCCTTGACATTTTGGAGAGAGCGGGAAGGCGACCGGGACAAATCTTCAACTTGGGGCATGGCATCTTGCCCCAGACTGACCCAGACACCATCGCAAGGTTGGTTGATTTGGTTCACTCCGTTTCCGAAATTGACAAAATAAAATTGGCTCAGGCAAACGAAGTTGCACACAGGTGAGAGGAATGAACAGGCGCTCCGTTATCAGCGAATTGGCTAAGACTTTGCAAATCAGCGAGACAGAAGCGGAGCAGATTTTGAGGGCTTTCGCCCAAGTCCTCGGTCCAATCGCTGCCGAGATCCCACCATACTTTGAACGCTACTTTGAAGCGCAAATCCAGTTGGTCTTGCAGCGGATGGAAGATTTTCAACGCATCACCCAGCAGCAAATTGCTAACTTGCAGCAGCGGATGGAAGATTTTCAACATTCCACACAACAACAAATTGCCAACTTGCAGCATCAAATTTTTGAGTTAAGAGATTCCACACAGCAGCAAATCACTGGTTTGAGGCACTACATAGACCAACGAATAGACGCTCTGGCACAGCGAATAGACGCTTTGGAGCGAAGGTTGGACAGGCTTGAAAAGTGGCTGTTCAGCGTTCTGGTCATGATTTTGTCGGGCGTTTTGGCGATCATCTTCAAAATCTACTTTGGCGGGTGAGCGAAACTGTGCTGGCTGAACGAGGCGCTGAGCGGTTGTTGGAAAAGGCGGCTCAAGTTATAGTGAAGAGGGGAATGGAAGTGCCAGCGATTTTGCTTCTGGAGATGCATAAGCCGTTAGCAAACTTGATAGGGCATGCAGTTTGGGTGACTATGCCTGTTTGGGCTTTGTTTTTCGGCGTGGCAACGACCAACGAGTTGGGTGCACTGTTGTCAGACCCAGAACGAATTGAAAGGCTAATTCAACGGATTGAAGAACTCAGCGCGAAACGAGACGAAGGGGAAAAGCGAGGTGAGAATTGAGTGCAGCATGCTGATTGGGGCACTATTTACCCCTACCTCGTTTGGGCTTTAACTGCGATAATCGGGCTGGGTATTGTCCTTGCATCCGTTGGGAAAAGGTTGCACATCAGGCGATTGCCAGCCATTGACGCAATTGAAGAGGCAGTTGGTCGGGCGACCGAAATGGGACGACCGATGATGTTTGTGCCGGGATTGGCTGGTGTTGATGTCCCGACCTTTCAAGCCATCGCCATCGCTGGTCATGTCGCTCGGCTTGCTGCTCGCTACCGAAGCAGGATTATTTTGCCTGTCACTGATACAGTCATTCTGACGATGGCTGAACAGGTATTGAGGGAAGCCTATGCCGAAGGCGGGGCTCCTGACGCTTTCAACCCCGAAGACATTCGCTTTCTTTCGGGCGACCAATTCGCTTTCGCATCGGGCGTTGTCGGTTTGATGAACCGTGAACGGGTTGCTGCTAACTTTTTCTTTGGCAGTTTCGCTGCAGAGTCTCTGATTCTTGCTGAGACGGGACAAGCGCTGGGTGCAATTCAAATTGCGGGCACACCTTCAACGCTCCAAATCCCCTTCTTCATCGCTGCTTGCGATTTCACCGTCATCGGTGAGGAATACTACGCTGTCACGGCTTACTTGACCCGCGAACCTATCCTACTTGGCAGCGTTTGGGGTCAAGATGTTTGCCGCATTCTTTTGGCGTCTCTCATTTTCGCCACTACTGTGGCTCAGAAGTTTCTTCCACCAATCGTTCTTAAATTCTTGGGGATATGAGGCGTAATGCGTAATTCGTAATGTGTGAGGGTTGGTGATGGGCAATGTTTGCGCCGCTTCAAAATCCGACAATAAACTTCATCTTGGTGGCAGTTGCGCTGATTATCAGCGTGGTCATTTTGATAGCGCTGAATTCTTCGCCACCTTATGTCCGGCGGTGGGTAATCGCTGGGGTTACTTTTCTTGTCGGGCTGTATGTGCCCCTTGAGTTTTACATCCCGCGACATAATTTCTTGACCGTTTGGCGCGACCCTTTAAGTGACTTGGTGAGAGTCCTTGCTGGGTTCACTATTGGATTGGGCATAGTGAACTTGGTCATCGTTCATGGTCGTCATGTATTGCAACGCACTGCTAACCTTCCTTTCAGTTTGGCTTTCTTCGTCGGCTTTATCAGCATGGCTTTCGTTGGTTTCCTTCACCGATATAAGCCCGAACTTTGGGCACAGAAGCCAAGTGAGGGCGAATTGGCATTTTGGTCTGCGGCATACAAAGTCTTCTTTGAAGGGCTTCTACTTCCGCTGACTTCAACGGTTTTTTCCCTTTTGGCTTTCTTCATCGTCAGCGCTGCCTATAGGGCTTTTCGCATAAGGACATTGGAGGCAGGATTGCTTATGGCGGCTGCTATCATCGTCATGTTGGCAAATGTTCCTGTCGGGACTTGGCTTACTTCTTGGTTGCCTCAAGAGGGTTGGCTAAAATGGCTTCGGCTTGAAAACGCTTCCCTTTGGCTGACTACCCAAATCAATGCACCGACAATGCGGGGCATCCTGTTTGGGGCAGCAGTCGGCGGATTGGGAGCGGCTTTGAGGATTTTGCTCAGCCTTGAAAGGTCTTTTGCTTTCGGCGGACAAGGATGAGGTGATGGCAGATGGAGAAGTTGAGCAATTGGCTGACCCAATTTCAAGCCATAGACAGGCGCATCATCTACTTGTGCGTCGCAATAGCGATCGCCTTGCCCTTCATAGTCCGAATCAGGCTACCTGTCATCCCAACGATGCCTGTGCAGAAATTCTACGAGGCTGTTGAGAAAGTCCCAAAAGGCAAAGTCGTTTTAGTCGCCGCAGATTTTGACACGGGCACCGAAGGAGAGAACGGACCGCAAGTTCAAGCGGTGTTGGAACATTTGATGCGAAAGCGCATCCCCTTCATAATCCTCGGAACAGCCATCCAAGGTCCAGAGTTAGTGCAAAGTTACGCTGAAAGGTTGGCGAAAAAATACGGCTACCGATACGGGGTTGATTTCGTGAACTTGGGCTATTTACCAGGCGGTCAATTGGCTTTAGAAAGGTTTTGTCGCAGCGTTTGGCAAACTAAACCCATTGATTACAAACAAAGACCGCTGACTGATTTGCCCTTAATGAGGAAAGTCCGAACGGCAAAGGACATTGGATTGGTTGCCGAGTTCACTGGCTCTGGGGTGCTGAGTTGGTATGTCCAGACTTTCTGGGGGCAGTTCAAAGTCCCACTGGCTCAAGGTTGCACAGGAATCATCGGTCCTGAACAGTTCCCTTACTTGGACACGGGTCAGTTGTCGGGTTTGATGGTCGGGCTGAAAGGTGCAGCGGAGTATGAGGCTTTGCTGAACGTCAAGCGGGAAGGTTTCCGCAGGATGATGCCTCAATCTTTGGGACATTTGGCTGCTTTGTTTCTCATCTTTTTGGGCAACTTAGGTATATGGCTTTTGAGAAGAAGAACTCAAAGGCGAGGACTGTGACAAAAGGGGTGATAGGAAGAGTGCTGCCAGCGATCAACGAAGATAGTTTCGGGTTGCAGTTGCTAATTTACTGGCTCGGCGCCATTTGCACCCTCGGCATTTACACGGTTCTCTACCGGGAAAACAGGGTCTATCGCCTCTTTGAGCACTTTTACATCGGCTTGGCTGTTGGTTTCGGTCTGGTTATAACCGTCAATGAGGTCCTTGACAAAGTTTGGTGGAGGGCAATGATGACGGAGCAACCCGCTACTATCGCTTCTTTTGACAGACCGTCACCCATGAAAGGCGTTGAACTTGACAAAACCGACAAAAAGGAGGGGGAAGGTTCTTGGCTTTGGCGTCCTTCGGAAACGCCTTCACTGAGGCTGACCAACATCCCGACTGACTGGGGGATGCCCAACTACATGAAACTTTGGCTCTGGATTGAAAAGCCTGTGCCTGAAGGGCAAATCACTTTGAGAATTCGCATTTACAACCCTGACATGAAGATGACAGTCGTGATGAGCAAGGAGATTGAAACCGATTTTTCCGGATGGCGCGAACTTTTGCTCCCCCTGCAGGAATTTGAAATGACAGGTGACCCCTACCGAGCCTTTGAGAAAGTTGGCAAGTATGGCGTTTTGGGTGATGTCACAGGAGTTGAATTTGAAGCGAACAAAACACTGCAAACGGCGAATGTGTCCGTTCGGTTGGATGATTTAAGACACTGCATCGGTTACCGTTGGTGGTGGGCTTTCGCTTTGGTCATCGGCTTGATGTTCTACACCGTCTTCAGCAGGCGTTTCGCTTGGATGAGCAGGTTGTCACTCAGCATAATGATGGGCTTCGGGGCAGGCTATACCTTCAAAGGTTTCTTCATAGAAGTTGTCCCTCACATTGAGAAATCCTTCAAGCCTATCTTTGTCGGTCTTGATGCTTGGAAAGTTGGGGTCAACAACGCCATCTTCGTTGCCGTGCTTTTGTGCGTGATGATTTACTTCTTCTTCAGCATTGAGCACCGCCACCCATTAATTCGCGAACCAGCAAGGCTCGGTCGTTGGCTTTTGATGTTGACTTTCGGCATCGTTTTCGGGAACACTGTCATGGGGCGTTTCTCTCTGTTTATCAGCCGACTTGACTTTTTGCTGCTCCAAAATCCCGTTGAAGCCGACAGGTGGGAAAAACTTGGGATGGTGATTGGGTTGGCTGTCGTTCTGTTCCTGCTTGCTTTCCTGTCCGTTGAATATGAACGGCGAAGACAACGAACGGCAACTTAGCAATGGGGTGAACGACATTGGCGTGGCAATGGCTTATGTTCTCAAAGCACTTGCAGGAGTTGGACTTTGAACGGCTGGGAGAAGAAGTTTCAAAGATGGGGTTTGACGGGGTTGACCTCACTGTTCGCAAAGGTGGGCACATTGAACCCGAAAACGCCAAGGCTCAGTTGCCAGTAGCAAATAGGGCTTTGCAGAATTTCAACTTGAGTTTGACCATGATAACGACCAATTTCACTGACGCCTCAGAACCCTTCGCCGAAGATGTCTTTGCGGTTGCTGCCGATTGTGGCGTTAAGTTCATCAAGTTGGGGTATTGGCGCTACCGTGAGTTCGGCTCATTGCAGCAACTCGTTGATGTTGCTCGGAAATCTTTGGAAGGGATTGCAAAACTTGCAGAGCGCAACAATGTCTGCGCAGTGGTCCACACCCATTCTGGCAACTTTTTGACGGCTTCACTTTTTGTGTTGGCGAAACTTTTGGAAGGTTTTGACCCAGAAATTTTCGGGGCTTATGTTGATGCTGGGCACATCTTCATTGAAGGTGGATTGATGGGCTGGCAGCAAGGTTTGGAAGTTCTTTCAGGGAAAATTCGGGTCGTCGCTTGCAAGGATTTCGCTTGGTTCCGAGAAAACAACAGGTGGACGGTGAAAGTCGTTCCCATCGGTGAAGGGATTGTCCGTTGGAGAGAATTCTTCGCTTGCTTGAGGCAAATCGGCTTTGATGGACCAATTTCCGTCCACAGCGAATACGAGGGTTTGACGACGGAACAGGTGATTTCCCAGACCAGAAAAGATTTGCCCTTGTTGAAGCGTTTTGCGTCGGAAGGAGACAATGCAGGTTAGTTCTAATGCAAACTTGAAGCCGTTGCGTTAAACTTTTGAGCGCCAATTGAGCCGAAAGGGGTCGCTTGAAGAATGATGCGAATCCTTTGCAAGTCAAAAATCCACAAGGCTAAAGTGACCGAAGCCAACCTCAATTACGAAGGTTCGCTGACTCTTGACCCGCTTCTCATGGAAGCAGCAGGGTTGGTCCCTTTTGAACAAGTCCATGTGCTTAACCTGAACAATGGCGCGAGATTTGAAACCTACTTGATTGAAGGCGAAAGGGGAAGCGGAACCGTTTGCGTCAACGGGGCAGCGGCAAGGCTTGTCCAAGTCGGCGACCCTGTCATAGTCTTGGCTTACGCGTTGGTGCCTGAAGATAAGTTGGCAGATTTCACTGCCCGCATCGTTTTCGTTGACGAAAATAACAAGGTGGTGAGAGTTGAAGTCGCAAAAGTTTTGCAAGAAGCGCAGGTGAATTAAAGGTGGAAGAAGCCCGTGAAGTCCAATGTCGCTGCGGTGAGCGAATTTTCATAGTCCCATCGGCGCCCGTCCGCTGCCCTCGTTGTGGGCGGAGGCTGTTTTGGCGATGCTCATGCGGGGCGTTAGTGGAGCGGACCAACATCCGTTGCCCACACTGTGGCAAAGTGAGGGAGAGCAGACGCACTTCTACTCACCCACCGTTGAGGCTCAGAACTATTCTGTTGGCAGGTATCATTGGAGCGGTCGTGTTCACCGCATTGGGACACGGGCTGGTCAAACTCTTCACCCGATTACCTTTATCGGAAGCAGGGACATCCATCGCAAATGTCTCGGCACGAGGCGGAAACATGTTGGTGCAGGTATTTCAAGGCGTATGGTTGGTTTTTGCCGATACTATCGGTTGGGTGGGACGGACAATTTTCGCTCACCCGCTCATTCCAGTTTTCACTGTCGCTGGCTTTTTTCTTGCGGCTTTCATCGTCGCCCGCCAGCAGCGTTTTTCACTTCACCGCTTGAAGAGGCATTTGCGACGGCGTTGGCAAGAGTTATGGAAGAAATGGTCATGAAGAAGCGAGCCGATGAACTCGGTGCAGCCACTCTTTGATGGTCGGATACAAGTCACGGTAGATTGCGAACCGTTCGTTGTAAAGTTCAACCTCTTTCGGCTCAGGCTCAAAAACTTCCTTCACCCGAACCAACTTATCTGCTGCCTCTCTCATGCTTTTCCACTTACCGACAGCCTTTCCTGCAGCGATTGCTGCTCCGAAACATGCTGCTTCGCTGACATGGAGTGAGACTACAGGAGTGCCGAACATGTTGGCTTTAAGTTGCAGCCAGAACTTACTTTTAGCTCCGCCTCCTATGGCTCGGACTTCATGGACGGTCACGCCCGCTTCCTTCAACAGTTCCAAATTGAGCCTCATCTCATAGTTCACGCCTTCCAACAATGCCCTGACAATCTCGTTCCTCGTCGTGCCGATAGTTAGACCAGCAATAACGCCCTTTGATTTCGTGTCCATCCAAGGTGTTCCCGTTGTCGGGGTGAAATGGGGCAAGACGAAAATGTTGGTTGGTCTCCTGCTGGCTTGTGCCACGATGAGGTCATAGACATCAATTCCCATCCGTTCGGCGACCGACTTCTCTTCATTTGCGAATTTGTCCCGATACCAACGAAGCAAAATCCCACCAGTCCAACTCCATGTCACTGTCACATACAAATCTTCAGCCACATGCGGGTAGCAGCAGAAATTGTTGCGAAGCATGGTTTCGTTCAAGACGGGTTGAGCCATGGCAACGGTTATACAGTCAACCGTGCCAATTGCGTCCATCGCCACACCGCCTTTGACCACACCGGAACCGAGGCAGCCACAGGGTTGGTCATGTCCACCAGTTGCGATGACCGCTTTGGTTGATAAACTTGTTTCTTCCGCCACTTTCGGGTCAATAGTGCCGATCGGCTCTCCCGAAGGCATCGGTCGTGGCAACATGCCCTCGTCAATCCCAGCCGCTTCAAGGACTTCGCGACACCATCCCTTCTGGACGACATCAAATCCCATCGTCCTTGAAGCCATTGACCAGTCAATGGCTGGGTCTTTCGCCCCAAGTCGGAAAGAAACGAAGTCTTGGATGCAGAGGAACTTCCAAGTCTTGGCGAAAATTTCTGGTCGCTCTTCCTTCAGCCACATCAACTTCGGCACGGTATACATCGGGTGGATTGGGTGACCTGTCAAGGAGAAAACACGCCATTGCCCCAAGGTTTCTTCCAGTTGCCGGGCTTGCCGGACCGGACGGGTGTCCAAGTTAGCGATTGCGTTCATGAGGGTGCGACCGTTAGCGTCAACTGGAACGACAGTCTCGCTCATGCTTGAAACTGCTATCGCTTCCACTGGGTCCCTTTTGCCTGCTTGTGCGACTGCCTCAGAGATGGCTGCTTTTGTTGCCTCCCAAATTTGTTCCGCATCTAACTCAACCCAGCCAGCAGGTCCTGGGTAAATCAACGGATACTCGTGGTAACTTTGCCCCAGAATTTCCCCTTCGTCATTGAAGACAACAGCCTTAACCCCTGTCGTCCCTGTGTCCACTCCCATCAAACTCATCGCCTTCACCTCCACAACCAGTTTTAGTGTTTGTAGCACTAAAAACTTTACAACGCCCGATGTGGAGCGCAACCTCGGTGCGAAGGGGCAAATGGGATGGCGCAGTTCCTGCCGAACCGAGAACAGTAGCGAATGGCGAATAGCGAGTAGCGAATGGTTTTTCTGGAGGACATTGCTTCTGCGCTGCCGAGAAAATTCGGTGCTTAACTATTGCACCCCGCACTCAAATTAGGCTCACCGGGAGGTTCGCCCTCCCAAACAAATTTTTCTGCACCCTTGCATGCCTGCACGCTTGCACGCATATCGGCTGAAACCAACGCATAAGCAATTTAGCGCTCAATCTGTGCTAAAATCAAGGTGGCATTCACTAAGGTTACGGCAAGGGGGTTGAGAAGTATGGAAGTCGTCATTTTGCCTGATGCTGAGGCTGTCGGCAAAGAGGCAGCGCGTCGGATCGCCGAATTAATTCGGCGCAAGCCTAATTGTGTTTTGGGATTGGCGACGGGCTCTACGCCCATCCCGTGCTATCGTGAACTCATCCGAATGCACAAGGAAGAAGGACTTGATTTCTCTCATGTCACGACCTTCAACTTGGACGAGTATTACCCCATTGACCCTCGCCACCCGCAAAGTTACCGCTATTTCATGGACGAAAACTTGTTCAACCACATCAACATTGACAAAGCCCGCACCTTTGTCCCTTACGGTTTAGCGCCAGACCCTTACGAGCACGCTGAATGGTATGAAGAGCAAATCAAAAAGGCTGGAGGCATTGACATCCAAATTTTGGGAATCGGTCACAACGGTCACATCGCCTTCAATGAACCTGGTTCATCCCTCGCTTCACGCACCCGAGTTAAGACCCTGACCCGAGAAACCATTGAAGCCAACGCCCGCTTCTTTGACCGCCCAGAAGATGTCCCACGCTACGCCATCACTATGGGCATCGGGACAATTTTGGAAGCGAGAGAAGTCATCTTGTTAGCGACGGGAGAGGGTAAAGCAGATGCAGTCGCAAAAGCGATTGAAGGTCCGGTCACGACCATGTGCCCAGCATCAGCGTTGCAACTGCATCCGAGAGTCACTTTCATCGTTGACGAACCTGCTGCTTCAAAACTCCAGCGCAAAGACTACTACATGTATGTCCACGAGATGGCAGAAGCGCTGAAGAAGCAGATTTTGGAAGCACGCTTGCGCATGTGATGAAGAGGCGAACGCTTACACCCTTCCACAAATCCACGAACTTGCGCGCTAAGGAGTGAAAGGGATGGGAACTGCCTATACGCCGGGGTTAACTATTAGCGCTGATACTGTCGTTCGCAAAGTCAGGAGGTTGCCGCTGAAAGGTCAGGTTCTCGTTCAAGTCGGTGACCAAGTTGACCCAGACACCGTTGTCGCCCGAACCGAATTGCCAGGTCCTGTCACGACCGTTAGAGTCGCTGAACGGCTGGGAGTCGAGCCGAGGGAATTGACGAAATACTTGCTGAAACAAGTGGGCGATAAAGTCCAAGCAGGTGAAGTGATTGCCGAACGGAAAAGTTTCTTTGGGTTGCTCACATCCCGCGTCACATCGCCGATAACTGGGACAATTGACTTCATCTCGGAAGCGACAGGCAATATTGGAATTCGGCACTTACCGACCCCTGTTGAAGTCACTGCTTACTTGCGTGGTTTGGTCGTAGAGGTCATGCCTGAAGAAGGAGCAGTTGTTGCCACAAGAGGGGTGTTCGTTCAGGGCATCTTTGGTTTGAGCGGAGAAAGGCACGGTCAAATAGCGCTTCTCACTAATTCCCCCGACGAGGTTGTGCCAGACACAAAAGTGAGCGACGAGCACAAAGGGAAGGTGCTCATCGCTGGCGCTTTAGCCCATTGGCGTCTAATGGAAGCAGCCAAACAAGTCGGAGCAGTTGCTTTGGTGACTGGTGGTGTCCTTGACACCGAGATCAAAAAACTCCTCGGCTACGATATTGGCGTTGCCATCACTGGACATGAACTCTTGCCTTTCACCTTAATCGTCACCGAAGGGTTCGGGGAAATCGCAATGGCTAAGAGAACTTTTGAGTTGCTGGCAAGCCAGGAGGGTAAAGAGGCATCAGTCAACGGAGCAACTCAAATCCGAGCCGGTGTGATTCGACCCGAAGTAGTGGTTCCGAAAGATGGGGCATTGACTTTGGAAGAGTTAGAAGAACTGAAAGAAGGTGGGTTCGCTACAGGTGAGTTGAACATGGGAACCCCCATTCGGCTCATCCGCGCCCCTTACTTTGGTGTGTTGGGACGCGTGGTCGCTTTGCCACCAGAACCACAAGAAATTGAAACGGAAACGAAAACGCGTGTCTTGGAAGCGGAATTAGTCACGGGTGAAAAGGTTATCGTCCCGCGAGCCAATGTTGAAATTTTCCCCCACGAGTGAGAATGCCCTTAGCAGCGCTCAGGTGGTTCACCCATCAAGTTCGTTTCTCTCAGAATGACGACAGAGAGTGTTCTAAAACTCTCCACGCTACTGGCTTTAGCCAGTGGTTGATGACGAATTTGGTAGCGTCGCCCCTTGTGGGCGGCGGTCGTTTAATTGCCGTCGGGGACAAGCCCCGACGCTACCTTCGTCATTCAGGATTTTCGCCGACTAAAGTCGGCGCTCAGCGAAATCGTCATCAAATACGGACTAAAGTCCGTAGCATAGTTTGATTTTGGTTGCACCATCAACTACGGGCTGAAGCCCATAGCATGGATGACTTATTTTTGTGCTGACGACGATAAAATGAAGCCTGTTGCACGAAGCCATAAACGGACTTTTAGAACACTCTCATGACAATAGGTGAATAACCTGACACTGCAGACTTAGTTGCGGGCGAAAAATTAACGGGAGAGGGCGAACGCTTCTTCACCGAATTTGAGTGGGGATGGGGAAGTTTTTAAAGCGCCTTTGTTGGCACGGTGACTTTGTTGACGGAGGAGGTAAGGTGGGCATGAAGGCAAAGTTAGCAAAAGGATTGTTCGCCAAGCCGAAACTCATCCGCTACGACGCAGACTGTTTCACCATTGAAGACACTGACTTGTTCCTGTTCAGTGGTGCCGTTCACTACTTCCGAATGCCCCAGCCTTTGTGGCGTGACAGGTTGCTTAAAGTCAAGAGGGCGAGTTTCATCGCTGTTGAGACATATGTGGCTTGGAATTGGCACGAGCGGAAAGAGGGCAAGTTTGATTTGAGTGACTTGGATGCCTACTTGTCCTTGGCTCAGGAGTTCGGCTTCTACACCATCGTTCGCCCCGGACCTTACATTTGTTCGGAGTGGGACATCGGTGGTTTCCCTCATTGGCTTCCGCAAAAGCGCTTCCCCTTCCGAACCGATCACCCAGATAGCATCGCTTGGAGTGACCATTGGTATGCAGCCGTTATGCCTGTTATCGCCCGCCACCAAATCACCAAAGGTGGGCGAGTGATTTTGGTGCAACTTGAAAACGAATACGACTACTCCGGCTTGCCCGACGATGTGATGCACCGCTACTTGACCGAACTTTACAAATCCGCTGTCAAGCATGGGATTG
>Ga0197143_1001440_pt1 | contig 20012 bp, 22 predicted proteins | sample GBS70_MetaG_FD_148603 | JGI IMG/M metagenome (GOLD analysis project Ga0197143, IMG submission 148603) | Sediment microbial communities from Great Boiling Springs, Gerlach, Nevada, United States - GBS 70_MetaG | ecosystem: Environmental > Aquatic > Thermal springs > Hot (42-90C) > Sediment...
TTAGTAAATGGCGGGATGCAGTAGAAGCACAGAATATTTTAGTCTTCCAGTTTAAATTCCCTATTGAATCGGCAAGAGGTTTTTCACTAATGGATAAAGAACCACCTGTTATAGTTCTTAACTCAAGCGATAATATACTTGCAAGGATTTTTACCCTCTTCCACGAGTATGCTCACATTTTATTGAGATTACCCGAAATTTATACAGGAGAAGAAACAATTGGTCATGATAAAGAAATAGAAAACTGGTGTAATAAATTTGCCTCTGAGTTTTTAGTTCCTGAAAGTATTATAAAAAATGAAGATGCTTATAGAGAATTCGTAAACAAAACTAAAAATTTAGAAGAGGTACTTGAAATTTTATCTCAAAGATTTAAGGTAAGTAAACACGCAATCCTTACAAAACTTAAAATAATAAATGTGATTTCTAATGAAAAATATGAAGAGATAAGCTCAAAACTTAAATCTCAACTTATAAAAGAAGAAAAGCAAGGATTTTCTTTGCCTCCTCATAAAAGATGTATTCAAGAAAAAGGAAAAAAATTTGTATCTATTGTACTAAATGCAAAAGATAAAGAAATTATAACTTCTGCTGATATGATTGAGTATTTATCTTTAAAGTTAGATAGTTTGAAGAAATTATTAGAAATTGAAAAATGAATCATAAATAATGAATATCTACATCATTGATACAAGCAGTTTAATTGATATGAAAGAAAGATATCCAAAAAAGAATTTTCCAACATTGTGGAAAAAAGTAGAAGAACTTATTCAACTCAGAAGAATAATAGCGCCAGAGGGAGTGAAAAAGGAAATTGAAAAAGGAGATGACGAACTAAAAGAATGGATTAAGGATAAAAATATTAAAAAAATGTTTATAAAACCAGACGAAAATCAAATTAAAAATGTGAAAAAGATTTTGAAGGAATATCCTTTTTTAGCAAAAGCAGACAAGCCAGAAGAGCCTAATGCAGACCCCTGGTTAATTGCTCTTGCTATTGTAAAGAAGGAAGAAGAAAGCAAACAGTTAATTAGAAATACCTACATAATCGTAACAGAGGAATCACCAGGAAAAATTCATAGAATACCTTGGGTTTGTAAAGAAATTGGGATTGAATGTATTAAGTTCATCGGATTAATTCAAAGGGAAAGATGGATATTTTAAAAGTCTCTTTTGACCGCATAATGCCAGACAGAAAAGAGCTTGACAAAATAGTTTTTGAAGCACTTGGCTTAACTGAAGAGGAACAACTTGAAGTTTATCGCGCAGTGTTAGGGCTTGTTAAAAATAGACCGTTGAAGGCAAAGAGTAAATGAAAAATAAAATCCTTTTTTAGGATGAAGAAATTAAAATAATTGAAGGTGTTGAGCTATGGAAAGGAAAAGAAGAGAGTATTTATTAGTTAAAGGAAGATTTATTTAAGCTGCCAAAAACTATAAAAAATAGAAATGGAAGTTCCCAAACTAAAAATGAAGGGGTTTTTAAAAATGAAAGAAGGAATTTTTAAAAAACTAAGTAGCTTCTTTAGTGTATTTTTATTTTTTACAAATCTTACTTTTGCTCAATACGAAAATGTTAAAGACCATCCAGCATTAAGTAGATACAAAGGTTCAAAAGTGGTCCATTATAGTGTTGAACAGTTTGATGAGTATTATATTCTTGTTGGTCCTATAAAAGGTTCTTCTGATAAAGATATTGAAAATGCAAAGTGTAAAAGATTAGAAGGTAAAGTTACAAAATTTCTTTATGAAGGACCAAAAGATAGGAGTGGTTTTGAAGTATTTAAGAATTATGAGCTTGCTTTAAAAAATGCAGGATACAAAATTTTGTTTCAAGGGAAAGGAAGGGAAGAAATATATGGAGCTTATGTATTTCTTGAGAAGAAAAATAAAGATTATTTAGGTGGATGGGAAGATCCTGATAAAGGATGGTATTATCTTTCAGCATCTTCTCCTGAGGAAAAGATATATATATCAATTTTTGTGTTAACATCTTATAATGGTCCACGTGCCGCTGTTTCAATAATAGAACCAAAAGAGATAGAAGTTGGGCTTGTAACTGCAGAGATGATGGAGGAGAGTATTAAAAAAACTGGTAAAGTTGCTTTGTATACTATATATTTTGATTTTGACAAAGCGGATTTAAAACCAGAATCAAAACCAACAATTGAGGAGATAGCGAAACTTTTAAAAAGAAACCTTAAATTAAAACTTTATATCGTAGGTCATACTGATAATGTAGGAAGTTTTGATTACAATATGAATCTTTCACAAAGAAGGGCTGAAGCAGTTGTTAAGGAGCTTGTTGAAAAATATGGAATTTCAAAAGATAGGTTAAAACCTTACGGTGTTGGACCACTTTGCCCTGTTACAAGTAATTCAACTGAGGAAGGAAGAAGTAAAAATAGAAGAGTTGAACTCGTAGAACAATAAAATCAAGATATAGAAAAAGAAGAAGATTATTGATAAATATGAAGAATAAATTATTACAAAATCATTTCTTTTTTGTGTTTCCTTTGTGTTTGTTTGTTGGTTTGTTTATTCTTCTGCCTGTTTTAGGGACAATATTTAACAGTTTTTTTAAAGATGTTTCGTTTTTAGAAAGAAAGTTTGTTTTTCTAAATAATTACAAACAACTACTTATTGATTCTGCTTTTTGGCAGAGTTTTTGTTTTACTATTTTGTTTGTTTTTGTTTCAGTTCCACTACAGATAGTTTTAGGACTTATATTTGCTTTATTACTTAATGAATACATATCTTTGAGAGGACTTTTACGTGCGGTTGTTCTTATCCCTTGGGCGATACCATCGGCTATATCAGCACGTACATGGCAGCTTATTTATAACTATAACTACGGATTAGCAAATTTTTTATGGATGAAACTTGGTATATCAACGACACCAATTAACTGGTTAGGAACAGATATAGGAGCATTTTTTGCTTTAGTTATCTCAGATACTTGGAAGACAACACCATTCGTAGCAATTATTTTACTTGCAGGACTACAAGCGATACCGCAAGAACTTTATGCACAAGCACAAGTTGACCAAGCAAACCTCTGGCAAAGATTCTATAAAATCACTCTTCCGTTGCTTAAACCGATAATTATAGTTGCTTTACTTTTTAGAACTATTGATGCATTAAGAATTTTTGATCTTATATATGTGCTTACTGGTGGAGGGCCAGGCGGGGCAACAACCTCTGTTTCACTTTATGCATATAAGTATTTTTTGACAGGAGATTTTGGTTATGGCAGTTGTGTATCCACAGTACTTTTTGTTATTGCATTTCTGCTATCTATCCTCTATATCAAAATAGGGCAGTTTTATAAAAGTATAATTGTATGACAGAAGAAAAACTTAAATCTTTACTTATAGCGTTTGGTTCAATTTTTATGATTATTTTTTGTCTGTCACCTTTTGTATATATGATTGTTACAAGTTTTGCTAAACAACCTGACTTTCTTGCAGCACAAACTAATTTCCAATTTACTTTTAGTAACTACTATTCAGTTTTAACTACAAAAACATTACATTTTGTTGAGTATCTTAGGAATAGTTTGATAGTATCTGCAGTTAGTGCTTTGCTTTGTGTAGTTATTGCATCACTTGCTGCTTATGCTATTACTCGCTTATCATTTAAAGCTGCAGCGGTTATATTACTTTTTACACTTGCAACTTCAATGTTTCCTCAGATAAGTTTGGTAAGCTACCTGTTTAAATTTATGACAGCGCTTGGTTGGATAAACACATATTTTGCTTTAATTTTTCCTTATATTGCTTGGATTTTGCCGTTGTCATTGTGGATATTAGTAAGTTACTTTTCGCAGATACCAAAAGAACTGGATAAAGCAGCACTTGTAGATGGTTGTTCATATTGGCAGATACTCTATAAAGTAATTTTTCCTGTTGCATCCCCAGGGATATTTTCTACTGCTTTACTTGCATTTATATTTGCATTTAATGAATTTATGTTTGCACTTGTTTTAACAACTGACTATAACGCAAGGACAATCCCTGTAGGTATTGCACTTTTCCAAGGATTACATGGAGAAATACCTTGGGGAAACATTATGGCTGCTTCAACAATAACAACTATACCTGTTGTAATGTTGACAATTATCTTTCAAAGACATATAATTCAGGGATTAACCAGAGGTGCTGTAAAAGGATGAGAATAAGGTTGGTTAATCTAACAAAGATTTTTTCGTCAATAAGAGGTAAAGTTGTTGCTTTAGACAATATAAATCTTGAAATAAAAGATAGTGAATTTTTTGTTTTACTTGGCCCGAGTGGTTGCGGAAAATCAACATTGCTTAATTTAGTTGCTGGGTTAGAAAAACCAACTTCAGGTGAGATATGGTTTGCAGATAAACTAGTTGCTTCAAGTCAAAAGAAAATTTTTCTTACACCGAGAGAGCGTAATGTTGCAATGGTTTTTCAAAGTTATGCTTTGTATCCACATTTAAATGTGTTTGAAAACATTGCATTCCCTTTGCGTATACAGAAAATAAAAGATAGTGTAATAAAGGAAAAAGTTATAAAAGCTGCAGAGATGGTAGGTATATCAGATTTATTGAATGCAAAACCAGCTGAATTAAGTGGTGGACAAAGACAAAGAGTTGCAATTGCACGTGCTATAGTTCGTAAACCAGATGTGTTTTTGTTAGATGAACCATTGTCAAACCTTGATGCACAACTAAGAGTAGCAACTCGGACAGAACTAAAACAACTTCAACGGAGTTTGGGTGTAACAACTATTTATGTAACACATGACCAAGTTGAAGCAATGACATTAGGTGATAGAGTTGCAGTATTAAGAAATGGTAAAATTGAGCAAGTAGGTACACCTGAAGAGTTATATAACAATCCTGTAAATCCATTTGTTGCAACATTTATTGGTTCACCACCGATGAACCTTATTGAGGCAACAATAGTTGAAGAAAACAATGAATATTTTGTTGTTATTGACGGTAATAAGTTGAAAATACCAATGGAAAAATTTAAAAAAATAGATATAAAAAATAAAAAACTTATTTTAGGAATCCGTCCAGAGGATATATATATCAGTTTAGACAAAAAAGAAAATATTTTTAAAACAAAAATTGTTTCTGTTGAACCTTTAGGAAGAGAATTAATAATTTATGTGTCATTAGGTAATCAAAAAATATCTATTTTATCTACTAATAAGGAATTAAAGGGATTAGAAAAAGATCAGATTTTAAATATTGAATTTAATGTTGACAAAATACATTTTTTTAGCTAAAATAGAGATTAATATTTTCTTTTTGCAAGCTTTAATTTATGAATTTATTAAAAGTAAAAGGTTCATATTACGAAATGGGGTTTCAACAAGGTGTTTCTTTTAGTGAAGATATTAAAAAAAGTTTTGATAAGCTAATCAAGTCAAAACCTATTAAAAATTTGAAACCAAAGTTCCTTCCTTCTTTTTTATTTTCAAAAATACTTAAATATATCGTATATAAAAAATGGGAGAAACCAATTAAAATTTTGTTACCAGAATATTCTGAACGTATAAAAGGTATTGCAGACGGTGCAAAAGTTAAACTGTCTGATCTATATGTTATTCAAGCAATAGAAGTTTTAGCAGACGATGTAAGTTCTTTAATTGAATACCCGAAACAAATAAGTTTTGGTTGTTCATCAGTATGTATATTACAACACATTATTCGTTCGCCACAGATTATAGTTGGTAAAAATTTTGACTATATATCAGATTTTATTTCTGATAATATTGTTCGTATTAGTGAACCAAAAAACGGATATAAAAGTATTGAAATAACTTATAAACAAATTGCTGGTTCTCATGATGGTATGAATGAAAAAGGTCTTGTTGTACTGTATAACTATGGACTTACAACAGAACATGTCCAAACAAGAATACCTATAACAATCCTCGTTCAACAAATTCTTGAAAGGTGTGCTAATATTGATGAAGCTATAACTTTTATAAAAGCGTTCAGGTATCCTAACGGCGCTATTTTAACTTTAGTTGATGCAACAAATCGTGCTGTATGCGTGGAAATAACTCCAGAACATATAGGTTATCGTCGGGCACAAGATGGTGTACTTATAGCAACGAATTATTATTTATCTAATGAGATAAAAAGTTTTGATATTCCAGATTATGCAATTTTTAAAACAAAAGGTGTGGCAAAAGAACTGCAAGGGAAACCTGTCCATTATTCAAGTAAGCAGAGATATAATAGAATTGCAGAGTTAGTAAATAAATTTCCACGAATTAATGTTGAAGAGATGAAACAAATATTGAAAGATCATAACGGAAAACCAATCGGTGATGATGATACTGTATGTCGACATGGTGAATGGATCTCTACACAGGTTAGTATGATATTTTTACCAAAACAACGTAAATTATTATATTTAATAGGCCAGCCTTGCCAAAACAATTATACTGAATTTGAATTGTAATAAATAATATTCAATACATGTTGAAATTAATTAAATTTTTGTATATAAATAGATAAATGTATATAATATAGATAAAATTTGTAAAGAAAGGAAAGCAAAATATGGCAGTATTACAAATAGCAAGAATTATAAATTTTGTGTCATCTTTTTTTTGTTTTTTATTAGCCATATCTATTGTTTGTGAAGATCGATGTAAAATTAGAAAAATGTTGAAGATTGATTTTGGTATGTTTTTGTTAGCGTTAACCACAGCGTTATGGACAGCGAACATGGGCGTCATTTTATCTCTTGTTAGAAAACCTATTTCTGCATTTTTTTCAAGATTAAACTGGATTGGTGGATTTGTTATCGCAAGTTTTACTTATTTGACATTGATAATGACAAAACAACAAAAAAAAGCAACTGTTGTTGGAATTATACAATTTATTGTTGCAGCTATTTTTGTTTTGTTAGCATTTACTCCTTTAGGGATAAAGGAAATTGTTTCAATTTTCCCATTACAACGACAGGTAGGCATTGGAGAGGTATTTTTTAGAATATGGATTTTTGCTTCAGCAGTATACTGTGTTTATTTGACAGTAAAAAGTTATTTGTTATCTGAAGGGACTGAGAAATTAAAACTTCAGTATTATACATTTGGAGTGATAATTTTTGCAGTTACAGGTGTACTTTTTAATTCTATACTACCTTTATTCGGTATCGAAAAATTTGTTTATTTTACATCTGTAAGTTCACTAATTTGGGTTTTATCAATTTTTTATTCTATACATACCTATAGACTTTTAGATATAGAAGTAATGTTTTGTGATGTAGTGCGATATAGTGTATTCATCTTGATAGGTTTAATTTTAAATTATATTTTGTTTACAATTTTTTCTAACATGTTATATTTATCACCATTGTTAAGTTCGTCTCTTAGTTTACTTGCTGTGGGGACAATATATTTTATTTCGCCAATAAGAGAAAAAATAAATATTACTATAAGGAATATCGTATTACGTAGAAGAACTATGTACCAAAAATTGTTAGAAGATACTGTTGAAGCTGTGCATACAATCTTAGATTTAGATGGTTTATTAGAATTTGTTGTTAAACAAATTTCTGCAGCGTTAGGTGCAACAAAAATATGTGTGTTTCTTTTAGACAGAGAAACAAAGGATGAGAATGGTGAATATATTTATAGACTTGCGACATATTATGGTTTTGATTCATTAAAAACAACTGTGTTTAAACAATATAAAATTATTAAATGGTTAAAACAGCATAAAGAACCTTTGCTTTTAGATATTGCTTATCACACATTTGATACTTCTGATTACAAAGAACTTACAGAGAGTTTACATTTATTTGGTGCAATAATCATAATTCCTATTATCTACAAAGACGAACTTATTGGTATAATTACTTTAGATCAGAAAAAAACAGATGGTACTATTTTTGACTTGGAAGACATAAATATTTTGAAAACTTTAGCAAATGAGCTCGCTATTGCAATAGAAAATAGTAGGATGTATAAAGAACTTAATGCTGCGTATTTACAAATAACACGTGCATTATCTTTAGCTTTAGAATCAAAAGATAGCTATCTAATAGGCCATTCGGATAATGTTACAAAATATGCAGTTTTATTAGCAAAAAAACTTAACCTTTCAGAACGCGAAATTTATATTTTAGCACAAGCAGGTATGTTACACGATCTCGGCAAAATTACTATACATGATTATATACTAAACAAACCCGGAAAACTTACTGAAAAAGAATGGGAGGAAGTTAAACAACATCCAATAAAAGGTGCAAAAATATTAGAGCCGCTACCGTTTCTAGACGAGGTAAGGAAGGTGATATTATACCACCATGAACATTATGATGGTACCGGATACCCGGAAGGATTAAAAGGTGAACAGATACCGTTGTTAGCACGTATATTGACTTTAGCTGATTCAATTGATGCAATGTTGTCTGAACGTCCTTATAAAGATCGAGCTATGACAGTTGAAGAGATGATACAAGAAATTATTGCTCAAAAAGGTAAACATTTTGATCCTGTTTTAGTAGATAAATTTTTAGAGATAATAAAAGAATATCCTGACTTGTTTATGCGAAATATAAAACATTAATATGAGTGAAACAAAGTTTGTTACTGAGTATATAGAATTGTCAACAAAGGGAAATATTGATATTGTTGATATCACATCCGAACTTAAGAAATTATTAGATCGTTCAAAAGTTTCTGATGGTATTTTAACAGTTTTTGTTCCAGGTGCAACTGGAGCTGTTGCAACAATTGAGTATGAAGAAGGTTTAATTAAAGATACAAAAGAATTGTTTTTAGAACTTATAAAAGAAAATAAAAAGTATTATCACGATTTATCTCATGCAGTAGGTAATGCAACATCTCATTTAAGAGCTACATTACTTGGACCTTCTTTGACAATACCTATAACTGATGGTAAGATGGCACTTGGTATTTGGCAACAAGTTGTATTTATAGATTTTGACAATCGTCCAAGACAAAGAAAGCTTATAATTAAAATTATAGGTAAATAAAAAAATTTATAATAAAGGGTAAAAAATATGAGTGGCGATATTTTTGAAAAATGTTTCAAATTTAATGATGCTAAACAGGCACAAATGTTAGGTATCTATCCATATTTCAAACCAATTTCTACACCTCAGACAACTGAAGTTATAATTAATGGTGAACGAAAAATTGTCTGTTGCTCAAATAACTACCTAGGTTTAACAACACATCCTAAAGTCAAACAAGCTGTTATAAAAGCAGTTAAAAAATATGGGACAAGTTGTACTGGATCAAGATTTTTAAGTGGTTCTCTTGACTTACATGAAGAAGTTGAGGAAAAGTTTGCACAGTTTATAAGGAAAGAAGCGGCAATTTTGTTTACTACGGGTCATCATGTAAACCTTGGTGTTATTCAAGCATTAGTTGGTAGAGGTGAGGTTGTTATAACAGACAAACTTGATCATGCATCTATTATTGATGGATGTATGATAGCAGCTTATTTTGGTGCAGAGGTTGCTCGTTTTAGACATAACAACATGGAAGATTTAGAACGAGTATTAAAAAAATATGAAGATAAACCAAAACTCATTGTAGTAGATGGTGTTTTTAGTATGGAAGGCGATATCTGTAATTTACCTGAGATAATAAAACTTGCAAAATTGTATAATGCACGGGTTATGGTTGATGATGCACATGCATTAGGTGTTTTAGGTAAAAACGGTCGTGGGACAGCTGAACATTTTGATCTTGAGAAAGAAACTGATCTTATAATGGTAACAGCATCAAAATCGCTAGCATCAATAGGAGGGTTTATTGCAGGTAAAGAAGAAGTAATCCATTATATTAAACATCATGCAAGATCATTAATTTTTACTGCAGCGCTCCCTCCAGCACAAGTCGCAGCAATATCTGCGTCATTAGATATTCTTCAAGAAGAACCTGAACGAAGAGAACGTTTATGGGAAATAACACATAAAATGTTGAAAGGTTTTAAAGAACTTGGATTCAATACAAGAAATTCTCAAACACCGATAATACCTATTCTTGTAGGTGGTGGGATGAAACCAGGTGAGATACCTCTTGTGTTTACATTTTGGCGTATGTTGTATGACGAAGGCGTGTTTACATCACCAGTTTTACCGCCGGCAGTACCTGAAGGCGAAGAACTTATAAGAACAAGTTATATGGCTACACATACCGATGAACAACTTGAATTTATTCTTGATAAATTTGCAAAAGTTGGCAGAAAACTTGGTCTTATTAGTGGTTCAGGTGTCCCTAAAGGGCGAGTTATCAAAATAAAAAGAAAAAAAATGTTATCAAAAAAAATTGCGCGCAGGTTTCTTATAGGTACACGTAGGTGGATGCGTAAACTATTTTTTATGAAAGGATAAGAAAAGGATAAAATATGAGAATAAAAGTAGTTTCAAACAAAAAAGATTTGTTAAAATTTATAAAGTTTCAATGGGAAGTTTATGAAAACAATCCGTACTGGGTACCAATGCTTGTTTCTGACTGGAAAACATTGTTGGATGAAAAAAAACATTTGTTTTGGGAACATGCAGAAAAAAAGTTGTTTTATATAGAAGATGAGAATGGTAAAATTTTAGCTCGTGTAGCTGGCGTGATTGATTATAATTTTATTAAATTTCATAATGAACAAACAGGTTTTTTTGCTTTCTTTGAATGTTTGGATATACCACAAGCAAAAGAAGTAACTTTTGTGTTATTATCTACAGTTGAGAACTGGCTTAAAGAAAAAGGAATTAAAAAAATGTTAGGTCCTACAGCACCCTCTACTAACGATGAAATGGGTCTTTTATACGAAGGTTATGATTTAGAACCAGTTTTAATGATGCCATATAATCCACCATATTACCACGATCTACTTTTGTCGTACGGGTTTAAAAAAGCGAAAGATTTGTACGCATATAAAATTACAAAGGATAATCTTCCCCTTGGAAGATTAAAAAAAATTGTAGATACAGTTGTAGAAAAACATCCTGATTTAATAGTAAGACCAGTTAATTTAAAAAATTTTGAACAAGAAATAAAATATGCAGTAGAAATTTATAACGATGCTTGGGAGAAAAATTGGGGTTTTGTACCTTGGACTGAGAAAGAGTTTGTGTCACAAGCGTTAAGGTTAAAACCGTTAATTCAACCAGAACTTGTTTTATTTGCGTTTATAAAAAATGAGCCTGTGGGTTTAATGATAACAGTACCGAATTATAACGAAGTGTTAAAAAAACTTAATGGAAAGCTTGGACCTATTGAAATTTTAAAATTTTTGTATTATAAGAATAAAATTAAATCGTTAAGAATTATGATAATGGGTGTAAAAAAAGCATACAGAGGACGAGGATTTGAGGCTGTTATGTACTATAACACAATGATGAATGGTCTTAAGCTAGGTTATGAATGGGCTGAACTTTCTTGGATTTTAGAAGATAATGTTATGATGAACCGTGTTATAGAATCTTTTGGTGCACAACTTTACAAAAAATATCGTGTATATGAAAAATACATTGATTGAAACAAAAATGGATAAAACAATACAACAACTTCATCAAAAAATACAGGCAGAGTCTGTTTTTATTCAAGATTTAAAAAATGAGATACATAAAGTTATAATTGGTCAAGATTATGTAATTGACAGGATTTTGATAGGCTTGTTAGGAAACGGACACATTTTGCTTGAAGGTGTTCCTGGTCTTGCAAAAACTTTAATTATTAAAACTATTGCAAAATGTATACAGGCAAAATTTCAAAGAATACAGTTTACACCAGATCTTCTCCCAGCAGATATTATAGGCACTTTAATTTATAATCCACAAACAACACAGTTTGTTGTTAAAAAAGGTCCAATATTTACTAATCTACTTTTAGCAGACGAGATCAATCGTGCTCCTGCAAAAACACAATCAGCTCTTTTAGAAGCAATGCAGGAAAGACAAGTTACTATCGGAGAACAAACATATAAACTTGAAGAACCATTTTTAGTTTTAGCAACTCAAAATCCTATTGAACAAGAAGGAACATATCCTTTACCAGAAGCACAGGTTGATAGGTTTATGTTAAAAATAAAAATTACATATCCTGATAAAGATGAAGAAAAAAGTATTTTAGAATTAACTCCGAATGTTTTAGAGGAAAAATTTAATAGTGTTAGACCAATAATTTCACCGGCAGAAATTTTAAGAGTAAGAAAAATAATTGACGAAATTTATATAGATGAGAAATTAAAAGATTATATTTTGAACATTGTTGATGCAACAAGGAATCCACAAGATTATAATCTCGCTGATATTAAACCTTTTATAATGTATGGAGCTTCACCACGTGCATCAATATATTTAGTTTTATCATCAAAATGTTATGCTTTTTTAAACCATAGGGGTTATGTTATACCTGATGATATAAAATCAGTTGCTTATGATGTATTAAGACATAGGATTATTCTTTCATACGAAGCTGAGGCTGAAGAAATCACAACTGAAGATATAATAAAGCAAATTTTGAACACTATTGAAGTACCATAAGTAATTTTTAAATAAAAGAGGAGTAACAACTATGAACAAAATAAAAAAAATTGGTATACTCACAGGTGGTGGGGATTGTCCAGGGTTAAACCCTGCAATAAGAGGTGTAGTTTATAGAGCTTTGTCAGAAGGTATTGAATGTGTTGGTATTTTAGATGGATGGAAGGGGATGTTAGAAGCTAAAAGTGTTCCGTTGACATTACAGGATGTTGAGTATATTATAAACAAAGGTGGTACAATTATCGGTACTTCAAGAACAAATCCGTATAAAAAAGAGAATGGGACAGAAAAATGTGTTGAAACATTAAAAAAATTACAACTTGATGCTGTTATTGCAATGGGCGGAGAAGATACACTTGGTGTTGCAACAAAACTTTATAAAGAAAAAAATTTTCCTGTTGTTGGTGTACCTAAAACAATGGATAACGATCTTGGTGTAACTGATTATACATTTGGGTTTGATACAGCAGTAACTGTTGCAGTTGACGCAGCAGAACGTCTTCTTGATACTGGAAGATCACATAGAAGGATTATGGTATTAGAAGTCATGGGGAGGCATGCAGGTTGGGTCGCTTTGTTTACAGGGATTGCATCAGCAGCTGACTGGATCTTAATCCCTGAGGAAGAAGTTAATATAGAAAAAATGTGTGAACATCTAAAGAAAGTTTATGAACGTAAAAAGACTGCTTTAGTGATTGTTTCCGAAGGTGTTATTTTGCCTGGGTTAAAAACAGAAAAAGAAGAACTTGATGAATTTGGCCATATGATACTTAAAAAACGTGGTATTGGAGAACAAGTTGCTGATATTATTGAAAAAAATACTGGTATTGAAACAAGAGTTGCTGTTATAGGGCATATCCAACGCGGTGGTGCACCAACACTTTTTGACCGTATATTAGGACTAAGGGTTGGAGTAAAAGCAGTAGAACTTGTTTTAGAAGGGAAGTTTGGGTATATGGTGGCATTAAAAGGTAACGAAGTTGTTCCTGTACCGTTAGAAGAAGCTACTGGACAACTTAAGACAGTTTCATCTCAATGGATCCAGTTCATGAAACATTTCTTTAAATAAATCAAATAATAAAATTTGTTGCTTAAAAGGAGGATAAATTTATGGCTGATGTATTAGTAGTTGTAAGTAAAGTAAAAAAGATGGTAAAAGAGCAGGGATTGAGAACTTCAGAAGGGTTTATTGAAGCGTTGTCTAAAAAAGTTGAAGAAATGGTAAAAAACGCTGTTGAAAAAGTTAAGTCTGAGGGGAAAAAGAAAACTTTAGGTGCAGAAGATCTTATGTAATGAGTAGATTAGTGATAGGACTTAGTGGACCTAATGCTGCTGGTAAAGGAGAAGTATGTAAATATTTAAATAAGAAAGGTTTTACAGTATTTTCTTTATCAGACATATTACGAGAAATAGCCTCTAAAAGAAATATTGTTCTTTCACGCGAAAATTTAATATTACTTGGTAATAAACTAAGAGCACAGTATGGTAGTGGATATTTAGCTAAACGACTTTTAAAAAAAATAAAAAGTTGTGACAAAATTGTTGTTGATAGCATACGGACTGTGGGTGAGATAAAAGAATTTAAGAAAAAATTTAAGGATAGATTCTTTCTTTTATATATCACTGCACCAAAAAAAATAAGGTTTAAATTTTTAAAAAAACGTGCTCGTGAAGGCGATCCTAAAACTTATAAAGAATTTTTAGAAATAGAAAAAAAAGAATGTTCTAACAAAAAAACTCAACAACAAATACATCTATGTAAAAAACACGCTGATTTTTTTGTTTTTAACAACTCCTCAATTTCTGCTTTATATAAAAAAATTGATAAGATTTTGTTAAAAATTTTTAATTCTTTTTCTGACTCAAAATCATAAATGCAAAGAATTTCTTGGGATGAGTATTTTTTAAAATTAGCGTTTCTAGTTGCAGAACGGTCTACTTGTAAAAGGCATCATGTTGGTGCTGTTATTGTAAGAGATAAAAGAATATTGGCAACAGGATATAACGGTGCACCATCTGGTACCAAAGATTGTTTAGAACTCGGTTGTTTAAGAGAACAACTTGGTATTCCTTCAGGACAAAGACACGAACTTTGTCGTGCTGTACATGCTGAACAAAACGCTATTATTCAAGCTGCAATACATGGTGTAGATATTACTGATTCAACAATGTATTGTACACATTCACCATGTATCATTTGTGCGAAAATGATTGTTAACGCAAAGATCAAACGGTTTGTTACTGCGACAGATTATACTGATGATAGTTTTAAACCGTTGTTTGAAGAAGCAAAAATTGAGTTCGTAAAACTTCCACTGCCAAAGCTGGAGATTAGTTTACTGTTGTAAAAACATACCTAACATGTAAGGTGGCAACAAAAAACACATTCTTTATGTTTATTTTCTTGGACAAATTTGTTGTATAAATTCACAGCATCGTATGAATTTAATATATATAATTCAATTTTGTTTTGTGCACAGTATGTTTTAACTTCTTCTAAAACAGACATTACAGAATTTGCCCCACAGCCAATCACCAAAAGTTTTGGTTTAGCTTTATTAAGCACATCTTTTATATCGTCTAAGCAAAGTTGATGCCCTTCTTTTCTTAACCAGTTTGGTAAAACTTCTTCTTTACAAATGATTATATCTGAGGTATAGATTTTGTTGTTAACTATTATTTTTCCAAATTCATAATGTTGTATCATAAGTAGTACCAATAAGTTTTAATTCTTCTTATTTTTCTTTTCTTTTTAGTAAACATTGCAATAGAAAGTCCTGCAATAAACCCACCTATATGTGCCCAATATGCAACGCCTCCAATGTCTCTGCCTGTAACAACTTGTAATGCATAAGTTTGTGTACCACTAAATAGTTGAAATATGAACCAAAAACCTAAAAATATCACTGCTGGTAAAACCACAATTCGTGAAAAAATACCAAAAGGTATCAAAGTTAACACACCTGCTGTAGGAAAGAATATAAAGTATGAACCTAAAACACCGGAGATAGCGCCTGAGGCACCTATAATAGGTATTGTAGATGTTGGTGAGAAAATGAATTGAACAAACGTTGCTGAAATACCGCATATGATATAAATTAATAGAAACTTAATATGACCGTATATATCTTCAACATTGTCACCGAAAATGTATAAAAACCACATGTTGCCTAAAAAATGTAAAAATCCACCATGGAGAAACATACAAGAAAATAATGTATACCATGAATTATTAAATTCTGTTATAAACCTATAAGGGATAAAGCCGTAATTATATACTAATTGTTGAATCTCATGTTTTGAAGGAAGTAAAAAATATTGGTAGATAAAAACTAAAGTATTTGCTATAATTATAAGATAGTTTACAAAAGGTTTTCTATATGATGGAATATTATCTTTTAATGGTATCATTAGTTTTGAAAAGTTTTTTTTAATCAGCAACTTATTTCTTTTTCTTCTTTTTTCCTTCAGGTTGTTGTATTATTTCTTCTTTTTCTCTTGTGATAGAGAGTTTTATTTCTTGTGTAGTCCCTTTATTTTCAAAAATATCTTCTGCAGCAAACCTAATATAAAAATCGCCGGAAATCTCCGGTGGTATCATTGAAATTGATAAGTTGAATACATATGGTTGTGAATACAAATATTTGGAAATTTTTTTATACTCTATGTTATCCTGTGAAATTTCCATATACATACGTTCAATGTTGGGTGTTAATGATGTTACATAAAAAATTTTTTCATCATCTTGTTGCCTACCATCTTGAATACTTACAACTTGTATATTCACAGGAAGATTCTCAGCACCTAAAGGAACAAGTTTTATAATTATTGCAGGGTCAAATGCACGTATTTCTGTCTTCAGTGAAGTTGAAGGATCTATAGGTGGTGCACAGTGAATTTCGTTGTTTAGCCAAACATTAAAATTTCTTTGAGGACGTTCACGCCAAGCACCTGCAAGTATAGGTGAAGATGAGGCTGAGTTTAAATATTCTGTATTTGAATAAATACAAACCCAAATGTCTTTTTCAAAATCAACTTTTTCAATAGGAATTTCTGTATAAAACCATCTTGCCTCACCAGTTGTTGTAATTGCATTTTCCCAGTCACCTTCAGTAGGTATATCTGATACTTTACATAAAAAATATCGTTGATCTGCACGCCAGGCTGGTGTTGAAGATACACCTACATAAATGTTACCATCAATATAATCTTTTTCCCATGGTGGTGAAGCAGGTTTTGATTTTGTCTTAGCTCTGCCAAGTTTTGCACCAATAAAAAATCTTGAAAAAAATTTTTTATCAGGAAGTAAAGTTTTATCAAACTTTTTTATCCAACACATATTAGACCCAACATACCAGTTACCATCCCAACCACTGTTTGCAAATAAAGTGTATTCATTTATAGGTACACCACTGCCTGTAATATATGTGGGGTAATATAGTTCTTCTGCAGAAAGTATTAAAGATAAGATTGATATAAAAATAATTCGGATAATAAATTTCATTACGGTTATTTTGTTGTTGCAGAAGCTTAGTATGATAAAATATTACTAGGCTCCTTAAAAGGTACGGCTTACAGTTTTTTTACTTTTTTATCACAAAGTATGGTTTGCAACTAAAATTAAAACTTTCTACTTTTAACCTTTAACTTTTTTCTAAACTACTACTGTTATGCCCATTCAACAACTGGATAATTATCTTTATATACAACTTTTGTAGGATATATAGGTTCAACAATTTCGTCTGGTTTAAACCACAACTTTATTTCTCTTTCAGCAGCTTCTTCTGAGTCAGAACAATGTATCACATTTTCCATAATACCCTTTTTATTTATCCTACCATAAGCACCGCGTATTGTAGTAGGATCTGCTTCAAGCGGGTTTGTAGCTCCTGCTATTTTCCTTACACGTTCAATAGCATCTTCACCTTCATAAACAAACACTAAAATGCGCTCATATTCAGGACCATATGCTTTGCCAGAAAAATATTCGTAAAGATCTTCAAAAAATGGTTTGTCTTTTAAATGAGCATAGTGTTTTTCTGCAAGTTCTCTTGTAACTTTTACTACTTTTGCACCTATTATTCTTAATTTTGCTTCTGATAACCTTGTTAATATGTTACCAGTCAAAGATTTTACTAGTGCATCAGGTTTAATTATTACTAAAGTGTATTGATGTTTTTTCATAGCTGTTGAAATTAATTAAGGTAATTTTCTATATAAAATTATACAAAATAAAAAATTCTAAAGTCAATAGGAACATTTTGAGTTTTTTTTCTGTCTTTAATTTAAATGCATGGATAAAGAAAAAGAATTAATAATTCGTTCCCAAAAAGGAGATATAAACGCTTTTGAAGAACTTATCTCAATATATCAGCAAAAAATTTATAACATAGCATATTTTAAAACTCAAGATTTACACCTTGCAGAAGATATTTGCCAAGAAGTAATATTAAGAATTTTTAAAAAAATAAATTTATATAAGTTCCGTGGTCCTTTTGATAGATGGGTTTATAGAGTCACTTGTAATGTGATAAATAATATTGCCAAAAAATTTAGATCTGTTGCAGAAATTAGTTTTGAAAATGTTGGTCATGAGGTATATGAAAGTGAAAAATTTGATGAAGATTTAGATAAAAAAATAAAAGCAGAAAAGTTAAGAAAATTAATTCTTAAAATTCCACATAAGTTTCAAATAGTATTAATACTTTATGAATTTGAAGGAAAATCATACGAAGAGATTGCGGAAATTTTGGGAAAGAATTTGAATACTGTTAAAACAAGGTTATATCGTGCAAGGCAGATTTTAAAAAGTTTAATATTAAAAGAAGCGAAGGAACTTTTAGAATAATGAAAGTTTTGATGTTTTTTTTGGTATTTGTTTCTTATTTGTTTTCTAGCCAAGATGATTCTTCTTATATAGAAGGTTTGATAAAATCGCAAAGATATGAAGAAGCTATTCGAATTCTTTCTTCTAAGAAAAGCAAAATAGAGGAAGATCCTAAGATAGGATATTATTTGGGCATTTGTTATTTTAAAATTGGGAATTATACTTTAGCAGAAGAGTATTTTGAAAAATCTTATTATTGCGGTTATTCTTCGTCAAGTTTATTCTATAATTTGGGTGTGACAAAATTTAAACTTAAAAAATACAAAGAAGCTATTGGATTTTTAGAAAAAACACATACTGATAGGTTTATTTATGATCAAAGTTTGTATCTTATGATTGTTTCTTATTTGAAATTAAAGGATAAAAAAGCCGCAATTGAAAAATATAAAGTTCTGCAAAAAAATTATCCTTACTCTATAAACTTACTTAAAGCACAAGATGTGTTAGAAAAATTTGGAATTGATTACAGAAAATATGTTGCTAAAAATGTTGTGATATATCTACAGGGAAGCTATGGATACGAAACAAATATAAACTATGTTCCAGAAATGTATTATGAGTTATTAGGTTTAAGCGATTCTTCATACTCAACTTATGTTTCAGTTTTATTTTTTGATGAGACTGTTAGTGTTTCTTTAAGTTCAGTTTTAAAAAATTATTTGAAATATAATAACTATAATTTCAAAAATTTTTTTGGAAGTTTAAAGTTTGAATTAATACCTAAGTTTAATATTGATTTGGTCCTATCTGGAGGGTATTATATTGAAGATAGACCATTGCTAAGAAATCTTGCTTCAAAGATAAAAACTAAAATGTATTTAGATGATTTAATTTTAGAAATTTCTGCAGGTTGTAATACAGATGAATATCTTGATACTAATTATAAGTTGTTAAATGGCGTAACAACAGAATATATCTTATCTTTCAAAATTGGTCTTTTAAAAGCAGATGCTGGTTATAAGATAAAAAATACACAGTCAGATTTATATTCCTATACTAGTTTGTTTCTCAATAGCAGAATAGAAAAAAGATTTAAAAAAGTTTCAATTTCAATAGGTGCTAATATCATAGACAAATCATTTAAAGTTGACAGAAAGGATAAAATTAATTCATTTTATAGCTCCCTACGAATAAAACTAACAAATCAGTTTGAGGTTAGTTTCAATTACACTAATTCAACATTAGACTCATCTAACGCTTTGTATTCTTACAAAACACAAAACTATTCTTTTGGGATAGGTTTATATTTTTAATCTCTGGGAACATTTTTAAAAGATTTCTTGTCTATTATAGTGGAAAGGAGGAAGAAAATGAAAGAATGTAAAAAAATAAAGTTTCTTATACAAAAATATCTTGACAAAGAGCTTACTCAACAACAAGAAGTTTTTTTAAAACAGCATTTAGAGAAATGTGATGATTGTAGGCAAGAATTGGATTATTATTTAAAAATCAAAGAAAATTTGTCGTTTTTAAAAGTTCCTCAGTTAAAAGAAAATTTTTCTTATGTTCTTCATTCAAAATTGAGGCAGTTAAGTTATGAAAGCATGTTAGAGAAAAAGTTAGGTGTGTTGTTTTTAAGATATGCTGTTGTTATGGTGATTATTTTTGTAA
>Ga0197143_1001441_pt1 | contig 19998 bp, 17 predicted proteins | sample GBS70_MetaG_FD_148603 | JGI IMG/M metagenome (GOLD analysis project Ga0197143, IMG submission 148603) | Sediment microbial communities from Great Boiling Springs, Gerlach, Nevada, United States - GBS 70_MetaG | ecosystem: Environmental > Aquatic > Thermal springs > Hot (42-90C) > Sediment...
AACTTTATTCTTTTTTTTTGATAATTAACAAGTTGAATAGGAATGAATTTAACATTTAAATTTTTTAGGGCAAAAAATCTATGTGTCCCATCTAAAATAATAATTTTATTTTTTAGTTTTGTAGTTGAAATAGGATGATTTATAAATCCATCGTTTTTAATTTTTAGTGTTAAAGCATTTAGTTTTTCAATAGATGGTTCTTCATGTGGAATTATATATTTTGGTTCTAAAAATTCAATTTCATTCAAAATTGTCATTTAGTATCTCCAAAAATCTGTTTTTAACTTTTTCTATCTGGATTTTTTCAATTGCAAATTCAAAATGTCCAAGGACTATTAATTTTTTAGCATTATTTTCATCTATTCCTCTTGATTTTAAATAAAATAATTTCTCATAATCTATTTCACTAACTGTTGCAGAGTGAGTACATCTAACATCATTAGCTGATATTTCAAGACCTGGAATTGCATCTGATCTTGTTCCTGGATTTAATAAAATTGTATGTTCTTGTAAGTAAGCATTAGATTTTTGAGCTTTTGGAAAAATTTTAATCAAACCATCAAAATGACTTCTTGCTTTATCTTTTAAAGCACCTCTTACAAGAACATTTCCAACACTATTTCCAACTCTGTGCATTAATTTTGAATACAAACTATAAAATTGCTCATCTCTTCCAAAGAAAATTTGGGTATCTTCTCCTTCACAACCTTCTCCATTCATAAACAGTTCCATATAATTTACACTATATTTTCCACCTATCCATATATGGTTTATATATCCTTTGCTATATCTGTTTAGAATTACTCTTCTTCTTGAAAATGAATGAACATTTAAATTAAGGTCATAAATTGAAGAAAAGTTTAAAATTGATTCATCATTTGTATAAATTTCATATACAGGACTATAAAATCCTGAAATTTTTTCATTTATGGAGTGTGCTTCATCAACATAGCTAAATTTTGAGCCTTTATCAAGAACTATTAAAATATGAGGATAAATTGCTATTTCATTTGAACTATGAACGAACAAAACTTGGAAAGGTTTTTCAATAATTAAGTTCTTAGGAACATATATAAATAACCCTGTTTTTAAATTTAGATAATGGTTGGCAGTGAATTTATCTTCACTTGGACTAACAATTTTTGAAAAATAAGCATGAAAGTTAAAGTCAATGTTATCGAGAGCATAAATTAATTCTTCAATAATAAGTCCTTTTTCTTTTAAATTGTTATCATAATTAATTGAAATAAGTTCATTATTTACAAACAAAGCAAAACCAATTGTGTCCTTTTCTTCTTTAATAATTGATTTTATATAGTCTGAAAGTTCCTCCTTAATAGCTATTTGAGTTGAGAAATCTTCTGGTTTTAAAACCCTATAATCAACGTATTTATTCCTTAAAGGTTCACTCTCTTTATATGTTTTAAGGGCAATTTCTTTTATTTCATCTAAGAATTTTATTTGGCTCACAATGAAAAGTTTAAAGTACAAAAAATTTTTTTATCTTGTAATTCTAAAATTTTGCTTTGTCCAATAATTTTGAAATTAAGATTATTTCTTATTTTACCCACCCACCCCTACGAATCAAGCTTACGGCTTATAAACACCCCATTTTATGCCTTGGGGGGCGAAGCCCCCCATTAAAACCCCCATGAAATTAGTAATTTCAATTGATAATCAACTGTTTTTCCCACTCACCCTAAAACTAAGCCTTCGGCTTGGAAATACCTATTCTTTGGCATCGGGTGGAAGAACCCACTCTAAAATCAATAATTTCAGAAAAATCTTTATAAGTTATTAATTATCAACTACCTAACACTATTTATTGAACAAAGCATGAGGATTATTTTAGCTTAAACCTTAAAACTTCGTAAATGAGCTTAAAACTTTCAAGAAAAGCTTTGATAACAATCTTGAAGTTTGTTTTGGATTTTCCTTCCTTTCCTTATTTACATCCCTCGTTTTTATCCCTAAAATAATCCGGTTTATTATAACATTATTATAAAGTGTTAAAAATTTTCTGAAAATACTATAATTTTTTAGATTTTCTTCTGTAAAATGATATAAAAGTTTTTTCAGGAATTTCTTTAATTAAGTAAAGCTCATCAATATCAAATTGTCCATCAGCAGGTACTATAAAAACGTAATCATATTTAGCATTAAAGTATCCACTTCTTAAAACTTCTCCAATTCCCAAATTCCTGTTATGAAATATAGCTTTTATTTTATCATTCATCAACAATTATAATCTCAAATTCTTCTGAAATTTCGCTTAAAACTTTATATAATTTTTCTACAGCATCTTTTATTGTTTTTTGCTCATTATATGACATTACAATGGCACTTAATTTCAAACTTTAACTTTAAAATTTTAAAGCTATGCAGGAAAAACATAAATTCTTTCAAATAATAGCAGAAGATGTAAAACTTGGAAAAAATGTAAAAATTTATGGCTTTGTAAATCTTTATGGGTGTGAAATAGGTGATGGGACAAAAATTGGAACATTCGTTGAGATACAAAAAGGTGTTAAAATAGGTAAAAATTGTAAAATTTCAAGCCATTCATTTATTTGTGAAGGTGTAACTATTGAAGATGAAGTATTTATTGGGCATCATGTTGTATTTATAAATGATTTATATCCAAGAGCTACTAATGAAAGAGGTGAATTACAAACGGAAGAAGACTGGAAAGTTATTCCTACGCTTGTAAAGAGAAAAGCATCTATTGGAAGTGGTGCTGTTATCCTTGCAGGTATAACCATAGGGGAAGGGGCTATTGTAGGTGCCGGTAGTGTTGTTACTAAGGATGTTCCAGATTGGACAATTGTTGCAGGAAATCCTGCTAGAATTTTAAGGAAAATAAAATGAAAAAATTGGTATTATTTTCATTGGTATTAAGTAGTATTATAAATGGTGCTAATATCTACCATAGATTAAAGGATGGTTACTCATTAAAAAGCGATTTTTCTTCTCTTGAAAATCTTATAAATCAAAGGAATGCTTTCTATAGTGGTGATAGATTTGGTTATTTACAACAAGCTTATGGGTTTTACAAGTATGGTTTGCCTGTATATGAGCTTGAAGGAAAGTTTTATGAATTTTGCCCAAGGTCTTATCTTTCATCTTTGATATTTTTACCATTTATTTTCATTAGTAAAAGCTATTTTGAACTACTTTGTCCAATAAATAGTGTTAAGTTGCTGATTATCAATAATTTTTAAGAATAACATTGAAATTATTTATTTTACGGGGGTTTTAATGGGGGGTGAAGCTTTATAAGCCGAAGGCATATTTCTTCTACTTTAAAATTTTAATCATGTTTTTTTATATAATTTCTAATATCCTTCAAGTTGAAATAAATGGTCCAATAACACCCGTTACTTCAAGTTATGTGAAAAGAGCAATTAGAGCTGCTAATGAAAAAAATTATGATTTTATATTAATGATTATAAATACACCTGGTGGTCTTGAAAGTGCTATGAGAGAAATTGTTAAGGAAATATTAAACTCAAAAGTTAAAGTAATAGCTTATGTTTATCCAAGTGGTTCAAGGGCTGCCTCCGCTGGTGTTTTTATAGTTCTTTCTTCTCATATTACTGCTATGGCAAGTGGCACAAATATAGGTTCTGCAAGTCCTGTTTCTCTAACAGGTGGAATGGATTCTGTTATGCAAAAGAAAGTTATGAATGATGCAAATGCTTTTTTAAAGAGTATATTAAAATCAAGGAATAAACCAGAATTTTGGTCAGATAGTTTTGTAATATATGCTAAATCATATTCTTCTTCACAAATGAAAGAATTTGGGCTTATTGATTATTTAGTTGATAATATAGATGAATTGCTTGATAGCTTAGGTATAAAAAATAAAGTTATTGATAAACTTGATAGGAGTTTAAGAGAAAAAATTCTTGAAAAAATAGCGGATCCGAATATAGCTTATTTTCTTTTGATTATAGGTTTATATGGAATTATATTTGAATTAGCAAGTCCAGGTTGGGGTATATCAGGGACAATTGGAGTTATTGCTTTACTTTTATCGTTATTTGCTCTTCAAGTTTTGAGTGCTAATTTAGTTGGTTTATTATTGATCATTGTAGCTTTTATTTTGTTTTTTGCAGAAGTAAAATTACAAACAGGTGGTTTTTTGGCTATTGGTGGAACAATATCGTTTTTAATTGGTTCTCTAATGCTTTTTGATATTTCAAATTCTCAAATAAGAATATCAGCTTTTAGTATTTTAACTGCTCTATTATTAACATTAATTTTCTTTTTTGTAATAATTGCTTTTGCTATTAAGGCACTTAAACAAAAGCCAAGAACTGGTTCTGAATCTATTATTGGCAAAACTGGTGTTGCTATTGAAGATTTCCAAAAGAGTGAAGGGAGAGTTATGATTCTTGGAGAAATTTGGTTTGCACAAAGTAATGATAATATATTAAAAGATGATAAAGTTGAAGTAATCGGCATTGATGGTTTAACGTTGAAAGTTAGAAAAATAAATAGCTTTTAAAACATAAATTGAGAATGCTAAAATTGATGTAGCAATTGAAAAAATTAAAGTTAAAAGTTTGAAATCAAAATTAAATAAATAACTAATAACCATAAAGTAAAAGAAAAAACCTGCAATTTTTCCAAAGATATTCGAACCTTCAATTTTCCTTTTGTTAAACCATAAAAACACTGCTCCAATTATTAAAACAAATTCCCTTATTAAAAAAAATAATAATGCCCAATTTGGTAAATTCTTATAAATAACAAGTCCATAAACAATAACAAAAACTAATAGTTTATCTACAAGATGATCATAGGCTTTTCCAAATTCTCTATTTTGAATTTTTAGTTTTCTTGATATAACTCCATCAAGAATATCTGTAATAAATGCAATTATTAAAAGAATAATTGTTAAAATTTCGTTTTTTGAAATTGATAAAAAAATAAATGGGACTAATAATAATCTAATTGTTGTTAAAATATCTGGCAGAAAAATCAATATCCTTTAAAATAATCAGGTTTTATTGGCTTGTATATATCGCTCTCAGTTTTTTTTGTAAATTTCCAAATAGGTATATGATAACTTAATCCAAATTTAAGACTAAATCCAAAATTTTGAACATATTTTGAACCATCAAAGTAATAATCATTAGCATATCTTAAATCCAAACTTAAAACGTAAAATGGCATATTCCAGGCTTTACCCCAACTACCAAATCCGACTTTTATTCCTCCTCCATATATCAGATCTCTTGGGTAGAAAGCGGTTCCAATTACACCGTAGGGCATTATTGATATTGTTTTATTTCCAAGTGAAGGACCAAGTTTTAATGAAAATCTCGATTCTTTAACCCTCTCTTTTATTTGATTTGGAAGTGTAGTATCTTTTCCTAATTTAAATGTTATATTCTCAAAGTCTAAACCAATTCCAAATCCAAATGGCTTATTTTTCATATATTTAAAGAATATAAAATCAAATGGAACAATTTTTAGTTCATTGCTTGCTTGAAAATTAACGCCCGCATTTAAAGTCCATAATAAAAATGTTCTTTCACTTTGAGGATTAAATATAAACGGTGCTATTACATAATCTGAATGATTATATAAAATTCTTAAACCAAATGAAACTTTTGGTAGTAATTTTGAAGAATAAACCTTATAATCTTTGAAATAATTGGTATCAGGTTTGATTCTTAAAATATATGTTTTCATAGGGTCATAAAATAATCCATTATACGCTTTTGTCATTCCAAAATCAATATAAAATATATTCCATCTAAATGCTAAACCAAAATCATATCCCCCACCCTTAAAATTCATCCCATCAGTTGTATAACCAAAAGAAAAGTATGGTCCAATATCATAATTTTTTGTTCCAAAATATGGTCTAAATTTTAAATAAATAAATGATGGTAAATTATAATAACTTAGGCTTGTTGTTCTTGGCTCATAATTAACTCTTCTAAGGCCAATTGTCCACTCATTTCCATATTTTTTTAGAGGAAAATATCTATAAAGACCAATTTCGTAAATGTAATCGTAATAAGAACTATCTGAAAACATTCTTTGAGTATATATTGTAAATATCACAAAATTTCTTTCTTCCGCTTTTTCTACAATATCTCCGTGATAATATCTTGTATATGTTTCTTCATCCCATTCTCTAAATGGATAAGTGCTTGTAAAGAAAAGAGGATTTATTGCTACTGAAAAATAAAAATTCCTTACAATACTATCTTGGTTTCTTATCCAAGTTCCATTATTATATCTTTTTATTACATACTGTCCATAACCAAAATATGCAGTTATTAGTGAAAAATGTTCATGATATAATAGCCCAATTTTTATTCCGACTGAGGGTGAAAATGTTGGACCATAAGTTAATGTATCACCATAATATGAAGCGGAAGTTGGAATTTTTTTTACTGATCTTGGATTAAAATATCCGATGCCAAAGACAGGTGATATATAAAAGAATTTCTTACCAATTGCAGGTCCAAGGAAAATTTGAAATCCAGGAAGATAATATAATGCACTATCACTTGATGATATTTTAGAAGCATATATATTTCCAAAATGAATTTGTGAGCCTAAGGTAAAACCTATAAGTCCGCTTGTAAAGGCAGTATAAGAAACTTCCCAATATCCAATAACTCTATTTTGAAATTGAGGATTTACATAAGCACCTATACCAAAAAACTTGGTTTTTGGAATATCTACGAAGAGACTAAAGGTAATGTGAAGCATAGCTATATTTTAAAGGATAACCAAAAAAGTTTGAACAAAACAAAGCAAATTTTTTGCTTTGTCCAATAAATAGTGTTAAGTAGTTGATAATCAATAACTTATAAAGATTTTAATGAAATTATTGAAATAAAGGGGGATTTAATGGGGGGCTTAGTTATAAGCCGAAGGCTTGAATATAGGGTGGGTGGGAAAAATAAAGAAAAATAAATAATTTTAGAATTATTGGACAAGGCACAAATTTTTCAAGGTAATGCTATAAAATTTTAAAACTATGAAACATAATTTAAGTGTAGCAGAATTATATGAAGAAAGTATAAAGAAAAATCTTGCAATTCTTTCTAATGAGGGAACACTTGTTGTAGATACAAGGCCTTATACAGGAAGGTCTCCAAAGGACAAATTTATTGTATATGAAAAAGAAACGAAAGATAATGTTTGGTGGGGTGAAGTTAATCAACCTTTTGATGAGGAACATTTTAATAAACTTTTAGAAGAGGTAAAAAATTACTTAAATACAAAAGATATTTATATTGAGGATTTGTTTGTGGGAGCGGAGGAGAAATATAGATTAAAATTAAGAATTATAACTGAAAGTCCTTGGCATGCATTATTCGCTAAGAATATGTTTATAAGACCTAATAAAAACGATGTTTTAGATTTCAAGCCAGATATTTTCATTTATCATGCACCATTTTTCAAAGCTAAACCTGAAATTCATAAAACAAGAAGTGAAGTTTTTATAATACTAAATCTTTCAAGAAGAATTATTTTAATTGGAGGAACTTTATATGCTGGTGAGATTAAGAAATCTGTTTTCACATTTTTAAATTATTACTATCCAAAAGTTAAAAATATTTTATCTATGCATTGTGGAGCAAACATAGGCAAAAATCAAGATACCGCATTGTTTTTTGGACTTTCTGGAACAGGAAAAACTTCGCTTTCAACAGATCCTGAGCGTCCATTAATAGGAGATGATGAGCATGGTTGGTCAGATGAAGGAATATTTAATTTTGAAGGTGGTTGCTATGCAAAAGTAATAAAAATATCAAAGGAAAAAGAACCTGGAATATATAAAGCTTCTACGAGATTTGGAACAATTCTTGAAAATGTTATATTAAAAGAAGATAGGAGTGTTAATTTTGATAGTGATGAAAAAACAGAAAATACAAGATCAAGTTACCCTATTGATTTTCTTGAAAATATAAAATTAGATGGAAAAGGTGGTCATCCTAAGAATGTATTTTTTCTTTCAGCTGATGCTTTTGGTATATTACCACCAATAGCAAAATTAACTAAGGAACAAGCATTATTTTATTTTCTTTCTGGATATACAGCAAAACTTGCAGGAACTGAAAGAGGTATTAAGGAACCAACAGCTACATTTTCCGCTTGTTTTGGAGCACCATTTTTAGTTTTAAGACCTATTGAATATGCTAAAATGCTTCTTGAAAAAATTGAAAAATATAAACCCAATATATGGCTTGTAAATACTGGTTGGTTTGGAGGGCCTTATGGTATTGGAAATAGGATTGATATTGTTTTAACAAGGAAAATGATAAATTGGGCTATAAATGATGGTAATGCTGAATTTTATGAATTTCCTATATTTGGACTATTAGTTCCCAAAAGCATTCAAGATATTCCAGATTGGATATTCTATCCTCAGGATAGTTGGAGAAATAAAGAAGAATACATTCAAAATGCTAAAAAACTTGCCTTTATGTTTATGGAAAACATAAAAAAATTTGATATTGATAGTAAAATTTTAGAAGCAGGTCCAAAATTATGAAACATCAAAATTTCATTTTAATAATCTCAGGACCATCTGGTAGTGGTAAAACTACAATATGTAAAAAACTTTTAGAATTGGATAAAAATTTATTTTATTCAATATCAATTACAACAAGAAAAAGAAGAGAAAACGAAGTAAATGGTGTTGATTATATTTTCATTAGTAAAGAAGAATTTTTAGAAATGATAGAAAAAGATGAACTTTTAGAATGGGCTGAAATTTATGGGAAGTTTTATGGAACACCTAAGAAGCCAATTTTTGAAAATTTAAATAATGGCAAAGACATTATAATGGATATTGATGTCCAAGGTAAAAGAAATATAGAAAGAAATTTTAGAGGTAGAGTAGTTAGTGTTTTTTTAATACCACCAAGTAAAGAAGTTTTAATTCAAAGACTAAAAAATAGAGGTGATTTAAGTGAAGAAGAATTACTTAGAAGGATTTCACTTATTGATGTTGAAATGAATTTCATGTGGGAATATGATTATTGGGTTTTAAATGATGATTTAGAAAATGCTATTATTAATGTAAAGAAAATTATAGATGTTGAAAGATTAAGAGGAAAATTCATTTCTTTTAAAAAATAAAAAAGTCTCCTTTAAAATTTAAAAACTTATGATTGAACTTTTTCAAAAAGGTGGAATTGTAATGTGGGGACTTTTAGTCCTCGCTATTTTTGCTATTGCTATTATTTTGGAAAGATTTATATCGCTTTATATCCTATCATTTACAAATCCTTTAAAACTTGTTCAGAAGGTTATAGAAATTATTGAGGAGCAAGGTCTTAAAGAAGCTCTTGATTATTTATATAACGATCGTTCTCCACTTGCCAAAGTTTTGGTTGCAGGTCTTGAAAAGGTTCAGTTAGGTAAAATTGCCTTTGAAGATGCAATGGTAAGAAAGGCTATAAGTGAATTATCTTTTCTTGATAGAAATATGATTTATTTATCTGCTGTTACTACAATATCACCCCTTCTTGGATTTATTGGAACATCAATAGGACTTATAAAAGTTTTTAATGCAATAGCCATATCTGGTGAAGTTGAACCATCACTTGTTGCAGGTGGTATAAGTGAAGCTTTAATAGCAACATTGTCATCATTTATTATTGCTGCTCCTTGTGCTTTATTTTATGCTATATTTACAAATAGGATAAATACATATCAGAAACAAATAGAAGAAGCTTCAAATGCTCTTGTTGAATATCTCCTTGAAAAAGGTATTCTTGTTATATGAAAATTTTTAAAGAAAATAAAACAATTGATTTTAAATTTGATTTTGTCTCATTATCTATTGCAAACTTATCTTTTATAATTCTTTCATTTTTTGCTTTAAACATTCCTAAGAAAGAAAAAGGTATATTATTTGCCTTTGAAGAGAAACCTTTGACAAGTACTTTTGTAAGAGATACTCTTAACTCTTATGAGAAATTTCAAAATCCTCAAGAAGAAAAAATTTCAAATTATATAAGATTTTCTATAAATGATAAAGGGGTATTTTTTGTAGAAGATGAACCTATTAGTTTTAACCAAGTTGTTGATAAGTTAAAAAATTATTTTGTTGAAGATAGTACAAAATCAATTTATATTGTTATTCACGAAAATGCTTCTTATGAATACTTAATTAAGGCTTTTGATATGACAATCCAAGTTTTTAGAGATTTAAAGCTATCGCCCAAAATTTTTATAGGTGTTATAAGGAGATAAGCGTATGGCTGTTAAGATAAATCTTCCAAAGCGCGAAATTCCTTCAATTCCTATTATATCCTTAGCTAATTTAGCATTTATAATGGCGGTATTTATGGTAATTATTTTTAAGATTGAGTATTATGAAAAATCAAAAATTATAATTCCTCCGAAATTGGATAATTCATTTAAAATTCCTACTCAAAGTAAAAGTTCATCAATTCTAATAGTTAATGATAATGAGATATACGTAGAAGGATTGAGAATAAAATCCTTGGATGATTTATCTACTATATATCTACCGAAATCTCGGGGAGATATTTTGGTTCTTATAAAAGCAGATAAGAATGTGAAAGTGAGCACTATTATTGGAATTATGGATAAGTTGAGACAAATAGGAATAAATAAAATTGCTTTTATAACAGGAGGTTAAAGTATGGCAAAGTTACCAAAACAATATATTCAAAAGGGTAAGGAAATTGAAGATTTTTATGCTCAAAATATTATCTTTGGTTTTATTATTTCAATTGGAGTAATAGCTTTATTATTTGTTAGTGTTAAAAAAATTGAATTTGGAACATATCAACCTACTCAATTACCAAAACCTGTTACTATTGAATTTATGCCTGTTATTCAAAGGATAGAGGAGCCTCCTCCACCAGTTAAACCTAAGATAAATGTTAAAATTATTGAAACTAAGAAAGAAAAACATTCTAAAACTCAAAAAGAAGAATTAGCAAGTGTTCCTCAAAATCCAAATCAAGAGCAGGTAAATTTGGCTCCGAGCCCAATAGAGGATATTCCATTACCTACTCCTACGAGCGAAGAAATTTACGAATTCTTTAAAGTTGAGGTTAAACCACAAGTTATAAAATCTGTCCCACCTGAATATCCAGAACTTGCTAAGAAAGCTGGTATTGAAGGGAGAGTTATAATAAGTGCAGTTGTTGATGAAGAGGGAAATGTTGTTGAAGCACAAATAATTGGTTCTACAAATAGTATATTTAATGAGTCTGCTTTAAAAGCAGCATATCAATATAAATTTTCTCCTGCTATGATGAAAGATAGAAAAGTTAAGGTCAGGGTTTTAATACCTTTTAATTTTGTAATTAGTAAATGATAACCTTTAAAATTTTCAAACTACATGAAGGGGGTTATGAAGATGAAACGATTGTTTATACTTATAACCTTTATTTTGGGATTTTTTAGTGTTGCATATGCACAATATGGTAAAATTACAGGAAAAGTTGTAGATGCTAAGACAGGGCAACCAATTATAGCTGCTGCAGTTTATATTGAGGAGCTTGGTATTGGAACATATACTGATGATAAGGGTGAATTTGTTTTATTAAGAGTTCCACCAGGAACTTATACATTAAAAGTTGAATTTACAGGATACTCCCCATTTACTCTTAAAAATGTTGTAGTTGAGGCTGATAGAACTATAAGTCCTCTTGGTGGTATTATAAAACTTCAAGAAACAGGAGTGGTTTTACAAGAGCAAGTTGTAATAGCAAGAGAACCTATTGTCAAAAAAGATTTGACAGCAAGTGTTGATAAAATTAGAAGTGAAAAACTTCAAAGCTTACCTGTTGCTAATGTTGAACAAGCACTTCAACTTCAAGCAGGTGTTAGAAGATATGGAGGTCAAATACAAATAAGAGGTGGTAGAGTAGGTGAAGTTGCTTATGTTGTTGATGGAGCGGATTTGAGAGACCCCTATACAAATGCTGGAACTCCTAATTTACCGCTTAATGCTATTTCAGAAATTTCTGTAAATAAAGGTGGTTTTGGTGCTGAGTATGGTAATGCTGCCTCAGGTGTTGTTGAGGTTGTTACGAAGGAAGGGACTGACAAATATGAATTTCAGTTAAGAGCAAGGACTTCTGATTTTGGATTTTTAAGCAATTTTTATATTGGTTCAAAGAATGTTGGACTTCCTATATATAATTTCTTATCAACAAGTAAAGGTGATGTTTATGCTAAATGGTTTGATAGAAAATATATGGGTAGTTATTATGATCAGATTTTTGGTTATGAAATTCTAAGACAAAAGAAATATAATGATATGAATTTTAAAAGTGATGACCCATTATTTTCAGATATTAAACCTTTATATACAGATGGAATGCCATTTCCAACAGCATTTTACAATCAAAAGCAAGATTTAAATAGGCTTGAATTTAGTGCATCAGGTCCAATTATTAAGAAATATTTAAGATTTAGTGGAACAATTGATATTCAGAATTCAAATGGAAGACTTAGTAGATTGAATGCTGGTGAAACTTCTATTATTCCTAATAAAAATAATCAATTTAATTATCAGGCAAAAATAACTGCTTTACCTAATCAGAAAATTAAGGTCTTTGGTAGTTTTGTTGGAACAAAAGCTTGGACATCATACTGGGAACCTGTATGGAGGATAGCTCCTACCCATTCTCCTTACACTAAGACTGATATATTTGGTTTAGTAGGAGGTATAAATTTCCTAATTTCTCCAAAAACGTATTCAGAAATTAGATTTAGTAGATATAGAAATCAGACAATTTGGAACTCATTTGAAGATATTAATATGGATGGTATTGATGATTTTGCTGATAGAGATAAGGATGGTTATGTCGAAATTGATACCAATGCATTAAAGAGTAGTGTTTTAGTTGGTGATGAGATTTATGCTTACTTCTGTTCTGATATTTTAAATATGATTAGGAATAAACCTGGTTTTGCTAGGTCTACTGATATTCCAGGTGTTGTTGAATTAAGAGCATTTTGGTGGCAAACACCTATTATTAATTGTTATCCTCAACAAAAACGTATTGCTTTGAGATTGTTAGTTGGAATTACACCATCAGGTGATACTGTTGCTGTTAGTGATGAGTTAAATGTTCCAATAAAGGATACATTATATAAAATAAGTGGGATATATATACCAAATCCTTTGAATTATGATAGAACTGCATTTGGTTGGAGATATAATTATACGAATCAATTAAAATTTGATTTTGTTCAACAAGATTTTGCAAACTTAAAAGGGCATGAATTTAAAACAGGTTTTGAATATAGAGTTATAAGGTTAAAACAAGATATATGGGATTTTGCCTCTGGTGGAAATGTCTATCCTTCTGTTGTTGATGCAGATCCAAAACAATTTGCTTTTTATGTTAGAGATAAGATAGAATTTGAAGGCTTAATAGCGAATATAGGACTTAGATTTGATTATTTTGACCCTAATGCTTATATTCCTGCTGATTATGAGATACCTGTAAAGGTTAATGATAATAGTGATTTTGCAAATCCTGATACCTTGGATGGTGCTTGGACTTGGGATAATGGTTATGGAATAAGAAGAGATACACTTAATATAAATAATCCAGTTAAAGTTAAACCTTATTATTATATTAGTCCAAGAATTGGTATTTCTCACCCAATAAGTGAAAATGATGTTTTACATTTCACTTATGGTCATTATTTCCAAGTTCCACAATTATTAAGATTGTATTCTAACCAATGGTGGATATTCTCAGGTGCTTATCCAAGGCAAGGAAATCCTGCTTTGAAACCTGAAAAGACAATTTCTTATGAACTTGGTATAAGACATGCGTTTAATCCATATATGTATATAGATATTACAGGATTTTATAAGGATATTTATGATTTAGTTCAAAGTCAAAGATATGATATGCATGAAATAGATCCAATTACAGGTCAGAAAGTTAGAATAGGAAAATGGTATACAGTTTATGTAAATGCTGATTATGCAACAGTTAGAGGAGTTGAGGTTCAACTTTCAAAGCAAATTGGAGGAGGTATTGGAATTTTGAATAATTTATTCTTTGATATTAATTATACTTTCCAGGTAGCAAGAGGAAGTTCATCTAGTCCTATTAGCAATTATTTGAATGAGTATTACGGACTTGCCCCTGGTTTCACACAAGAATTCTATCTTGATTGGGATCAAAGACATGGAATTGTTGTTAATATTGGATATACAATACCATTTATTCCTCAAAGTCCATTTAAAACGGGTTGGGGTGGTTCGTTGGTTTGGAATTATGGAACAGCTCTCCCATATTCACCAGAAATTAGAACACCAAGGGATTATCTTGAACTAACTAATAGTTTGAGATTTTATAGTCAATCCGTTGCTAATTTGAATTTATATAAAAGCTTTATTTTAAGAGGTTTAGATATGAGGATATTTAGTAATGTTTATAATTTGTTTAATAATAGGGTTCTTATAACTTATTCTAATCAGAATTATTGGTTTGGTTATGGTCCTAACTCTGATGCTTGTAGGAACGGTCTTCCTACATGTCTTGGAGAAAGAGCAGCTGAGGGTCCTAATGGAGATATAAGTGTTTATTCATTACCAAGAGTAACCGAAATAGGTTTTGAAATTAACTGGAGGAGGTAAAGATATGGTAAGTTTATTAATTTTATCAAAGCTTGGAGATTCTTATTATTACCCACTTGGAACGCAAAAATACGTTCATATAAACATAGGTGAGGTATCTACTGCAAAATTTAATAATGGTTTATATGGTTATAATGTTACTGATCCTATTTCTTATAATTATCCAGCTAATATTATAACTAATTATCTTTACAGAGGCGGTTTGTGGATTGGTGCTAATGTTGGAGGAGGAATTGTGAGTGCTGAATTTTATAATGATGAACTTGAATCAGATGATAACTATATAAATCCTGTTACAGGTTTTAGATATATAGGTCCTGGTAAATCTGCATTTGATGTTTATGCTGTTTTTAAAGAAAATAGTAGTGCTAATAGTGGAAACAGATTAGGTGTTAGGGTTTTTGAAAGGACACTTGCTTGGCCTAATAGACCTTATAATCAGTTTTTCATTCATGAATATAAAATTGTTTTTGATCCAAGTTTAAAAACTATTGGACAAAATAGTATTGATAGTGTTTTTATAGGTGTTTGGTTTGATTCAGATGCTTGTGCAGCTAGTACAAGAACATCTTTTTGGTATGATAATTTGGTTTTTTATGATGGATTATATAAAAAAGTTATAGATGAAGATCCAAGGTATTTATCACTTCAAGGTTATTTTACAGATGATCCACTTTTGGAATATTTAAATGGTGTTAATTTTGGTCTTGAAGATAAATATACGATCTTAGGTGATACTACGATTGAAGCTCCTGACGGTGTTCCTGATGGTTATATTATTTGGGGTGATGATCCTATTGAAAGGGAAATTTCTGCAAAAGCGGGTGTTGATACAACTAATTTACCTACGCTTCCGAATGGTAGAAAATACATATATTTAATTCCAAGAGGAATGTCTTATATATTCCATGACGCAAGAGATAAACTTATCAATGCCGAAAATATAAAAAGGTGTCCAGGTTTCAATTTTGCTGCATTCATATATGCAGATCCAACATCTAATGATAGTATTCTTCCTGATGGTGGTAGAATTGTAAGACCTCATGCTCATCAATGGTGGAATATAGAAACTGATCCTCCTTATGCTGGTGGTTCTAATCCAGATATGTTCTATTATATGGCTGGTCATATAGCAAAAACTCAATTTTATAGATTTGTTCCAATACCCTTGAATTTAGGAGCTACTCAATTTGATTATAGATTTCTTCTTACTGTTGGTCCTTATTCCATAACTTATCCTGATACAATTAGATTAGTTTTGGTTACAGGTGTTGGTTTTGGTTTAAATGGTGGTGTTGATGATTACTATAAAGGTGGGAAATATATGTTAGGGGCAAGACAGCTTGTTGAAATTGCTTATAGAACTTATTACTTAGGTAGTAATTGTGATCCTGGACATCCAGATAATTGCAAGCCTGACCCTGATAGATTTCCCGATAATCATTATAAAATACCTATTCCACCACCTTCACCTTCATTAAAATATAGTTCAGAAGGTGGGAAAGTTATCTTAGTTTGGGATAATAAACCAGAAATAATACCTGACTATGTAACAAATGAATTAGATTTTGCTGGTTATGCTATTTATAGAACACTTTATAATCCTAATTTTACATTACCTTCAAAGAAGGGTAGTAATATTGACAAAGGCTCTCTTTTAGCACTTGTATTTAAAGATGGAACAAGTGATGGCAGAAAGGATTCAATTGTTAAGAACTTATTTGGTGTTTCATTGAATGAATTGAAATCTGTTGGTGTTCAAGTTTTTGATAATATTATTAGAACTTATGAAGATACAACAGTAAAGCCTGGATTTCCTTATTTTTATGCTGTTAGTGCTTTTGATTTCCCAACAGCTGATCCTTCTACTTACGGTCTTTCTCAGCAAAGTTCTCTTGATAATTACGCTAAGGATGTTAATGGTTCTCCCTTAGCTTTATATGTGCCTTCTCAAATTTCTTCAAAGGAAAATTGGAAAGATAAGGTTAGAATTGTTCCTAATCCATTTAAGGGTTCTTCTGTTTGGTCCGCTACGAAGATAACACAAGAAATAGAATTTCAAAATTTACCTTCATCTGCAAGAATTGATATATTTACACTTTCGGGAGATCATATTATTACACTTTACCATAATAGCGTTGCTTCTGGTTCATTAAGGTGGAATTTATTAACAAAGAATGGATTTCTTGTATCACCTGGAATATATTTAGCGAAAATATCTGATAAAGATGGGGATTACAAAATTTTAAGATTTATGATTTTAAGATAGGAGGATAAATATGAGAAAGATACTTATTTTTACTTTCTTTTCTCTTGGAATTCTAAATGCACAAATATCCAAAGCTGGTCAAGCAGGTGCTAAATTTTTATCACTTCCTTACGATGTTAGAAGTGAATCTATGGGTGATGTTGGAGTTAGTTTATCAAGTTTATCACCATTTGTAAATCCTTCTATTATATCTACTTTAAACTTAAAAACAATTTATGGATTAGCAGGTTTCTTTTGGGGTATAAATAATTTTGCTATTTCATATACTATCCCTTCTAAGAGAGGTAATTTAGGTTTTTGGACAAGTGGCGTTTATGTTGGAGGTATGGAGGGTTATGAACTAGATCCTAATGGTAATATAAATAGTATAGGTAATTTTAGTTATGTTGCTACTCAACTTGGATTTACTTTTTCAAGATTTTTAACTGATAAGTTTTCATTTGGAATATCTCCTAAGATTATATATGAAGGTTTTGGTGGATTTTCAAATGCTTATAGTGTAGCACTTGATGTTGGAACTTATTATATAACTGGTTTTAAAGATTTAGTAATAGCTGCAAGTATTAGAAATTTTGGTTTTGATATGAAACCATCTGGTCAATATACAAGGTACCTTTATGAAGCTGACCTTGTTGAAACAACCGCAACATATACAAGTTATAGACTTCCAACAATATTTAGTTTTGGATTATCGCTTTCTATCTTATCTTCTGCTTATGGAAGAGTTTTGTTGGCTTATCAGTTAAATCACCCTACTGATAATTTAGAAAGTCATAATATAGGTTTGGAATATTCGCTTATGAACATTATTTTTATAAGAACAGGTTATAAAATATATGTTAATTCTGATGAGGCTGTTAATGGAGCAAATGGTATAAATTTTGGTTTAGGTGTTAATTATGGTAGGATAGGTTTAGATTATGGTTTTTATAATAAAGGTATTTTGCCACCTATCAACCAAATAGCAATCCATTATAAGTTTTAAAGGAGGTTATTAAGTTATGAGGAAACTTTTTATATTTTTTTCATTTTTTTCAATAGTAAGTGCTGAGCTTAATATCGGTGATAGGGTTCAAGTTCCACTTACATACTTTTCACTTACATTTAGAAAGGATTATATAGAAGCTTCGGATAGTGGTTATGCTCGTGTAATTCTAAAAACACCTCATATTTATGTTCTTACAATGGACACAGTTTATATTCCAGAAGTAGGTAGAAATTATATTATTCCTTCTGATACTGCATTAAAAATAGCAAATATTATAGATACTTTATTTAATGAAATTAAACCAACTATTGATAATTATTTAAATAGTTACTTTGGTTATACTCCTAATTTTCTTGATTCAGATAATGATCCAAGACTTTTTATTGTAATTGGAGCTCTTTTTGTTAGTGATGCTTTAGGTTTAGTCGAACCAAATAATGTGGTTGGATATTTTGATCCTTACTATTCATTAATAACTCCGTATCCAAGACATGAATATATTATTTTAAATTGTGCAAGTGTTTTAACTTCTGAAAGTTCTCCTACTGGCGATTGTAATAAATCATTTAATAGAAATTCATTGAAGAAAACTTTATATTTCCTATATACAAGTTATGTTTTGTATAGTTATAAACCTAAGGAAGATAATTTTGCTCGTTCTCAAATTGCTTATTATTTATCTTCAAAAGCTTCAAACGATACTTCATTCTTTTATGGATTTAGACAAAGTTCTACGAGAAATCTACTTTATGTAATAAATGATGAACTTGAATCTTCTTTTATATATAATATCGCTATAAATCCAACATTACCTTACATTAGTCAAGTTAATTTAGCAAATACACTTGATGATCCACAAGCTCAAATTTCATATCTTTGGTTTAACTTTCTTGAAGAGAAAGATGAAAATGCTTTGAGGAGTAAAATAAGAGATAATAATAAATTTTATAGTTTATTTCCTGATAGTTTAATTAAGAATTATGTTGTTGAATTCCATTTAAAGAACTTACTAAACTCAAAAGGTTATGGATATAACTATTCAAATTCTTTCCTTCAAAACAAAGAAATATATCCTTGGACAGGAACAAGATCTATATTTAAAGGTGTTAGTGGTGGTGATAATGATAGATGGGTTTCTCTTCCTATTAATGGAGCTTTAGCTTTTGTTGTTACAGCTGTTTCAGGGGTAAATAAACCTATTGTTTGGAATTGGTTAGATAGTTCAAAAATAAAAGTCTTTAAGATTGATACTATTAGTAAGACAGTTTCAGAGCTATCAACAGATCCATTAAGGCTTAAAGTTGATAGTTTAAAGAGAGGAAGAGAAAGATTATTTATGATAAATTTAGATAGAATAAAAATTCCAATAAGATATGGGATAAATGATACAACTTCCCCTTCAATTTCTTCTTTCTTTGCCTTACCAAATAAGTTTTCATTAAATACATTTGAAATTTTTCTATTAGCAAATGATTTATTATGTGTTGATGTTGGTAAATGTTCAAAAGCTTATGTTCAATTATCTACACCTGATCCAATATATAAGCCTATAATAGAATTGAATGAGTTAGAAACAGTAGGGGACATTGTTTATTATGGAAAAATACTTCTTTCTAAGCTTCAAGAGGGTGATTATATATTTTCTGTTATTGATCTTCGTGATAAATTTGATAATATACCTTCTGCTTATCAATCTGATACTATAAAGTTAAGTTATCTCTCTCCTCAATCTACTATTTCATTTTATAATGGATTTCTAAAAATAAAGAATAATGAAAATGTTAAATATCCAATTATTGTTAAGAGGGTAAATGAAGGTTTTTATATATCCTCACATACTAAATTTGATAGTTATATTTATATAAAAGGTTCTGATAATGAAATCATTTATTATGAAAATCAACCTTTAATTACATATTATGAAAATGGTTATTTACGAACAACATTTGTAGGCAATGGCTATTACGAAGTATTTGAGGGAAAACCAATTTATAATTTCTTTTTCAGTGTTAAAAATAGAAATCTCTTTCTTACATTACCTTCTTATAGTAATGTTAAAATCAGGATTTTTGATGTTAGTGGTAGAGTAATTTATAATGTTGATAAAAA
>Ga0197143_1001442_pt1 | contig 19992 bp, 17 predicted proteins | sample GBS70_MetaG_FD_148603 | JGI IMG/M metagenome (GOLD analysis project Ga0197143, IMG submission 148603) | Sediment microbial communities from Great Boiling Springs, Gerlach, Nevada, United States - GBS 70_MetaG | ecosystem: Environmental > Aquatic > Thermal springs > Hot (42-90C) > Sediment...
GTAATTGTTTTGCCGATATAGGAAAAATAAATTTAAGTGATTTAAAAAAAGGAATAGGTATCGGTGTTAGAGTAGAAGTTCCAATTTTAGGGCTTCTTGGTTTTGATTTAGGTTATGGTATAGATAGAGAAGGTAGTAAAATTGAGCCCCATTTTCAATTTGGCAAGACTTTTTAAATATCTTTCTTAATAAAAATTTGGAGTAAGATAAACGAGTTTTTTGGTTATAATATGAATATGATGAAGATATTATAAAAAAACAACAATAGATTTCTAAGAAGCTCGATTTTCAAGATTCAAAAACATCCGACATCTCAACCGTTTACTCGATATTCTCATAAAAGATTAAAAAGAGTAAAAATTTGTGTATATTTTTATATTTTTATAAAACCCAACAATTTGCAAAATAGCATAATTAATCTATATTATCACATTCAAATTATTATAATAAATTACTCAATAAAGCATGTAAGTAATTCTTATTAAGGCTATCTCTTCATAATAATTTTGTTTATCTTTAATTTTCATTTGAGAATATATTCTCTTTTTAGGCGGTTTAGAATTATTAACTCTTTTTTAACTTAAATGTTTTTCTATTGGAGATATAAAATAAATCCAACTCTTCATTAACAGCTTAGAATATCCGAAACAAAGTTGGCCTTTTTAAGATAATAGATTTATTTTATTCCCATTTCATAAAACTCAATAATTCTTAAGCCGCATTCACCATTGGCTAAATAGGCATAATTGTTTAAAACTATTATATCCTTTGAAAAACCGGGCGCAATATAATTTCCTACTTCCAAAGGGTTTTGTGGATTACTTATGTCAATAATTCTTAAACCATAATCTCCAGCGGCAATATAGGCATAATTATTTGTTACTGCTACACCATAATAACTATAATTCTGAAACCAAGTTACTTGAGAAGGGTTTTGTGGATTGCTTATATCAATAATACTCAATCCATTCCAAGTACCTACATAGGCATAATTACTTGCTACTGCCACATCTTCCGCCCATAGTTCATCATAGTATCCTATTTCTGAAGGATTTTGCGGGTTAGTTATATCAATAATTCTCAATCCAGATAAACCGTCGGCAACATAGGCATAATTATTTGCTACCGCGACACTAAAAGCATATCCTGGCGTATCGTAATATCCTACTTCTAAAGGGTTTTGTGGGTTAGTTATGTCAATAATTCTCAATCCAGAATCATCGTTTGCCACATAAGCATAATTATTTTCTAATGCTATAGAATAAACTGTGTCCGGGGTTTCACAATATCCTACTTCTAAAGGGTTTTGTGGGTTAGCTATATCAATAATTCTCAATCCAGAAGGCCCCTCTCCAATATAGGCATAATTATTTGCTACTGCGACACTAAAAGCATATCCTGGCGTATCGTAATATCCTACTTCTAAAGGGTTTTGTGGGTTAGTTATATCAATAATTCTCAATCCAGATAAACCGTCGGCAACATAGGCATAATTACTTATCACTACTACATCCTCTGCGACCCCTGGGGTATCGTAATAGCCAACTTCCTGACATTTTATTCCGCTAACATTTAAAATGATGATTTCATATTCGCTTGACCACTCAGATATCGCTCCTTTTCTGTCTTTTGCCTGCGCTTTGATATAATAAGTATCGGCGTTTTGCCAAGAATGGTTCATCATAACCACTTGCCCCGATGGTACATAAGGACTCCAGTCAGAAATATTACCATCGCCCCAATCAAATCTAATTGCTACACTATCACTATCGGGATCTGTTGCAAAACACCGGAATCCATAAGTAACTTTCAAAACCCCTGTGTGTTGTCCGTTAAGGATAAAAGGTTTATCTGGCATGTGATTTTTTGTAGGATGGCATTTAAATTTTAAAATTATCAGTAAAAAAATTAAAATATAAGTTAAAACTTTCGTTTTTAAAAATCGGTTTTTCATTTTTCCTCCTTATATTTTTATTAAATTTTACGATTATCTTTATCTTTTATTTAAAAACAAATTATTACTAAATTTTAAAATTTAGTCAATAAATTGAAAAGGTTTTTAAAATCACATCCAGTTGAAGCAAATTAGATAGTTTCTTTTCTCCGGGGTTAAAAAGGGTCCCATCGATTAAAAAGAATTTATCTCGGTAATTAAAGGCATAGGAAACAAAGGGACCACCAATAATATCTTTATCATTCTGCCAGACACCGATAATTTTTATTGCCGGCTTTCCTAAAAAATTGGTGCTTTCGGCAGAAGTATATTCCCTTAAGATATAATCGCCATTATAAAATTTTATCGTTAAGCTATCCCTTAAATCGGCAATCTCTTTGGGAATAAGGGGGCGATTATTCTCTTGCCAGTAGATAAATATTGACCTATCGGGATAATGGGTAAAAAGATAAAGAAAGTTATTTTTTTTGTATTCCTCTTTTAAATGATATCTCTTAGGAATTTTAAAAGTAAAACCGTAGTTCTTTTTTAAATATTCCATTTTTTGTTCATCAATTCCTTGACTGTAAGTATAGATAGCCAAAAGATTTTCCGTATGTTCCAATAGCGAATTGAATATTCTTTTTTCGTATCTTTTTAATCCTTCTTTTAAAAGGTTTTTATCACTACTAACAAAAATCAAGATTGTCTGATTTTTAGCATAGAAATCTTTTAGCCGAAAAAGACCAAAGGTATCCCTTTTAACAATCTCCAATTTATCACCAATCAAATCACTGATAAATTCATCATTAACTACCCCAATCAAGAACAAAGTAGAAAAATTTTTTAAAGAAGGAAAGGCCGAAAGGGTTTTATATCTTATTTTAAAATAAAACTCTTCTTGGGGAGTGTAAACTTTCTTTTTTAAAATCCTTTCTAAAACTTCCTCTATAGGGTAGTCGGTAAAAACAATCACTTCTCGAAATTCTCCTAAGGTTGGTGGTAAAGGTGAGCAGCGGATAAAAAAGAAAAGGGGTAAAAGCTTAAAGAACCGTAACACTTTTTGCCAAATGTCTTGGTTTATCAACATCACAGCCTCTTAAGCAAGCAATGTGATAGGCAAAAAGTTGAAGGGGGATAGCGACAACAATTGGCGTCAAAAACTCAATGGTTTCCGGAATAGAAAAAAGTTCATCGGCAATTTCTTTTAATCTTTCATCATTTTCGTAGCCAATGGCAATAATCTTGCCTCCCCTTGTCTTAGCTTCCATGATATTAGCGATCATTTTTTCGTAAGTAGAATCCTTCACACAAATACAGATTACCGGTGTTTCTTCACTAATTACGGAAATTGGTCCATGCTTCATTTCTCCTGCTGGGTATCCGGCAGCGTGGATATAAGAAATCTCTTTTAATTTCAAGGCGCCTTCTAAAGCACTGGGATAATTTATTCCTCTACCCAAAAAGACAAAATGGAAGGCGTGATAATATTTTTTAGCCACCTTTTTTATCAGCCGGTCTAAAAGTAAACTCTTTTTAACTTTTTCCGGGATTTTTCTTAATTCCTCTAAATACTCCTTCATTTTTTCGTTTTCAATCTTTTCTCTAATTTTGGCAAAATATAAAGCCAAAATAAAAAGAGAAAATATTTGGGCAGTATAGGCTTTGGTAGAAGCGACACCAATTTCTGGTCCAGCATCGATAAAAACTACATTATCGGCTTCCCTATCGATTGAAGACCTTTTTACATTTAAAATTGCTAAATTTTTAATCTTTTTTGCCTTTGCTTCTCTTAAAGCCATTAGAGTATCGGCCGTTTCCCCTGATTGGGAAATAGCGATCATTAAGGCATTATTATTAAATAAAAATGGTCGGGATAAAAGTTCGGAGGCAATTTCCACGGTTGTGGGAATTTCCGCTATCCTTTCAAAATAATCTCTACCAATCAAACCCGCATGATAAGAAGTTCCGCAAGCTTGAATAACAATATTAGAAATATTTTTAATATCGTCCGGATAAAAATGGAAACCCTCACCTAACAAAATTTCATTATCAAAAAGTCTTTTTTCGCAGTTTTCTTTAAGAATTTTTGGTTGTTCAAATATTTCTTTGCGCATAAAATGGCGGTATCTCCCTTTAGAAACTTCTTTTATTTTCAAATCTATTTTTACACTTTCCTTTTCAATCTTTTCTCCCTTTTCGTTATAGAAAATTGCTTCATCTTTCTTCAAAAAGACAATTTCCCCATCATCTAAGACATAAACCTTTTTGCAAATACCAACCAAAGCCAAAATATCAGAAGCAATCATTCCTTCGTTTTTACCAATGCCACAAAGAAGCGGGCTTCCTTTTTTTATGCCAATAAGAAAATCAAATTTTTTTGAGATAAGTGCTAAGGCAAAACTCCCTTTTAGTTCCTTTAATAATTCCAAAAGGGCTTTTAAAAGTTCCTTTTCTTCTGAAGGTTCTTTTTTCTTAATTTTTTCTTCTAACAAATGAACAATCACTTCGGTATCAGTTTCACTTTCAAATTTATGACCATTTTTTAATAACTCATTTTTCAACTCCTGAAAATTCTCAATAATTCCATTGTGAACAATTGCTAAATTTTTCTCACAATCTAAAAAAGGATGGGCATTTTCGTCAGAAACTTTTCCGTGGGTTGCCCAACGGGTATGACCAATACCAATTAAAGTTTTTCCTTCTTTTTCCAAAAATAACGGTGAAGAATTTAAAATTTCCTTTAATTTGTGCAACCTGCCGGCAGTCTTTTTAACAAATATTCCGTCTTCCTTTTTAACCGCAATTCCGCAAGAATCATAGCCCCGGTATTCTAATCGCTCTAAGGCTACCAACAAAACCGAAATAATATCCCGTGAACCAATATAACCAACTATTCCACACATAGAATTTCGTAAATTCTTTTAACAATTTTTTCGTCATCAGCATTTATAATTAACCTTAATAGCCTTTCGGTATTTGATGGACGCAAATGAAGCAGAAAATTTCTTTGATAACAAAAAAGACCATCTTCTTCATTAATTACTAAATCTTTTTTAAAAAGTTTCTTGATTTCTTTTTTTATTTTCGCTTTCATTTTTAAAAAAAAATTCTTTTTAAATTCCAGCTTCCTTTTTATAATTATGTAGTCGTTAAAACTCTTTTTCAATATTGATAAAGGCTTCCCCTTTTCTTTTATTAATGAGAGAACAAGATAAAAGGCAACCAAACCATCGCGGGTTAAATTAACATCTTTCACAATCACGCCACCGTTGCCTTCGCCACCAATAAGACTTTTTCTCTTAATCATTTGATAAATCACATGACTTTCACCAACTTTTGTGCGGTATAAAGGAACACCAAATTTTTCGCAAACATCGTTTACCAAAAGACTGGTAGAGAAATTACAAACGACTGGTGATTTTTTCTTTTGCAAATAATATAAAAGGGAAAGGGGAAGAGTATATTCTTCACTTAAAATTTCGCCATTCTCACAAACAAAAGCTACCCGGTCGCCATCCGGGTCAAAACCGATTCCCAAATGAAGCCCTTTTTCTCTTACAAAATTGCTTAACCTTTTTAAAGCTCCTTTCGAAGGTTCGGGTTCTCGGGGAAAATCTTTATCAATCTTTGCTTCCAAAAAAAGCGGACAAAAGTTTAAAGAAAAAAAATTACAGAAATAATCAATCTCCGAGCTTACCGACCCATTAACGCCATCAATACCGACCTTTAAATCGCTAAAATTCTCAATCTTGCCACCGAGATATTTTCTTATTTTTTGAGCATGCTCAAAAAAAATCTCTTCTTTATTTAAAATTTGAATTTTGGGCTCCTTTCTCTTTAATCCCTTTTCTATTTTTTCTAATTTTAACAATTTCATCTGATTTTCAAATAACAATCGGCCGCGAGGGGACACAAATTTCAAACCATTTTCATCAACAGGATTATGGGAGGCAGTAATTACTATCCCCGGCAACTTTAAATAACCGGAAGCAAAAACTAAGGTTGGCGTTGGTATAATTCCGCAATCAACAACATTCTTGCCTCCTTGAAGAATTCCGGCTACTGAGGAAAAATAAAAGGCTTCCGAGGTTGGGCGGGTGTCGCGGCCGACCAGGATTTTTTCTGCTTTTTGTTTTTTGGCAAAAAGGTAAGCAAAAGAAAAAAAATCAAAGGGAAAAACTTCCGAAAATACTTTTCCCCGTAAGCCCGAAACACTAAATTTATACATAAACTATTATAACCAACCAAAAATTAAAATCAAATATTTTTGACTTCTAAGAATTTTTTGTTATAATTTTAAAAATGAAAAAAACTCCTTTTTATGAGAAACATTTAGAATTTAATGGGAAAATTATAAACTTTTTTTCTTATTTAATGCCAATCTCCTATTCTTCCATCAAAGAAGAAGTCTTGGCCGTCAGAAATAATTGTGGTCTTTTTGATGTTTCCCACATGGGGAGGATAGAGGTAAGCGGAAAGAATTATAAAGAATTTGTTAATTACTTGATTACTAATGATGTCTTTTCTTTAAAGGAATATCAAGCGTGTTATGCCTGTATGTTATATGAGGATGGTGGAATTGTCGATGATTTGGTCTGTTATAATTTACCTGAGCGGATTCTTTTGGTTGTCAATTGTGCTAATGTGGAAAAAGATTTTGCTCACATTGTAAAAAACAACAAATTTGGTTGTCAAGTTAAAAATATTTCCGATGATATTTGTCAATTAGCTTTACAAGGAAAGGGAGCAGAAAGTTTTTTGGCTAAATTTACTGATTTTGACCTTTCCCAGATAAATTTCTACTACGCAAAAACGATAAAAATTTTAGGAATACCGATGCTGGTCTCCCGAACCGGATATACTGGAGAAGATGGCTTTGAACTTTATTTTGAAAGTCAATACGCCCATTTTGTTTGGGATGGGTTTTTTGAGAAAGGAAAAGAGTTCAACCTTCTCCCCTGTGGTTTAGGTGCTCGGGATATGTTAAGATTAGAAATGGGTTATTGTCTTTATGGTCAGGATATTGACGCGGATAAAAATCCCTTAGAAGCCAATCTTTCTTTCGTAGTAAGATTTAATAAAGATTTTATTGGTAAAGAAGCCTTATTGAAAATAAAGGAAAATGGCTTAAAACGAAAACTTTGTGGAATAAAGTTTGATGGCAAAGTAATTCCCCGACGAAAAGAGAAGATTTATGATGAAGCAAAAAGGGAAATTGGTTTTATCACCAGTGGCACCTTTTCTTTTACTTTAAATTACGGAATTGCCTTGGGATATTTAGCTATTGATTATTCTCAGACGGGCAATAAGGTCTATTTAGAAGGAGGAAAAATAGGCGAGATTGTAAGGTTACCATTTTATCAAAATGGTAGTATTAAGAAATTTAAAAAGGGGGTTTAATGAGTTTAGTTTTAGATGGTTTATATTATACGAAAACTCATGAATGGTTAAAAGTAGAAGATGATATTGGAATAATTGGGATTACTGATTTTGCCCAAAAGGAATTGCAGGATATCGTTTATTTCGGTATTGAGGAAACTCTTTTAGGAAAAACCTTAAGGAAAAATGAAAAGTTTGGTTATGTGGAAGCAGTGAAAACTGCTAGCGATTTATACCTACCAGTTTCGGGTGAAATTATCGAGATAAATAAAGAAATAATTGACAATCCAGTACTTGCGAATCAAGACCCTTATGGTCGCGGTTGGCTTATTAAGATTAAGATAAAAGATAAAGAGGAATTAAAGGATTTATTGAATAGTGAAGAATATAAAAAGCATATTGGTGAATGAGTATGTTTATCCCCCACAGCGAAGAAGAAATAAGGGAAATGCTGGAAACCCTTGGTAAAAAAAGTTTAGCTGAACTTTTTTTGACAATTCCCGAGGATTTGAAGATAGAAGTTAAAGAAGAAAAAATTCAAGTGTTAAAAGAAGCGGAAGTAAGAAAGGAATTAAAAAGAATAGCAAAAGAAAATAAAAATCTTAATGAATACATCTCTTTTCTTGGTGGCGGAATTTATGACCATTATATTCCCAGTTGCATTGACCAAATTGTTTTAAGAAGTGAATTTTATACTGCCTATACTCCCTATCAGCCGGAAGTTTCCCAAGGGACTTTACAAACAATGTTTGAATTCCAATCGTTAATTTGTGACCTTTTTAAAATGGATGTCGCTACTGCTTCCCATTATGATGGCGGGACAGCTTTGGCGGAAGCAATTTTTATAATGAAAAAGAAGGGTTATAAAAATTGTTTAATTTCTAAGGGAATATCGCCCTTTCATTTAAAAATCATTGAAACTTATTTTTTAGGGCAAGAGCTAAATTTTTGGGAAATTCCCTTAAAGGATTTTACTATTGATTTAGACTATTTAGAAAAAAAGACAAAGGAATTAGAAGGTAATTTCTTTTTTGTCTTTCAAACCCCTAACTTCTTTGGTTTTTTAGAAGAAGCTGATAAGATTAGTGATATTGTGAAAAAGAATAAGGGGCGCTTGATAGTCTCTTGCGACCCCATTTCTTTGGCAATTTTGAAACCACCAGGAGAATATGATGCTCATTTGGCAACTGCTGAAGGTCAATCTTTGGGGCTTTATCCATCTTTTGGTGGACCGCTTTTAGGAATTTTGACCGCTAAAAAAGAGTATATTCGCGATTTACCCGGAAGGATTTGCGGAAAGACGGTTGATCGGGAAGGAAAAATTGGTTATGTTACGGTGTTACAAACAAGAGAACAACATATTAGAAGGGAAAAGGCAACTTCTAATATTTGCACCAATCAACAACTTTGTGCTTTAAGGGCAGCAATTTATCTTTCTTTAATGGGTAAGGAAGGGCTTAAAAAAGTCTTTTATCTTTCTTTTTGTAAAAGTCATTATCTCTATGAAAATTTATTAAGTTTAGGTTTCTTTGAGGAAGTATCAAAGAAACCGTTTTTTAAGGAATTTACCATTAAAAGTAAAATACCGGTAAAAGAGATTTTTAAGAAATGTGAAAAAGAAAGGATTTATCCCGGAATTTCTCTTTTTGAGATTTATCAAGCGGAAGCCTTTAAAGACCTTCTTTTAATTGCCGTTACCGAAAAGAAAACGAAAGAGGAATTAGATTATTTTGTTGAAGTTTTAAAAAAGAGTTTCTAATGGAATGTAATATCAAAAGGAATTTAACTTTTTGTAATTGTTCTTATCCCGCATGCGAAAAGAAGGGCAAATGTTGTGAATGTCTTCGTTATCATTTAAAAAGAAAGGAAGTTCCCGCTTGCTTTTTTTCTCAAGAGATTGAGAAAACCTATAATCGTTCAATTGAAAATTTTATAAAAAATTATAAAAGATAATATGTTGGAAAAATTGCTTAAAGAATATTCTAAAAAGGGAAAATTTAACGATTATTTTGGCGATTGTGATGTGGGCGAGCGGGATTTAGAAAAAGAAATTCCCGAAAATTTAAAAAGGAAAGAATTCGATTTTATTGAAGTTTCCGAGATAGAAGTAATTCGTCATTTTATTCGGCTCTCTTCGTTAAATTACCATTTGGATAAGGGTATCTATCCTTTGGGAAGCTGTACGATGAAACATAATCCGAAAGTAAACGAAGAGATAAGTAGTTATGAAGGTTTTTTATATCTCCATCCTTTACAGAAAGAAGAAGATGTCCAGGGTGCCTTAAAGATAATGTATGAGCTTTGTTATTTCTTAAAAGAGATTTCCGGAATGGATGGGGTGAGTCTTCAACCACCGGCGGGTGCCAGTGGTGAGTTAACTGCCATGCTGGTGATAAAAAAATATTTTTTAGATAAAAAAGAACAGCGGAAAATTGTGTTAATTCCTGATTCCGCCCACGGTACTAATCCCGCAAGCGTGGCGCTGGCTGATTTTATTCCGCAGACAATAAAATCTAATAGTGAAGGGATGATTGATTTGGATGATTTTAAAAGAAATTTAAATGAAAATGTCGCCTGCCTAATGATTACCAATCCTAATACCTTAGGAATTTTTGAAAAGAATATCAAAATAATTGCTGAAGAATTACACAAGTATGGTGCCTTATTATATTTAGATGGGGCTAATCTTAACGCCTATTGCGGAATTCACCGCCCGGGTGATGCGGGTGTTGATATCATGCATTTTAATCTTCATAAAACTTTCTCTACCCCCCACGGTGGCGGTGGTCCCGGAGCCGGACCGGTAGGAGCCAAGGCTTTCTTAGTTCCCTACTTACCCAATCCGAAGATTGAAAAAAATGGCGAAAAATACTATTTTAAGTATGATAAAGAGTCAATCGGTAAGACTGCAAGTTTCTACGGTAATTTTAATGTTTTTATAAAAGCTTATACCTACATAAAAATGCACGGTTTAAAAGGCTTAAGAAAGGTTTCTCAGATTGCAGTTTTGAATGCTAATTATTTAAGAAAGCGATTGGAAGAAATTGGTTTTAGTTGTGAATATCAAACACCAACCTTACACGAATTTGTTTTGACTTTAAAAGATTTTAAGAAAAAAGATATTAGGGCTTTAGATATTGCTAAAAGATTATTAGATTATAATTGTCATGCGCCAACTGTTTATTTCCCCTTAATTGTCGCCGAAGCCTTTATGATTGAACCAACGGAAACTGAGCCGAAAGAAGAGTTAGAACGGTTTATTGCGGTAATGAAAAAGATTAAAGAAGAGTGCGAAGAAAATCCCGAAATAGTAAAAAATGCTCCTCATAATACGCCGGTAAGAAGATTGGACGAAGGTAAGGCGGGGAGAGAATTAATTGTCAAATGGAGCTAACAATAAAAGAGAAAGAAGAATTGATTAATAAAATTGCTGAGCGGGTAGTATCTTTAAGATTGACCCCGGTAGCCATTGTTTTATTGGAATCTTCTAAACCGTTATCTTTTGCTTTTAGTCAACTTTTGGTATTTTTTCAACCAATTGTCACTTCTATTTTTAATCCTGTGCCTTATGAAAAATTAGTTTTGTTATTTGAGGATAGGGATAATATTGAACTATTGATTAAAGAAATTGAAAAAAGAGAGGAAGAATATGATAGCGAAAGAAAAAATAAGAAGAATTTTGGCAACTGATTGTGGTAGTACCACTACCAAAGCAATCTTAATTGAAAAAAGGGGTGAAGAGTATCGTTTGATTGTTCGGGGCGAAGCACCAACGACGGTAGAGGCTCCTTTTGAAGATGTGACAAGAGGAGTTTTGAATGCGGTAAGGGAAGTTGAAGAATTAACCGGTGTAAAAATTCTCGAAGGCGAAAAAATTATTAAACCTTATAAAGATGAGAAGGAAGGAGTGGATATTTATGTTTCCACCAGTTCCGCTGGTGGTGGTTTACAGATGATGGTTTGCGGTGTGGTTTTGACAATGACTGCGGAAAGTGCCCAAAGAGCCGCTTTAGGTGCCGGGGCAATTGTTATGGATGTTATTGCTTCCAATGATGGTCGGCTTCCCCACGAGAAAATTGAAAGAATAAGAAATTTAAGACCAGATATGATTTTACTTTCGGGTGGCGTTGACGGCGGTACAATTTCCCATGTAGTAGAATTGGCAGAGTTGATAAGGGCTTCTGACCCAAAACCGAGGTTTGGGATTGGTTATAAATTACCGGTAATTTATGCTGGTAATAAAGATGCCCGGGAGCATATTTTAAAAATCTTAAAAGAACATACTGCTTTAGAAATTGTGGAAAATATTAGACCAGTTTTAGAAAGAGAGAATTTGGCACCGGCGCGCCATAAAATCCATGATTTATTTATGGAACATGTGATGGCCCATGCTCCTGGTTATAAAAAATTGATGGAATGGACTGATGTGCCTATTATGCCCACACCGGGGGCGGTTGGGCTTTTGATTGAGCAAGTCGGGAGAAGTGAAAATATTGAAGTTTTAGGAGTAGACATTGGTGGGGCAACAACCGATATCTTTTCCTGTTTTCGCGACCGAAGAGCAGAAAGCGAAGAATTGGTGTTTAACCGGACAGTAAGTGCCAATTTGGGGATGTCTTACAGTATTTCTAATGTTTTGAAAGAAGCCGGTATTGAAAATATTATCCGTTGGATTCCTTTTAAAATTGATGAAGGGGAGTTGAGAAATCGGATAAGAAACAAAATGATTAGACCAACAACTATCCCGCACACTTTAGAAGAACTAAAAATTGAACAGGCAATCGCCCGAGAAGCATTAAGATTGGCATTAGAACAACACAAATCAATGGCAGTTGGTTTGAAAGGTATCCAACAGGAAAGAACGATCTCCGATGCTTTTGCTCAGGCTTTGACTGGTGAAACCTTAGTTAATATGATGAGCTTAAATTTAATTATCGGTTCTGGCGGTATTCTTTCCCACGCACCAAGAAGGGTACAATCGGCAATGATGATGATTGATGGTTTTTTACCCGAAGGAGTCACCCGTTTAGCAGTTGATAGTATTTTTATGATGCCCCATTTAGGTGTTCTCTCTACTGTCCATCCGGAGGCGGCTAAACAAGTGTTTGATAAAGACTGCTTAATTAGGTTGGGAACTTGTATTGCTCCAGTTGGTGAAGGGAAAGAAGGAATAAAAGTTATGAAAATAAAAATCTATAAAAAAGATGGTAGTATTATTGAAAAAGACTGCTATTATAGTGAAATCTATCTTATTCCTTTGGCTGAAGGAGAAAAAGCAAAAGTAGAAATAATTCCGGAAAAAGGCTTTGATGTTGGTGCTGGTAAGGGTAAAAAATTGGAAGCAGAAATAGAAGGTGGAGTAGTGGGAATAATTATTGATTGTCGTGGCCGACCTTTATATTTACCCAAAGAAGAAAATAAAAGAATTGAGCTTTTAACCAAATGGGCAAGCGCTGTTAACCTTTATCCCGCATAATGGAAGAGTTAGAAAAGGCAAGAGAGGCAAAAAAGGAATTAAAAAAAATTAAGAATGAATTTGAAGGAAGAGATTATTTAATTCAATTAGAAAATCAAGAACTGACCGCCCTTTGTCCTTTTACCACCAATCCGGATTTTTACGAAATAAAAATAAGCTATCAACCAAATAAAGAACTTATTGAACTTAAAAGTTTAAAACTATATTTACAAAAATTTCGCGATATAAGAATTACCCACGAATCATTATTAAACATTATTTTTGAAGATATTGACTCCTTAATCTCACCAAAATATTTAAAAGTAGAACTAAATGTTAACATTCGGGGCGGAATAAAAACTGTTGTTATTCGGGAGAAAGGTAGTATAAAATAAATTGATTGTCTATCTCTATTGGCTTATAAGTTTAACCATTACCACTTATTTTAGTGCCTTTTTTGTTAAAAGATTTAAAGAGGTTGGTTATGCCTTTTTAGTTGGTTTTTATGTTATCTATTTAGGTGCTTCCCAAATTCTTGCTTGTCGGATAATAAAATTTGATTTAGGTTTTATCTCCTTTTTTGCTCCGGCCGCAGTTTTTATCTATCCCTTTATTGCCCAGGTATTAGATATGATTAATGAGGTTTACGGAAAAGAAAAGACCTATTTTGCTATTATCATTGCCTTTTTATCCCAAGTGTTATTAGTAATTTTTATCATCCTTGTTAACAGCTTAAAGCCGGCACCATTTTTTCAATACGAAGATGCCTGGCAAAATATCTTTAAATTGGGAATAAGAATTACATTGGCTTCTTGGGCTTCCTTTCTAATCTGTCAATATATTGACGCCACAATCTTTGCCTTTTTAAAAAAACGATACGAGAAAAAAGTCTTATTAAGAAGTATCACTTCGGATGTGATTGATTTAACCTTAGATAGTGTTATCTTTATCACCCTTGCCTTTTTAGGTGTTCAGCCAATAATTCCTTTAATTATTGGTCAGATAGTTAGCAAAAATATAATTGGCTTTATAGATACTCCCTTTTTTCTTTGGTATAAAAAGTTGGTTGGTTAAGTTCTATTCGGATGGTAAATATTTCAGCAACAGTTCTCTATAAATATTAAAGGCTTCTTTATCAAATAAAACAAATCTAATCTTTTTTACTTTCTTTAACTTGGGAATTAATTCAATACAGGTTTTTAAAGCAACTTCCGTTGCTTCTCTTATTGGATAGCCAAAAAAGCCGGTTGAGATTGCCGGAAAAGCAATGGATGAGATATTTTTCTCTTCACAAATCTTTAAAGCATTCTCATAACATAAAGAAAGGATTTTATCTTCCGGTTTATCTTTTCCGTAAACAGGCCCTAAACAGTGGATAACATATTTATTAGGTAGTTTATAACCCTTAGTGATAACTGCCTCACCTGGTTTAATTGGTGCGTATTTTTGACATTCCTTTTCCAATTCCGGACCTGCTGCCCGATGGATAGCACCAGCAACCCCACCGCCACTTCTTAAATAGGCATTTGCCGCATTCACAATCGCTTCAATATCCGGCTGTTTGGTGATATCACCTTGAACAATCTCAATAATAACACCTTTATATTCAACACTTACCATTTTAAATAAACCGTATCGCCGACTTTAATTTTTTTACTTTCAAAATATCCTTGATTAACTTCTAAGGCATATAAAAAAGGTTTTTCTGGTTGATAAACTCTTTTTTCATCCATTGGCGCCATTCTTTGAATATCAATAATTATAAAATCTTTTGAGATAAAGGCAATATCCAAGGGGATATAAGTATTTCTCATCCAAAAGGGATAAATCCCTTCTTTTTCAAAAATAAAAAGCATACCTTCGTTTTCACCTAAATTTTTTCTATAAGAAAGCCCGGTTATCCTTTTTAATGGCGTGTCGGCAATTTCCACATATAAAGTTTCATTTTTTATTATTAACATCTTTTTTTCTTTTTCTAAGGAAATATTTTTCGGAAGATTTTTCTCTTTAAATAATGACCAAAAATAAAAGATAAGTAATAAAGAAAAAATGATAGCAACAAATAAGGTTAAATAACGCATTCCGAAAAGTCACAATATTCATCAAAAATTGCCTTAATAATTTTCAAAATCCTTAATCGGTTATTTCTTATCTCTAAATTTTCATCCATCACAAAAACATTATCAAAAAACTTATCAATATAAGGTCTTAAAGATAAAAGATACTCCAAGGCTTTATTGTAATCTTCATCTTCTAAAGCATCTAAATAGTCTGAATAAATTTCACTACAATATTCTAATAATTTTTTCTCTTCTTCTTTTATTAAAAGAGTTCTTTTTATTTTTGCAGCATCTTCTATATCTTCCACTCTAAGTTCTTCAATCTCTACTCCTCTCAAAATATTTCTCACCCTTTTTTGACCAATAACAATCTTTTCAAAATCTTCCTTCTTTTCTTCTTTTAACTTTTTTAGATATTCCAATCTTCTTAATGCCCTTTTAGGATTATACCAGATAACCTTACTTATTGCCCGAGCAAAATCATAAGAATAACCCTTTTCTTCAATATAAAGTTCCAATCTTTCTTTAAAGAAATTACTTACTTCGCTTTCCGTACTTTCTTTATCAAAATCAATTGGTAGTTTTTGGAAAAGTTCCAAATCATAAGTAATCAATTCCGCTAAATTAATATCTAAATTATGATAGATAATAGTATTAATAATATTATCTGCCTGTTTTTTTAAGCCAAAGGGGTCATAAGAACCTTTAGGAATTTCACCTTTAATAAAGCTGGCATTAATATTATCAATCCTATCAACAATTGTTAAATAGGCACCATATTTTGTTTTTGGCAAATCTTCATATTGCTCGTATAAGGCATCACAAACTTCTTTGGGATAACCAAAATGTTGGGCATAAATACCACCCATCTTTCCTTGAAGGGAAGTAAATTCCTTTTCCCTCACCATATTAGTTAACAAATCAGCTTTACTTAGATAGGCAATTTTTTCTAAGATTTCGTTATCCTCAAGCTTTCTTATCAAATTTTTTAATCTTTCGGTCTTGTCATAAAGAGTTCCCAAATCTTCAATCCAGATAACCTTCTTTTCTTCTTCTACTAAATTTTCTAAAGGTTTTTTTAAATCTTCTTCAAAGTAATATTTAGCATCTTCCAATCTTGCCTGACAAGCCCTTTCAAACCACATTTTTATCTCTTCTATTGCCTTTTTATTTTTTAAAAATGGTTTGTTTATCACACAAATAAAATAATTAAGTAATTCGTTATTTTTAAAAACCGCTAAAGCGTGAAGATAATTTTTTAAACCGGTGATAATAACTTCTTTCGGCAAAGAAAGGTAATCTTTGGCAAACTCACATAAAATCAAAGAAGGATATTCACAGATATTTAACATCTCATAAATCAACTCATCATCTTTTATAATCTCGCCACCAATCTCTTTTAAAATCTTATTTAAATTTTTATAAAAAATCTTCTCCCTTTCTTCGTAAAGACAGATAACACCATTTTTCTTCATAATTTTAAAATAATCCTTAGCATTATTTATCTTTATTGGCAAAAAAGATTTATCCCGATGGGGATAAGTAAAATTACTACTTTTTAGCTCATCAACTTTAAATCTAATAACCTTATTATTAAAAAGAGAAAGAAGCGAATGGATTGGTCGGGCATAGCGTAATTCTTTAGAAATTTTCATTGTTTTAGGAAAGGGAATATTTTTTAATAAGTTGGGTAAAAAAGAAGAAAGGATTTTCTCTATCTTCTCACCACCAATCTTTTTCTTTAAAAAAAGATACTCTTTCTCACCAATTTTTTTAATAACAATATCTTTTTCTTTTGCCCTATGGGCTTTTAAAAAACCTTTCCCTTGTTCAGTTAATTTATTATTCTCATCAAAAGCAATATTTTTTGGTGGTCCTTGAACTTCAACAAATTTTATCTTTCTCTTTAAAGGAAGCCCAATACAAAGAAAACCAATCCTTCTTGGTGTGAAAAAAATTTTTATATCTTCGTATTCAATCTCCTGCTCTTTTAAAAATTGACAAAAATTCTCTTTTAAATATAAAACTGCTGGTTTGATATAACTTACAGGTAGTTCCTCACTTAAAATTTCTAACAAAAAATAATTCCTCATAATTTTTAATCGAAGTTCTTACTGGTATTTTTCTTGGTCTTAACCAATACAAAGTAATCCTTTTGGCGATTTTTGATTTTTCATAATATTTTTTTAAATTGGGAAAAAAGAAAAGGGAAATATGGATAAAAAAGGCAAGGGTAATAAAAGTAGCAAAAATCCCCCAGAAGGCACCAACCAATTTGTCTAACCATGATAAGAAAAGTACCTTAAATACTTCCGAAATAACTCTTCCCAAAAATTTAAAAATAAAAAAGACAAGAAGAAAAATAATAATAAAAGAAATAACCCTAATAATTCTGGTATCACCAAAATTTTTAGATAATTCCGGATAAAAACGGTTAGCAAGAAAAATACCCAAAATAACACCTAAAAAACCGCTGGCACTTCTTATAAAACCTATTTTTAAACCTTGTAAAAAACCTAAAATTAAAATAATAATAATCAAAATATCTAAAACCATATAATAAAAATAACAAAATATTTCCAATTGTCAATAGAATATTAACCTGATTCTGGATAGAAACAGTCGGCAATAGAGGTTTCCAAGAGTAAATCAAAAAGACTACTTACACTTTTTAAAGCCCCATTTTTATCCCAGAAAGTCACAGATTAAAATAATAACAAAGGGGTAGTAAATTTTTTACTTTATCACTCTTATTGCTTTGGCGAATATGTTTTCATTTGTTTTGATTTGTAATTGATAATATCCTGATTTTAAATCAGTAAGGTCTAAGATTATTGGATTTTCCTTTTTTAAAATAGGGATGTTTTTTACCAATCTTCCATCAACAGTATAAATTTTTAGCTCTTTTATTTCTGTGTTTGGAATGTAAGTCAATTTAGCAAAATCTTTTATTGGATTTGGTAGGATATTAAATTTTTTGATATATTCTTTTTCTTTAATATTTTCATAACTCCACATCATAAATCCGTAGGAACTAAATTCAAATCGGGCAAATCGGTTGCCACCCCCAGGAAAAGTTGAAGGTGTTCCTTGCCAATAATGGATGTATCCATAAGTAAAGGCTAATCTGTTGCCATTATAATAACCGACAGGATAAGGTATATCTGGTAAATTTTCCCATTCGTTTCTTCTTATTGAATAGCGATAAAATTTATAGCCAGGATTTTCATTCACATCGCCGCCACCTAAAGCATAAATATAGTAAGTATAAGTAGTATCACCATTTCCATTCCAAAGAAGTGAAGCACCGTCACCAACCCCATTTTCTTGAGGAATAGGAGAAAGGATTTCCCAAGTATCTTTCAATATATCGTATCGCCAGAAATCTTGTAAAGGTATCTCTTCATAATATTCACCGCGAAGGGCAAAAAGATATCTATCTCCTGTGGAAACAAGAGAGGCACCGTCATCAGTACCGCCGGGAGGTGGACTCAATAAAGACCAAGTATTTGTAAATGGGTTATAACGGGCAAAGGCGGTTCCATGTTGATTGCTACCAAGAATAGCATAAAGATTATTATCATAACTTGACCAAGCCAAAGCATTACCAGCACCTTGGGGAGCCGGCGTCTCTGGGAGTTGATACCAATAGTCTTCGGAAATAGAATAACGGAAAAAAAGGCGTCTGTCACTATCCGTATATCTTGCTCCACCTAAGGCATAAAGATTATCGCTATTATCCCATACCAATGTTGTCCCATTGCGGAAAGCACCTATAGGAAGTCCACTTATACTTAAACTATCCCAAGAATCTTGACTAAAATTATAGCGCCAAAACTGAGGTATAGAAGCAGCATTAAGACATCTGATAATATAAATAAAAGAATCAGTGCCACATACTGCTTCGCCATAGCCACCGGTTGAAGGTGTAGAAGCTCTTTCAACCCATTGACCAATAGGTGGGGTTACTAAAAGTTTAACTTCATCAAACCAAGCAAAAGCTTGTGCTCGGCTATTATTACCGGTTTTATAAACAAACCTCAACCTAATTTTATAAATTCCAGTAATGTTAAAATGTGTAGAAACATCTTTGTTAATAACAGTAAACCAAACATTATACGCCGTAGGTTTACCTAATTGTTCATCAATATTCACTATCTCACCATTAGGTTTTACGAGAGTAATATATATATTCTGTATTGTCGGTTCAACTACTTGATAACTTTTTTTCCAGGCATATGATAATTTAATAGTAGAGCCGGCTTGGATTGTTGTGGCAATAGTCTGTTGCCAATATCCATTACCGCTCTTATTTTTTCCGATTTCACTACTTATTTTTGCCGCACCACCATTAGCATAACCTAAAGGGTCCCAAGAGCCAGTGGGTTTTCCACTTTTTTTAATAAATTCCCAGCCATCTGTCCCACTAATAAAACTTCCATTTATTATTACATCTCGGTCATGATCCTTCGCCAGTATATGAGTAAAGAAAATAATAAAAAATGTTATGATAAGACACTTCTTCAAAACCATATTTACCTCCTCTTTTATTTTTAATAATACTCAACCTTATGATTTTTTCAATAATTTTGTTAGCCGAAATTTTTTATACCAACCCTTAAATTCTTTAAAAAGTCAAAAAGCAAACCCAGAATTTTTAGGGTTCCCCCAAATAGCCCTATAATTTAACCAATATTAAAATTTTGCTAAAAAAAAACAAATTTCTTTCTTAATAGGGGAACGCTTCCCCCTACCACCCAGGGGTTTGAGCTACATAACCTCTATAAACTATTATAATAAAAATCCTATTAACTTCAATATTTTATATCCTCAAAACCCTTATCATCAATCTGTTAGCAACCTCTTTTATAAGCCTCCTCCTAACAGGGATAATATCCCTCCTCTGAGTCTATTCTTTCTTAATCCTCTTAGCCTTAATAATATTTACCTTAGAAATTGATGAATTTTTCCTGCTAATTTTCTTCCAAAGGTATTTAAAAGTAAAATTTTGCCAATTAAATAATTTGACAAATAAAAAAATCAAGGGAATTTGATAAAGAACAAACCCCAGAATTCTCTGGAAAAGATAGAGTTTTATTGAAATTAAAATAATGGTTAAAATATCTTAAACCGTATAATAAACAAATTTCCACTATACTAAA
>Ga0197143_1001443_pt1 | contig 19990 bp, 17 predicted proteins | sample GBS70_MetaG_FD_148603 | JGI IMG/M metagenome (GOLD analysis project Ga0197143, IMG submission 148603) | Sediment microbial communities from Great Boiling Springs, Gerlach, Nevada, United States - GBS 70_MetaG | ecosystem: Environmental > Aquatic > Thermal springs > Hot (42-90C) > Sediment...
TTGGCAGGCGTGGCTCGATGAGTTGCCCCTCTTGGTCTGTAAGGTCAGTCGGATAGGGTTTTCGTGTCGTGTTCATCGGGGCTTTTTTCCACATTTTTCGCTTCCAGTACACGCTCTAAGAATAAGCCTGCATCGGATTGCGTGGATGCCCGATCGGCAGTGATGAGACAGTAGGTATACTCGGCATGATGCAGGCAGGGGAGCCTGTGGTGATTGGTAAGCCGCTAAGTATTGAAGCGGTGGTGCGGGTGGCGCGCGACGGTGCGCCGGTGCAGCTGAGTGAGGAGGCGCGCCAGCGGGTGCGCCAAAGCCGACGCTATGTGGAGTATCTGCTCGCCGAGAACCGCGTCGTGTACGGCGTGACCACCGGGCTGGGCAAACTGGCACACCAGCGCATCCCCACCCACGAGACCCGCGCCCTCCAGCGCAACCTGCTGCTTTCGCACGCAATGGGCGTCGGCGAACCGTTCCCGACCGAGATTGTGCGGGCGATGATGCTGCTGCGTGCCCAGAGCCTCGCGTTGGGACACAGCGGCGTGCGCGAGGAGGTCATCGAGCGGCTGCTGGAGATGCTCAATCGAGGGGTGCACCCCGTTGTGCCCTCGCAAGGCTCGGTGGGTGCCAGTGGCGATTTAGCCCCATTAGCCCACATGAGCTTGCCCCTTATTGGGGAAGGCGAGGCGGAGTATGCGGGGCGCGTGTTGCCGGGCGGTGAGGCGATGCGCGCCGCAGGGCTGGAACCGCTTGTGCTGGAGGCGAAAGAGGGGCTGGCGCTTATCAACGGCACGCAGGCGATGACCGCCATCGGCGCGCTCCTGATTTACGACGCCCTGCAGCTTTGCACCCTCGCCGATATCGCGGGCGCGATGAGCCTCGAAGCCCTCAAGGGCAGCTTGCGTCCCTTCGACCCCAAAGTTGCCCAAGTGCGACCCCATCCGGGAGCTGCCCTGGTCGCCGAAAACATCCGCAAACTGGGCGCCAACAGCCCCATCCATAAGTCGCACGAGTTCTGTGAGAAGGTGCAGGACGCTTATTCCCTGCGCTGCATCCCGCAGGTACACGGCGCCACGCGCGACGCACTCGCCCATGTGCGCGAGGTCATCGAGCGCGAAATCAACAGCGTCACCGATAATCCGCTAGTGTTCCCCGACGAGGATGAGGTCATCTCGGCGGGCAATTTCCACGGACAGCCTGTCGCGCTGGCGATGGACTATGCCAAAATCGCCATTGCTGAACTTGCCAACATCAGCGAGCGACGCATCGAGTATATGCTGGACCCTGACCTATCGGGGCTGCCCGCTTTTCTGGCGAAACAGAGCGGTCTCCATTCGGGGCTGATGCTCTCCCAATACACGGCTGCCAGCCTCGTGTCGGAAAATAAGGTGCTGGCGCACCCCGCCTCCGTCGACTCGATCCCCACCAGTGCCAACCAGGAAGACCATGTGTCGATGGGGGCGACGGCAGCTCGCCAAGCTCGGATGATTCTGGAGAACGCCCGCTGGGTGATTGCCATCGAGCTGGTGAATGCGGCGCAGGCGCTGGAGTTCCATAAGCCGCTGGAACCCGGACCAGGGGTTAACGCTGCGCTGCAAGCCATTCGCACGGTTGTGCCTCCGCTGGAAGCCGACCGCATCCTTACCCCCGATGTGCAGGCGGTTCGACAATTGATGCTTTCGGGCGAGCTACGCCGAGCCGTCGAAGCCGTTGTGGGACCGTTGCACTAATGGCCGCCGCAACGCCACCTCCTCAAAGGAGGTACACTATAACCGAAACGCGAGTGAGTCAGGAGAGTCTTATAAGTAGGTGTGGCAGGAAGCGAGTGTAAGCGTGCGCTGGATGGAGGATGACGCAGCGGAGTTCGAGGCGCTGGTCGTGGCATACGAGCGGCGCATCTATAATCTGCTCCTGCGGATGGTGCATGACCCTGAGGACGCTGCTGACCTGACCCAGGAGACCTTCTATCGCGCCTTCCGCGCCTTCGACCGCTTCCGCGGCGACTCACAACCCTACACATGGCTTTATCGAATTGCGGTCAATCTGGCGCACGACCACTTGGAGAAGCGGAACCGCATTCGGCGACGCGAAATCGACATGGCATCGCTCGAAACAGATGAGCAGGGCGAGCCGACCGGCTGGGAACCCGTCGATCCGGGCGCCTCGCCCGAACAAATCCTGCTGGAGCAGGAGCTGACCGAGCTGGTGCGGCAACTCATCCAGCAGATGCCACCCGATTATCGCGAAATCATCCTGCTGCGCGAATATGAGGAGCTTTCCTACGAGGAGATTGCCGAAGTGCTGGGTATCACCTTAGAGGCGGTGCGCAGTCGGCTGGCACGCGCCCGCAACTGGCTGCGTATCCGACTTGCACCCTATATGAAGCAGGAGGGTTCGGAATGAAAAAGATGCGATGCGTGGGAGTGATTCTGTTGCTGGCGATGCTGCCGAATCTGATACTGGCGCAGACGCGGCGCGTCGAATCGGTGATGATTCGCGGCTTGCGCCATGTGTCGGAAGCGGCGGTGCTAACTGCCTTGCAGCTCAAACAGGGCGAGGTCTATAGCGAAGCGAGCTTGGAGCGCGATCGGCAAACTCTGCAGGCGATGGGGCTGTTTGCTGATGTGCGCCCCAGTGTAGAGCAGAGCGAGACGGGCGTGCGCATCCTCTTCGATGTGGTCGAAAACCCGCTTATCAAGGAGGTGCGCATCACGGGCAACACCGTGCTGACGACCGAGCAATTGCTGCAGGTGCTACGCAACAAGCCCGGCAATGTGTTCAACTTCAATTTTGCCCGCTCCGATACGAACGCTCTGCAGGAAGCCTATCTTAAAGCGGGCTATATCGCCCTCATCGAAGGCTACATCCCCCCTGACTACGAGACGGGCGTGCTGAAAATTATGCTGAGCGAGCTGCGCGTGGGGCAAATCAAGGTGGAGGGCAACACCAAGACGCGCACGGCGGTTATCCTGCGCGAGCTGCGCACCAAGCCGGGCGATATCTTCTATCTGCCCCGCTGGCAGCGCGACCTGAATCGCCTTTATAATCTGGGTTTCTTCGAACAGATTATCCCTGAAGAGGAACCGGGCGAGCCGGGTGAACTGAACATTACCCTGCGGGTCAAGGAGCGCCCCACGGGGCGACTGAATGTGGGCTTTGCCATCGACCCGCGCCAACGCATTATCGGGCTGGCTGAAGTGTACGAGACCAACTTCCGCGGGCGCGGGCAAACCGTGGGACTGAACTTCCAAAGCACGGGCGGACGCAACGGCAACAGCATCGAACTCCTCTTCACCGAACCCTATCTGGACAAACGGCGCACCAGCCTCTCCCTCTCCCTTTATGATAAACTGGTTTATCGGTTCACCTCCAGCTTTTTCGGGGGCGCAATAGACCCCAACTTGGAGGAGCGCTACGACGAGCGGCGGCGGGGTATCACGCTTTCGGTCGGACGACCCTATGGCGAATTTTTTAATGCGATTATAGGCTTTCGCACCGAGGATGTGCGCACCAATCGCGTGGCGACCGATGAGAGCGGCGGCTTTATTCGCCAAGACGGCTCCCTGCTCAGCTTCACGATAAAAGGCATCTACAACACCCGCGATTTCGATCTGGACCCCGCTATGGGGCAATATGTGGCGCTGACGCTGGAGCCGGGCACCACCAATATCCGAAGCGCGGAGCAGCGGTTTCTCGATGAGGGTGTGGTACGGCTGGGTCGCTCCAGCTTCTTACGCACCTCGCTGGACTATCGCTTCTACTTCAGCCCGCAAGGGCGACGCACCACACCCGATGACCGCCGCCGCGTGTTCGCTCTCCGCGCCTACTACGGTTTCGTAACGGGCAATATCCCCTTCTTTGAGCAGATGTTTATCGGGGGTGCCGAAACACTACGGGGCTACCCCGAAGACCGATTCTGGGGCAAACATGCCGCGCTGCTCAGCATCGAGTACCGCATCCCCGTCGAGAAGGCGTTCACCGCCGTGCTGTTTGTCGATGTGGGGCACGCTTGGGGCGGCTACCCCACTGTGAACAACTTCACCCAGAGCCGTAGCTTCAGCCCCCAAATCGGCTACGGCATCGGCATCCGCGTGCGCACCCCGCTGGGACCCTTGCGCATCGATTACGGCATCGGCAAGGACGGCGGACGCACCCATTTCAGCATCGGACAGGTGTTCTAAACGCTACGGAGTTTAAAAAAACCGCCCCCAGCGGGTATACTCTGGCTTACAGGGAGGTAATGAGCATGCGAATCTTAGCGTGGACTTTGGCTGTTGCCACACTGCTCACTCTGGCATGCGCCCAGAGCATCGGCGTCGTCGACTACGAACGCATCGTGAACGAAGCACAACTTACCCAAGAGAGCCTGCGTGAGCTGCAAACGCTTCAGCAGCGCTATCAGCAAGCGTTCCAGAGCCTGCAAGAGAACCTTATCCTCACGGATGAGGAGCGCCAAGAGTTTGCCAACCTGCTGATGCAACCCAACCTGAATGATCAGCAAAAGCAGCGACTGGAAGCCCTCAAGACCACCGCACGCCAGCGTGCAGACGAGCTACAGGCACTTCGCCAAAAGGCAAACCCAACCGAAACCGAAAAGGCTGCCCTCGAACGCTTTACGCAGATGGAAGCGCGCAGCCGCGAAGCGCTCCAACTGCTGGGACAGCAATGGAGCCAGGAATTTAACCAGCAGGCAGAAACGCGACGCTCACAGGTGCAAAAGCGTATCCGAGAAGTGATTGCCCAGGTGGCAAAAGAGAAAAAGATTCAGGTGGTGTTCTCGGCTGAAGTAGTATTTTACTGCGAGAACGACCTGACCGACGAGGTGATTAAGCGATTAAACACCAAGAAATAGCGCTGGTTGGTCTGCTTGCGCTGTTGCTGGGGGCGTGCCAGTCGCGACGCGTGGAGTCGGTGTCTATCGATTTCGGGCGTGTGATGGCGCTTCTCCCTGCCCTCACGCCCGCAAAGCCCTCTACTTTCACATCCCCCACACTCCAAGTGCCCACTGCCACTGTCTACCTGCCGCCCATTGCAGTACCTGCTCCTCCTGACACCCTCCACCAGCGACGAGAGCAGGCTGGCACCGCCATCCAGAAACAGCGGGATGCAGTGCGCGAGCGACTGCTGCAGATGCGTCTCGAACCCCTACTTGCGCTGGAGCAACGCTGGCGTGCCGAACTGCAAGCCGAATACAATCTAAGTGCCATCCACGCTGACTGGAGCGAGCAGTGGCGCGAGGCGTTCGAACAGCACGGCAGACAACGCTTCACCCTGCTGGCAGACATGGCACGCCTATCGCCCGAATCCGAACGGTTCCAATTGCTCCAACAGCAACTGAGCGACCTGGACGCACGCTGGCAACAACAGGAGCAAACGCTGCGCACCCAGTTGGAGACGCGACTGCAGCGCGTCGAACAAGAGATCGAGGTGCGCCTGCGCGCCAGACGACGCGATTTCATCCGTCAGATGGAGCAAGAGGTTGACCAACTGATGCGTCAGCAGCCCGATTTAAGCGCGCTCTATCTGCCTGCGCAACAGCAGCCAAGCGCACCCGCTGAAAAGATGGCGATTCCCGCCGTCTCCATCAGGCTCCAAAGTATAGATTTAAGCCAAAAAGCTGAACATCATCGCCAGCTTATACGCCAGCAAACGGAGCGCATCCTGCGCCAGATTGCAAACGAGTGGGCGCAGCGGCGGGGCTACCGACTGTCCGATTCGCCCCGTGCGCGCAATGCGACGGACGAATTCCTGCAAGATTGCGGGGTTGCACCACCCCGTTGAGGAAGAGGAGCGGGTATACTATAAGCGGAGATGATACCGATGCGGAAATTGCGGATCGTGATTGCGGATGATGAGCCAATTATTTTGCTCGACCTGCGCCAGATGCTGGAAGAGCTGGGCTATTCGGTCGTCGCTGAAGCCAGCACCGGCACGCAGGCGGTCGAAATGGTGCGCAAGTTCAAGCCCGATCTGGCGATTCTGGATGTGAAGATGCCAGAAATGGACGGTATCGAGGCAGCGCGCATCCTCCACGAAGAGAAGCTGGCACCCGTGCTGCTGCTGACCGCCTATAGCGACACGGAGCTTATCCAGCGTGCCAAACAGGCGGGCGTCTACGGCTATCTGGTCAAACCCTTTAAACAGGCAGACCTCACCCCCGCCATCGAAATCGCGCTCTCACGCTATTACGATGCGCGCGAACTGGAGCATCAGGTGCAGGACCTCAAGGAGACGCTGGAGGCGCGCAAACTTATTGAGCGCGCCAAAGGCATCCTAATGGACACCTACGGACTGCGGGAACAGGAAGCCTATCGCCGCATCCAAGTGCAGAGCATGAACACGCGCAAGAGCATGCGCGAAATCGCCGAGGCGATTATCATCGCCCATACCATCCAGCAGACATCCGAGCGATGAAACTTTCGGTCATCACCGACGAGATCGACACCGATTTGGAGCGTGCCCTGCAGGTCGTGCAGGAGTTTCCCATCGAGCAAGTGGAGCTCCGCACCCTGTGGGGCATCAATCTTGCCGAAGCGGACGATGCCACCCTCATGCGGGCATGCCAGCACCTAAAACAGGCGGGCATAGGCGTCTGCTCTCTTGCGACACCCATCTTTAAAACCGATTTGTTTGGCACAAGCGCGCAGGGGGCGCTGCATGGCGCTTCGGAAGCCCCACTAAAACACCATTTCGCCTTGCTGGAGCGTTGTCTGCAACTGGCGCACTTGTTTGAGGCGCCCCTTCTGCGCATCTTCGCCTTCTGGCGCGCCGGCGAGCTGACCCCAGAGCGCGAAAACCAAATTGTAGCCATCCTGGAGCATGTGCTGCCACAAGCAGAGCGTGCAAACATTCTGCTGGGGCTGGAGAACGAACATAGCTGTCAGGTGGGAACAGGCGTGGAACTGGCGCGCATCCTCAAGCGAATCGACTCGCCCTATCTGCGTGCTGTGTGGGACCCAGGCAACGCCTTCGTGCTGGGCGAGAGTGCCCAGGAGGGATATGCTGCTATCCAGCCGTGGGTCGCCCATATCCACCTCAAGGACGGCGTTCGCGAGCCAGATGGCAGCGTGCGCTGGGTGATGATGGGGGAAGGCGAGGTCGGCTATCCCCAGCACCTCGAACAGATTGCCCAAAGCGGCTATCGGGGCTTCCTTTCACTGGAAACGCACGCCCGGATAGAAGGGATGAGCCAAGCGGAGGTCTCCCGACGCTGCCTGCAACGGCTCCAACATTGGATCGATTCGCTTTCGAAACACGAATCGCGCTTTGTACCCTTCGCAAAAACCGTATAAAATCAGGAGGGCATCATGGCAGGTATATCGGTTAGGACTTTTCGGAATTTGCTAAAGAATAAAGCGCTGCGCACCTTTGGCTTCATTATTGCGGGGCTGGTCGCGCTGAGCATGGTCATCTTCTTCGCCTACATACCCCCGATGGGACTCAATATGGCTCCGCAGTCGGGCAACCTGGCAGGAGGACAGGAGGTACTGCGCGTGGGTAACCATCGCGTCACCGAGGCTGAATTGGAGCAATATGTGAAGTTCACCCAACGCGCCCCGGATACCGACTCACTGGGACTTGGCATGCAGCTCAGCCAGCGCTATCAGGCGTTGCGCATGCTGGGCGAGCAGTTGAGCTTTGTGAGCCTGCTGGAGAAAGCGGGCTTCCGTGCCTCCAACGCCGACATCGAGCAGATTAAGGAGCAATATCTCCAGCAGGAGCTGGATATGCTCAAGGCACAGCTTCTGCCCAACGGCAAAGGCTCCGATCGCGACCTTGACCGTGCCCTCAAAGAGCGGGGACGCTCGCTGGAACAGGTGAAACGAGAGATTATCGCAAATGTGCCTGAACTGCTCTTCACCATCGAAGCCACTCAGTCTAAGTATATCAAGAGCCTGCGCGAGAAATATAACCCGACCGATGAGCAGCTGCGCCTAATGTTCGAGAATCTCTACCCCGCCCGAATTTTTATCTCCCAAGAGAAGCACAAGGAGCGAGCGGCGGCACGCGCTCAGCAAGCCTACGAGCAGCTCAAAGCGGGCAAACCGTTCGCAGAAGTGGTCAAAGCCTTCTCGGATGACCCGAAACCGCTTATCGAACGGGGCGGCAGCCTAACAGGCAGCGACTACTACACCATCCAAGACCAGCTCAGCGGCTATCTGCGCCCCGAAGATGTGAGCGGCGTGCTGACCCTCAAACCGGGCGCCTTCACCCCACCCCTCAAGGACAAGGAGGGACGCGGCTTCTACATCTTCACCATCACCAAACGCGAGCAGCAGCTGCCAGACGACTTCGAAAAGGACAAAGCAAAATATCGCGATCAGTTCGTCAACATGCGCCTCCAGCGCGAACTGTTCCGAGAGCGCACCAAAGCGTTATCCGAGTTCAAGATGCAAATCAAGGACCCGCTGATGGCGCAATATGAGAAATGGATAGGCATCTTTGCCAAGCCACCCCACGAGCAGGAGAAGGAGCTACTCCAAATCGAGAAGTCGCTCACCCCGCTGATTGCCACGCCTTCGCCCACCACCCGCCTGGCGCAGTGGCTGCAGGTGCAGGTGCTGGCGCAGCTGCGCGGGCTGGCGAAAAAGACCGATGAGAAAAAGGCGAAGGAGTATACCGAGCGGTTGCTAACTGCACTGACCCGCTTCTTCAACGACGGTGGTGAGGATGTTTCGCTGCGCTTGATGCGTGCCGAACTGCTTATCGAGCTGGGACAGAAGCAACAAGCCCTCGACGACCTACAGCTGGCGCAGGGACTGCTCTGGCGCCCCTATGACTTCCCGCAACTGGATCGGATTGCCTCCCTGTACGAGAAGGCGGGACGCAAAGACCTCGCCCAGCAGGCTACTCAGCTGGCACGCCAGCGACAGAAACAGTTCGAAGAGATGCGCAAAGCGCAAGAGGAGGCGATGCGACGCCAGCTTGAGGCGTTCCGCAAACAGCAAGAGGAGGAGCAAAAGAAAAAGACCGCGCAACAGAAGCCCTCTGAACAGAAATCGGCGCAGCAGAAACCTGAGCCAACCGAGCAAAAAGCCGCACAACCGAAGCCTGGCACCACTGAACAGAAAACCGCCCAGCCGAACTCTGCCAATCAACCCAATGTCCGACCACCCTCCCAAACCCCTTGACAAATGCTCAAAAATCGGTGTTGAGCAGGCTCCTAAGGGCACTGCCACACGGCTTCGTAGAGGGGCGCGAGGGGTTGGGGGATGAGCGGCATAGGCGGCATGCCGGTGAGAGGGCTAAGGTCCGCTTGCCAGCCCGCCAGCTGACGACGCACATGCTCGTGGTAGAGTGCAAGCGCCGCTTGCTGGAACGAGTCGCCCGTGATTCGCGCCCGCACAAAAGCGGAGTCGAGCAGATAGAGCGCTATCAGCGCGTCGGCAAGCGGCTCCACCAGCGATTGCGGCGGCTCCTGCCAGTTTGCCAACGCTATCAGCGACTTGCCTGTCAGATGACGCAGTAAAGCCAGCGTCGCCTCCACAGAGGGCGAATCGACCGAGACCGCCTCGTTCCCCTCCGCCGTGGGTGTCCATAGCCCGCGCCGATGCAGGTAGAGCAGCCGTTCCACAAGGTTGAGCCGATTAATCTCGTTCGTACCCTCATAGATGCGGTTCACCCGCGCATCCCGATAGAGTCGTGCAATCGGATACTCCTCTGAGAAGCCGTAGCCACCGTGAATCTGCAGGGCGTCATCGATGACCTGATGGAGCATCTCGGTTGTGGCGACCTTGATGAGGGCGCACTCGGCGGCGAAGCTGGCTGCCGCATAGCGCCAGCGGCTTTGGGGGTCGCCTTCTGGCAGGCTGAAGGCATTTTCCAAATCGCCCGCCAGCCGATAGAGCGCGCTTTCGCACACAAAAAGCAGCGTGCGTCCCCATGCCAGCTTGCGCCAGACGAGATCGAACTCGGCGATGGGGCGTCCGAACTGCTTGCGTTCGTGGGCATATTCGGCGCCGATGCGCCATGCTTCTTTGCCCAGCCCAACCGCTGCCGCTCCGATTTTGAACCGCCCCAGATTCAGCGTGTAGAGAGCGACATAGGCACCCTGCCCCTCATCGCCCAGCCGATTGTCGGCGGGCACGGGCACCTCTTCCAGCACGATACGGCAAGTGGAAGAGCCGTGCAGCCCCAGCTTATGCTCCTCGCGCTCCACCTGAAAGCCCGGCGACGCACGCTCTACCAGAAACGCTGTGAAGCGTGTGCCGTCCACCTTCGCGAAGGTCACAAACAGGTCGGCGAAGCCTGCGTTTGTAATCCAGATTTTGTTGCCTGTGAGGTAGTAGGTCGTGCCTTCGCGTCGGGCGCGTGTGCGTCCCGCTAAGGCGTCGGAGCCAGCTTCTGGCTCGGTTAGGGCATAAGCCCCGATGAGTTCCCCGCGAGTGAGGCGTGGCAGGTAGCGTTCTGCCTGCTCGCGGGTGCCGAATAAAAGCAGCGGCAAGCTGCCCACACTGGTATGCACTGCATGCGAGACGGCAAAGGAAGGCTGCAGGGCGGTCTTCTCCGTGATGAGCGCCGAGGTGGTCTTGGGCAGTCCCAGCCCACCGTATTCAGGGGGCACATCGAGTCCGAGCAAGCCGAGTTGCGCCGCCTGCTCCATCAAGTGGCGCATGAGCGATTTCTCACCCGATTCGAGGCGCGGCACAAGCGGCATCACCTGCTCCCGCATGAACCGCTCGGTGGTCTCCGCCATCAGGCGGTCTTCGGCGGTAAACTGCTCCGGGATAAAAATCGTCTCCGCTGTCCGTTCCAGAAATGCGCCGCTTCGCGCCTGTTGCTCCCTTGCTTGACCCATCTTGTTCTTTTCAGGGAGTAGTTGTGCCCCTTGCTATCGATTCGCGCTCCTGCTCGCTTAGGTGGAGTTGCACTTCGGCATCGGCGAGCTGCACCACCGTATGCTCATCGCCTGCGCGCAGCGCCTCCAGCAGCGCATCGATCTTCTCGGGCGTGAGCCGTCGGCAGTAAATGTCACCCACCTGCATCACCGGCGCGTCGCCACAGTTGTTCAGGCACTCCACCTCGGTGAGGGTGAACAGCCCGTCGGGTGTGGTCTCGCCCAGCTGGATGCCCAGTTTCTGCTGGAGATACTCCAGGATTCGGTATGCGCCGCATAGCATGCAGCTCAGGTTGGTGCAGACCTCCAGCATATATTTGCCCACGGGCTGCTTGTTATACATCGTGTAGAAGGTCGCCACTCCCTCCACTTCGGCATAGGAGCGTCCGAGCCGATAGGCGACCTCGGCGATGGCTTCTGGAGGCAGATAGCCCCCATATTCGCGCTGCGCAATCCAGAGCGCGGGCAACATCGCCGATTTGCGGTCGGGATAGTGCTGCAGAATGGTCTCCAGCTCCTTAATGGCGCGCTCCGAGAAGCGCAGGGACAGCTCCTCCGGTCGCGGAGGGCGTGCGCGTGCTGTAATCCGAATCACCTGGGTCTCCATCGACCCCTATTGTACCTCGATGGTGTCTGAGTGGGTGCCGTCAAGCAGGTGAGCGGTGAACAGGTATTGGTGTGCCCAGCCACTCAGCTCGCCAAAGGTGCTGTGGAACCAATCCACTACCTCGCGATAGGTGCGTGCGGTCAACGACTTACTGCGCAGGTGGGGCAGCAGCCATGCCTGCACCGCTTGCCACAGGTGTGTGTCGATAGGCACGGCAAGTGGGTTATCTAACCCGAAAAGCAGCACGCAGTCGGCGATTTTCATGCCCACGCCGGGCAGCTGGCATAGCTCGCGCTTCGCCTTCTCGTAGGGGAGCTGGCGTAGGCTCATCAGCCAGCCTTGCCCACGCTCCAACAGGGCGCGCGCCGCTGCCGTTAGGAGGCGAGCGCGGTAGCCGAACCCCAACGCCTGCAACGCCTCCACGGGTAGCTTCGCCAGCACGGCTGCGCTCGGAAATGCCCGCCAAATGCGTCCACCCCACTCCGCTATCGGCTCCCCATAATGCTCGCACAATCGCTCAATCATGCGGGTGATGCGGGGAATGTTGTTGGCAGGGGTGCAGAGGAAGGAGAAGAGGCACTCTTCGGCGTCCAGCCAGCGCATCAGGCGCAAGCCGCGCCATCGCGCCACCCATTCCGCCCAGAGCGGATGACGACGAACCAGTTGTGCCTGAACCTGCTTCAAGTCCACTTCCAGTCGGAACAGGTGCTGAAAGGTGGGCAAAGGCGGGTGTCCATCGGGCGCCAGGAGCTGCCAACGCACGCCCGACGGGCGAACGACCAACATACGCCCACCCGCTATGCCCACCCACGCACCATCTTGAACAGGCTCCCAGCGGAACACCTGCCCACTGCGCACACAAAGCGGCAGGTCCAGCTCGCCCAGCGGTATAGAGACCCGCTCACCAAGTATCGGTCTTGCCTGTGTCGTCACGCTGGATAGGTGCGCCGAGCCAAGAGAAGGGATAGTTCGGATCTTCCAACTCCAACGCCGCTTTGGTCACCTGCAGTGGGCGGAAGGTATCCATCATCACTGCCAGCTCCTCGGTGTGGGTTGCGCCCAGACTCGCCTCCACCACGCCCGGCTGCGGTCCATGGGGGATGCCCGACGGGTGCAGTGTAATGGAGCCTTCCTCGATGCCGCGCCGACTGCTGAACTTCTTGTTCACATAATACAGCACCTCATCGCTATCGAGGTTGCTGTGATTGTAGGGCACAGGGATTGCCAGCGGGTGATAGTCCAGCATGCGCGGGCAGAAGGAGCAGACCACGAAGTTTGGTCCCTCGAAGGTCTGATGCACGGGCGGCGGCTGATGGATGCGCCCAGTGATAGGCTCGAAGTCGTGGATATTGAACGCCCACGGATAGACATAGCCATCCCAGCCCACCACATCGAAGGGGTGATGCTCGTAGTGATAGGCGTAGACGCGCCCGCGCTTGTGAATCCGCACCTCGAAATCGCCGATATCGGTGCGCGTCTCCAGCTCTTCGGGTGGGCGAATGTCCCGCTCGCAATAGGGCGCGTGTTCGAGTAGTTGCCCATACTCGTTGCGGTAGCGTTTGGGTGTCTCGATCTGCCCACCGCGCGCCTCGATCCAGATGAGCCGCGCAGGCAGCGTGTCCAGCACCATGCGCCAAATGGTGCCGTGAGGAATGACCAGATAATCCCCTTCCCGGAAGCGCAGATGCCCGAACTGCGATTCGAGTCTGCCGCTGCCCTCGTGAACGAAGATGAGGTCGTCACCATCGGCGTTTTTGTAGAAGTAGGTCATCTGCTCGATGGGGCGGCAGAAGGAGAAAATCACATCGTCGTTGAACATCAGCTCGACGCGTCCGGTGATGGGGTCGCCCTGTGGAGGCAGCTCTTTTGTGCGAAAGTGGCGATGCTGCAGAATCGGCTCATCCAACGGCTCGATGGTGCGCGTGTAGCATAGATGGAACTCCTTGACACGCGTAGGCGGATAATAATGATAGAGAATGGACTGGATGCCGGAGAAGCCCTCCGTGCCCAGTACCTCCTCTGCATAGAGTCCGCCATCGGGTCGGCGGAACTGGGTATGCCGCTTCGGCGGCACCTGTCCCATGCGTACATACCACGGCATTGTGGACACCTCCCTTGTTCGTGATGGCATGATTATAGCACATCGGTTTCCCAGATAAGGGGATGGGGTAAAATCATTCCGACATGGCGCACGAACTGCCGAAAACCTACGACCCGCATCAGGTGGAGGAGAGGCGATATCAGTGGTGGTTGGAGCGGGGCGATTTCGAAGCGACGATTGCCGATGATGGTCGCCCCCGCTACTGCATCACCATCCCGCCCCCGAACATCACCGGTTCGCTGCACATGGGACACGCACTCAATAATACGGTTCAGGATGCCCTGCTGCGTTGGAAGCGCATGCAGGGCTACAATGTGCTGTGCGTGCCGGGCACTGACCATGCAGGCATCGCCACCCAAAATGTGGTGGAGCGTGAGCTGCGTAAGGAGGGCTTGACCCGCGAGTTGTTGGGGCGCGAGCGGTTCCTGGAGCGCGTCTGGCAGTGGCGTGAACAGTATGGCAACACTATCTTGCTGCAGTTCCGCAAACTCGGCTGCTCCTATGACTGGCGCTATACCCGCTTCACGCTGGATCCCCAATATGCTGATGCGGTGTTGGAGGTGTTTATCCGCTGGTGGCAAGATGGGCATCTGTATATCGGGGAGCGCGTGATTAACTGGTGCCCGCGCTGTCGGACAGCCCTTTCCGATATCGAGCTAGATCGCGCCGAGGAGCCAGGCAAGCTCTATCACATCCGCTATCCCTTTGCTGACGAAGAGGGCTATGTGGTGGTCGCCACCACGCGCCCGGAGACGATGCTGGGCGATGTGGCGGTGGCGGTCAACCCACAGGACACCCGCTATCAGGGTCTGATTGGCAAGGTGTTGCGCCTGCCTTTGGTGGAGCGGCGCATCCCGCTGATTGCCGATCCTTATCCCGACCCCGCGTTTGGCACAGGCGCCGTGAAGGTTACCCCTGCGCACGACCCGAACGATTTCGAAATCGGGCAGCGACACAACCTGCCGCGCCCCGTTATTATGGCGCAAGATGGTACCATCGATACCGAGTCGCTGCGCCACGAGCTAAACGCGCACGAGAACCCCTATCTGCAAGCCTATCACGGCAAAGACCGCTTCGAGGTGCGTTCGCTGATTGTGCAGCACCTGCAGGAGGCGGGGTATCTGGAGCGGGTAGAGGATTACACGGTGCCGCTTTCCCGTTGCGAGCGATGCCACACGATTATCGAGCCGCTCCTAAGCGAGCAGTGGTTCTGCCGGATGGAGGCGATTGCCCAGCCTGCTATCGAGGCGGTGCGGCAGGGCAGGGTGCGCTTTATCCCCGAGCGCTATACCGAGATGTACCTCAACTGGATGGAGAACATCCGCGACTGGTGCATCTCGCGCCAGATTTGGTGGGGACACCAGATTCCCGCCTGGTACTGCCTCGATTGCCACCCGGAGAACTTCGAACCGCTGGATCCGTCGGTCCAGTCAGACCAGTCAGACCTGTCCGACATGTCGGACCTATCCAACTTGCAGGTATCCTGGCGTCTTGTGCGGCGGGAAAGCCCGATCGTGCAGAAAACACCCCCTGAACAGTGCCCGCGCTGCGGCAGCACGCGCCTGATGCGCGACCCCGATGTGCTGGACACATGGTTCTCCTCCGCCATCTGGCCCCAGACCGTGCTGGGCTGGCCCAACGACACACCCGAACTGCACCTCTTCTATCCCACCAGCACCCTCGTGACGGCGCAGGAGATTCTCTACCTCTGGGTGGCGCGGATGATTATGACGGGGCTTTATTTTATGGGCGATGTGCCTTTCCATGAGGTCTACATCCACGCCACCGTGCTGAACAAAGAGGGCAAGCGCATGTCAAAGTCGCTGGGCACCGGCATCGACCCCCTGGAGCTGATCGAAAAGTACGGAACCGATGCGCTGCGCTGGTCGCTGCTGCAGCAGGCGGGCATGCAGCAATCGATCCGCTTTTATGAGGAGCGGGTGGTGAATGCGCGCAACTTTGCGAACAAGGTGTGGAACGCGGCGCGCTTCGTGTTGATGAACCTCGATTCGCCCCTCCGCATCGACCACCCCCCTTCACCCAGCGATACGCTCGACCGCTGGGTGCTAAGCCGCTTGCAACGCACGATTGAGACGGTGCATCGGGCGCTGGAGCAATACTGCTTCGATGAGGGAGCCAACGCGCTTTATGAATTCATCTGGGGCGAGGTGTGTGATTGGTATATCGAGGCGGTGAAGCCGCGCTTGCAGCAGCCTGCCCGACGCGCGCAGACCCAAGCGATGCTGGTGTACCTGTTCGATCAGATTCTGCGCCTGCTGCATCCCTATATGCCCCATCTTACGGAAGAGGTGTGGCAGGCGATTGGCGCGACACCGCAGCAGCCTGCGCTGATTCGGGCATCTTTTCCCCAAGCCGACGCCTCGCTGTTGGACCAGGCTGCCGAAGCGGAGATGGCCGAGGTGTTCGAAGTGATTCGCGCCATTCGCAACCTGCGTGCGGAGGTCAAAATCACGCCTGGTGTCGAGATTCCCAGCGTGTGGCTCAACCCCATTGAGACCGAGGGGCACGCACGCCTACTGACCCATCAACCGATGATTGAGCATCTTGCCTGGTGCCGCGAAGTGCGCTGGGGCATCCCCACCACACGCGCCCTGATGAACCCCACAAGCGGCGCGGAGGTCTACCTACCCATCGAGGGCATCATCGATATCGAGCGAGAGCGCGAACGGCTGCAGCGGGAGATAGCAAAGGCAGAAGAGGAGCTGCGTCGCGTGCAAGCACGGTTGCGTAATCCCCAGTTTCTGGAGCGCGCCCGACCCGAAGTGGTACAGGAGACCCGCCAGCAGGAACAGGAGCTGATGGAGCGCTACACCCGCCTCAAAACCCGCCTCGAACAGCTCCTGTAAAAAATGGAGAGCAGGCGCATGTAACCTAAACAGCCCAAAATGCTCTTCGATAATAGAATAGTACAGAGGTGAAACCGACATGACGCTTCTCCAAGAGAAGGATCGGCAAGCGTTGCAGAAGCGATTGGCAGACCTGCCGAACACGGTTAAGTTGGTCGTGTTCACCACGCGCCAGCAGGCGGAAACCAGCGAGCTGCTTTCGCAGATTGCGCAGGAAATCGTGGCAGCTTCTGGCGGGAAGGTGGTGATGGAACAGCATAGTCTGGAGGGTGAGCCAGAAGTTGCCACCCAATACAACATCCAGCACGCGCCTGCCATTGTGGTGCGCACCGAAGAGAAGGACTATGGCATCCGCTACACGGGCATCCCTGCAGGATTCGAATTCGCCTCGTTAATAGGCGCGATCGAAGATGTGGGCAAGGGCGACCCTGGTCTTGCGCCCGATAGCCGCCTAATGCTGGCGAATCTGAGGCGACCCGTGCATATACGGGTGTTTGTGACCTACAGTTGCCCCTACTGCCCCGCTGCGGTGCGCCTTGCCTATAAATTGGCGATGGCAAGCGACCTCATCACCGCCGAGGGCATCAGCAGTGAGGAGTTCCCTGAGCTGGCAAACCAGTTTCAGGTGATGGCGGTGCCGAAGGTTGTGATCAATGACCGGCACAGCTTTGAGGGAGCCTTGCCCGAGCCACAGTTTGTGGCGCAGGTCTTGCGCGGGGCGTCCAGCGGGTTGATTATCGTTCCCTGATTCGGGTAATCTCTTGATAGGATGGCGCAGACAGTAAAGGGCACGATTCGCAAGCAGGTGCAGTTGCCGCTCTCGGTCGCCTTTCGGATTAGCTTACTCAATATCCGAGTGCGGTTTTTGCGCTCGCTGATTACGGCGGCGGGCGTGATGCTGGGTATCGCGCTCTTTACGGCTGTGCGCACTGCCAATTTGTATGCCCCACCCCTTGACCCAAACGACCCTGTCGCGTTGGAGACCGCCACGCGCCAGACCTGGCTGGTGGTGATGAGCTTGGTGTTGTCTGCGGTGGGCATCACGAACTCGATGCTGATGGCAGTGGCGGAGCGGTTCCGCGAGATTGGCACGATGAAATGCCTGGGCGCGCTCGACTCTTTTATCGTGAAGCTCTTTTTTATCGAGGCGGGGTTGATGGGCATCGTGGCGTCGTTGGTCGGCTTTGGGGTGGGTTGGGGGCTGGTGTCTCTGATTAATCTCTTTCGGCAGGGTGGGGCTGTGTTCACGGCGGTCAGCCCGCTGGCTTGGGGTGTGCTGCTGATGCAGGCGATGGGCATCGGCGTGGTGCTGACGGTGGTGGCAACCATCCTGCCCGCCTATCGCGCTGCCAAAATGCCGCCTGCTGCCGCGCTGCGCGTGGAGGTTTAAGCTCCCCAACCCACCCAAAAACCGCATCTTTTACAGGTACAGTTCCCCTCGCAATTGTGGAATAACCCCTCCAGTAGGGGAGAAGCTCGAATCGAACCGCCGCCCAAACCGCTGGGCTGGAAGCCCAAGCTGCGAAGTAAAGCCTTCTCCCCTGCCAACCCAAAATGAGGAGGATGGAGGGATAGAACGATGATGCGCAAGCTGATGAACCGACGCCGTGAACGAGGTTTCACCCTCGTGGAGATTATGATTGTGGTGCTGATTATCGGCATCCTGCTTGCGATTGCCGTGCCGAACTTCATGAGCGCACGCGAGCGTTCACGCGCGAACGCATGCCGCTCGAACCTGCGCCAGATTCAGGCTGCCAAAGAGCAGTGGGCTATGGCGAACAACCAAGGACCAACAGCCACGCCAGACTGGCCAGATCTTGTGCCCAACTTTATTCAGCAGCGACCTACCTGCCCTTCCGGTGGGAACTACACGATTGGCAACATGAGCACCAATCCGACCTGCAGCGTCGGGGGCGATCACAGCCTGTAATCGCCCACAGGTGTCTTACCTCCTATTGCGAGATGCCCCATTCAGACCTGGATGGGGCTTTTCGCTTTAAAGACAGGCGCGGGTTAAAAGGGCAGACACATAGGTCTGCCCCTACTACGACGCGTGGCTTACAGCGGGATGAAGCTCATATCGGGTGTGATTCGGCGGGTGAAGGCAGCCAGCAGGCGTGCGGCGTTCTCCACATCGTCCAACGCCAGTAGCTCGCAGGGTGTGTGCATATACCGCAACGGTACCGAGATTAACCCCGTTGCCATTCCCGCACGGCTGATTTGCATCGCGTTGGCATCAGTGCCCGTGCCACCTCCGATTGCCTCAATCTGATAGGGGATGCCCTCCTCCTGCGCAGTCTGCACCAGCAGTTCGAACACGCGTGGATTGATGTTCGCGCCACGGCAGATGACGGGTCCCTTGCCCGGGATCACCTCGCCGACGCGCTTTTTGTCCACGCCCGGATAGTCGGAGGCGTGGGTCACATCGACGGCGATACCGACTTGCGGGTCGATGCCATACGCGCTGGTGCGGGCACCGCGCAGCCCTATCTCTTCCTGCACGGTGGCGACGGCGAACACAGCGGCAGTAGGACGGTTCTCGCTTAACAGGCGCAACGCCTCCGCCACGATAAATGCGCCCATCTTATTGTCGAAGCCGCGTGCGGTGGCGAAGCCGTTCATCAGCGGGGTGAACTCGGCGGCAATCGTGATGGGGTCGCCGATGCGCACCTTCTCTTCTGCAGCAGCTTTGCTGCCCGCGCCGATATCGACCCACAGCTCGTGCAACTTGGGCACCTTGTTGCGCTCATCCTCCTCCAACAGATGGATGGGCTTGCGCCCAATCACGCCCGGAATAGGACCGGAGGCGGTATGCACATAGACGCGCTGTCCGACGGGGATTACCGCGTCGTGCCCACCGATAGGTCCGAAGTAGAGGAAGCCCTCGTCGGAGATGTAGCGCACGATGAAACCAATTTCGTCCATATGTCCAGCAAACATTACGCGCGGCTTGCCCGATGGGTTCAGCGCGGCAATCACATTCCCCATCACATCGGTGGTGACCTCATCGGCGAACTCGCGTGTGTAGCGACGGTAGATCTCGGCTGCCCGATACTCATAGCCCGACGGCGACGGTGTGTTGACAATCGCCTTGAAAAACTCCAACGACTCGACTCTCATGGTTTCCCTCCTATACGCAGCACAAGATTGGCCATTTCTAACGCGCTGAGCGCGGCTTCGGCGCCTTTGTTGCCCAGCTTGCCGCCCGCGCGTTCGAGGGCTTGCTCGAAGGTGGCTTCCGTCAAGATGCCCAGCGCAATCGGCACGCCCGTTTCCAGCATCAGCTGCATCAGCGCGCTGCAGACCGACGCGCTGATATGGTGCGCATGGCTGGTCTCGCCTTGCAGAATCGCGCCCAGACAGATAACGGCATCGTACTGACCCGAACGGGTACAGCGAGCCGCCGCGACAGGAATCTCCCAGCTGCCTGGCACGCGATAAATATCGATGGCGTCGTCCGCTGCACCGTGTCGGCGCAGTACGCCCAACGCACCCTCCAACAAGCGGTCGGTAATCAGCTCATTATAGCGGCTGACCACCAGAGCGAAGCGTCGCCCTCCCGCTTGCAAACCGCCCTCGTAAAC